>Ga0068852_100001650_pt1 | contig 15231 bp, 14 predicted proteins | sample KBSCornC22_FD_66594 | JGI IMG/M metagenome (GOLD analysis project Ga0068852, IMG submission 66594) | Corn rhizosphere microbial communities from Kellogg Biological Station, Michigan, USA - KBS Corn C2-2 | ecosystem: Host-associated > Plants > Roots > Rhizosphere > Soil ... | reverse complement strand
TCGTCCGGAGCGCGAAGGATCGAGCTCGGATGCGCGGTCACCCAGCATTCGCTTCCGTCGGCGAGCGGCAGCGGCTCTCCCCGGACCTTCGAAATGGTCACGACCTTGCCGACCAGCGAGCGCGCCGCGGTTGCCCCGAGCGCCACGGTGATCGGCGGACGGATCAGCGCCCGCTCATGCTCGATCCACCAGCGGCAGGCGGTGACCTCGCCGGCATCCGGCTTGTTGTGGATGCGGCGCTTGCCGCGCTGGATGAACTTGAAGTGCTTGACGGCATTGGTGACGTACACGCTCGAACGGTCGATCCCCGCCTTCTCGAGCGCGGCGTCAAACAGCTGCCCGGCAGGCCCGACGAAGGGTCGCCCGGCGATGTCCTCCTGGTCGCCGGGCTGCTCGCCGACGAACATGATCCCGGCGTCCAGCGGCCCTTCACCGAACACGGTCTGCGTACCGCATCGGTAGAGGTCACAACGCGTGCAGCCGCGCGCTTCCTCAAGCAGCGTCTCCCATGACGCGCGCAAATTACTCTTCGGCTCGATTGCGCGCTCGGCTTCGAGCGCATGCTCCAGCCCTTCCCTTGCGACCGAGCGGTCGATCATCTCCAACTCCCGGGTTCGCGCTGTCGCGATCAGCGGTTGAACGAGCGAGGTCTCCGGCATGTTGCGCCAATATTTCTTCGGCATCTCGCGCGTTCGAGCTCTTCCGGTTGATGCAATAGGCGCAATCGAAAATGCAGCTCTTGGTGAGCAGGATCTTGAGCAGCGAAATGCAGCGCCCGTCAGGCGCGTAGGCGTGGCAGATGCCCATTCCGGGAGCGGAGGAGCCGACGCCGGTACCCCCGCGGCTGTTGCGCTTTATGCTGCCCGAGGAGGCGCAGGACGCGTCATATTTGGCGGCGTCCGCGAGAATCGCGAGCTTCGCCTGGGTGTCCAGCTGGGCCATATGTTCTTAATATGTTCCGCAACAAAGGCTTGCAAGGGCAATGGCTTAGGAACGGCCAGGCGGGCCGCCCGTTCTTCCGGAATTCCACAGGAGAAGAGCATGGCCGACGACCGCGAGATTGAAGACAAGTTCTGGACCGCGCTGAAAGGCAGTCCGTTTTTGATGCTCGGCGTGGAAGGAACCCGCGACGGCGCGACCCAGCCGATGACGGTTCGGTTCGAGGATCAGGATCGCGAAGCGGGGAGGTTGTGGATCTTCACTGCGAACGACCATGACCTGACCCGCGCGATGGGCCAGTCGAACCGTGCGATCGGCTCCTACTCTGGCAAGGGCCACGAGCTGTTCGCAAGCCTTCGCGGCACACTTTCCATCGACAACGATCGGGCGACGATCGACCGCTTGTGGAACCCGATTGTGGCGGAGTGGTACGAAGGCAAGGACGATCCCAAGATGGCGCTCGTCCGCTTCGACGTCGAGAACGCGAAGGTCTGGCTCAGCGATGTCGAGGGCTTCCTCAAGCCCGCGCTGAACACGCTCCTCGGCCGCAAACCCGAAGCAGGCATGAAGGAAAAGGTTGCGGAGTTGAGCCTTTAATCAGCTCAGCGCTGCCGCCTGGTCCTGAGGCGTGCTCTCCATCCGCCGGCCGATCACCAGCTTGAACACGACGAAAGCGACCAGGCCGAACGCCGCGCTGGCGATGTGGATCAGCCAGAACGTCGTCGTCGGCAGGCTGGAATAGAGCCCGCCGATGGTGCCGACGACCTTGTTCGCCACGAAGAACGACAAATAGTAGAGACCGATCACCGTCGCCGTGATTTGCTTGGGCGCGATCTTTGTGAAGAGCGCGAGGCTGATCGGCAGGATATGGGCGAAGCCGATGCTGTTCAGCAGGTGGAACATGAACGGCCAGAACAGGCCGATCTTGCCGCCCTCCGGCTGAGTTGCCGCGGCGATGAACAAGCAGGCGCCGCCGGCAATGGTGAAGAAGCTGCCGATGATCATCTTGCTGATCTCGTCCGGCTCACGCCGCTTGAGGCTCCACCATTTCCAGAACGCGGCGACCGCCACGAGCATCGAGAAACTGAGGATCGCATCCAGCGTGATCAGCCAGCTCGACGGCAAGGTCGTGCCCATGAACGTCAGGTTGAACTGCTGGTCTCCCCACACGAGGTACGCGTTGAAGATCTCCTGGTTGGTCAGAAGGGAGATCGCCAGCACCGGGATCAGGATGACGAGATAGAGCACGCAGGTCCAATCGTTCTTGCTCAGGCTTTCGCGCGGACCGCTGTCCTTGCGCACGCGCCCGCGGTCCTCTGGCAGCCAGCGCTGGCCCGAGAGATAGATGGCGAGGCCCAGAACCATCACGACGCCCGCGCAGCCGAACCCATAATGCCAGCCGACTTTCTGGCCGAGCGTGCCCGAAATCAGCGGCGCGGCGATCACGCTGACGTTGATGAAGATGTAGAAGATCTGGAAGGCCATCGCGCGGCGAAGATCCTTCTCGCCATAGAGCTCGCCGACTTGGGTCGCGATATTGCCCTTGAACAGGCCGACGCCGACGATCAGCGACAGGAGAGCGAACAGGAACGCACCTTCGAACGCCATGAGGAAATGGCCGAGGGCCATCACAAGGCCGCCGACGATCATCGCGATCTTCCGGCCCGTCAGCTTGTCGGCGATGATCCCGCCGAGGATCGGCGTCAGGTAAACGAGGCTCGTGTAATCCCCGAAGATCGCAGAGGAGAGCGGCTGGCCGTCGAGGCCGGGGTAATGCCAGCTGCGCAGCCAGTCGAGCCCGACCACCTTCCCGATATGCTCGGGCAGCAGCAGGTAATTGACCATGTACAGCACGAGCAGGGTCTGCATCGAATAATAAGAGAAGCGCTCGCAAGCCTCGGTGAAGCCGAGAAAGCCGAGGCCCTTCGGGTGGCCGAGGAACGCGCGGTCGTTGCGGTCGACCTGCTCGAGGTCCGGTGTGGCTTCGGCGACGCTCATGGTTTCGCTCCTAACGCGTAAACGGCTGAGAAGGCTGCGGCTCGAGGATCCGGCCCAGGGTTCGTGCAAATACCAACATGACAATGCCGCCGGCGGCGCCGATGGCCGCGTGCAGAGTCCAGAAGCCGATCGGCGTCATCTTCTCGTAGTAGGTCCCGATCCGGCCGATCAAATTGTTCGCGACGAACAGCGTGAGGAACGTTGCCCCCATCATCGTCGCGTTGATCTTCGGCGGCGCGACCCGCGAGACGAGCGCAAGCAAGGTCGGCCAGAAGAACATGAATCCGACCCCTTCCAGGACGCAATACAGCACGGGCCAGAACCAATGAACAAGCCCGGACGAGAACGCGATGGCGGCGACAAGCACCAGATTTGCGGCTGCGCAAATGAACGAGCCTGTCGCAATCTTGGTCAGCGCAGATGGCTCGCCGCCCATGACTCGCGCCTGGCGGTTCCACAACGCAAACAGCAGCGGAACGGAGAGGATGCTTGCCAGCGGATCGATCGAATAGAACCAGGGGATCGGAATCTCGAACACGCCGGCATGCAGATCCGCATGCACCTGAAGCCAAACGGGCAGGACGTTCGCCAGCTGATAGTAAGCGATGTAGGTCAGCACCACGATCGCCATTGCGCCGACCAACGCCGCGACCGACTTGCGGTCCTCGCTCGTCAGCGGCGCGAACGCCGCGCGCGCTTTCCGTTCGACGCGCGCCGGCAAATGGCGATAGCCGCTCAAATAGGTCGCAAGCGCGCCGAGCATGAACAGCGCCGCCGCACCGAAGCCGACATGCCAGCCATAGCGCGTCCCGAGAAATCCACAGAACAGCGGGCCGGCCACCGCGCCGAGATTGATTGCGGTGCTGAAGATGGCGAAGCCACGCGTGCGGCGCGCCTCGTCGCTGGGCGGATAGACGCTGCCGACCTGCGCCGAGATGTTCCCTTTGAGCAGGCCCGAGCCGGTGATGAGCAGCAACAGTGCGACAAGAAAGCTTGCGTCGAACGCCATGGCGAAGTGGCCGCCGGCCATCGACAGCCCGCCAAGCACGACCGCGCTGCGCTGGCCGATGCGATCGCCGATCCAACCGCCGATCACCGGCGTGAAATAGACGAAGCCCGAATAGAGACCGAAGATCTGCGAGGCGAGCGCCTGCGTCGAGAGCGCTCCGAACGTTCCCTCGATCCAGCCGCGAAAGGTCGCGAAGCCGGCAATATGCTCGACGTGGCCAGGCAGAAGCAGCTGGTTGACCATGTAGAGCACGAGCAGTGCGGCCATTCCGTAATAGGAAAACCGCTCCCACGCCTCGGTGAACGCGAGGTAAGCGAGGCCTTTGGGATGACCGAGGAAGGTGCCTTCCTCAACACCGGAGAGTTCGGCGGTTGCCTGAGCTGCGGTCAATCAACGGCTCCCCGAAACGCCAGGGAAGATGGCTAACAGGCCGCGCTCCGGCGGCAAGTTCTTTTCGACCAGACGGGAGCGACGTCAGCGCACGAAAAGGCGGCAGCTGGGCCGCGGTAGCGAATCATAGGAAGTTCGAAGCTCGAACACCTCCACCGTCGTGCGCTCGACCGGACGGTAATGCGCAAGCAGGGCCCGGAACGCGGGATCGCGCTCGAAGAACGGCAGGATGTCGAAGCCATCCTCCCCTGCACGAGGGCGCGCGACAATGATCCGTCGAGGCGGCAGGCAGCGGAAGTCCGCGACCGTCTCCGTGACGACCCGCCGGCCGAGAGCGGCAAGGCGCCGGTCACGCCCCCCGCGACCCTCGTCGGCGACAACCGCGCGCATCATCCAGAAGCCATTGTAGCGCGAAGGGTATGCGAAGCCGCGTTGAATCACGACCGACCAGGCAAATGCCGGATCGGTCGCGATGAAGCCGACGCTTTGGCCAGGACGGATGCCGTCCACCGCCCGGATCAGGTCCTTGCCCGGCGCCGGCTCGCCCCGGGATTCGGCGAAAGCGAGGAGCAGCGGAAGGGCTAGCACGGCAGGGGAGGCAAGTCGCGTCAGTCGCGTGCGCGAGCCGGTCGCAAGGCGTGCGGCGAGAGCCAGCGAGGCACAACCGAGCAGCGGAATGGCATGATAGATCCACCCCTTGTCCTGGATGAAATAAACTCCTGCAAACCCCAGCGCCGCGACAAGAAGCGCGGCGACGAGGCCGTGCCGGCGGGTGCCGAGCAATCGCGGCTGCAGGGCGGCTAGTGCGATTGCCGCGATCGCCGCCAGTACCGAGGGCTGAAAGAGGTCGCCCAAATGGGGTGCTCCGGTCACTCCGTAAGCGAGGCGCACAAGCGGCAACGTGATCGTCAGATAGTCGGGAGCAAGCGTGGACAGCGCGAGGCCGTACAGTGCCCCAACTGTCGCCATCCCGACCGTCTCCGGCCGGATCGGTCGCCATCCACGGCCGCGCGAAGCGAAGAGCCACAGCTCGAGCAGCAGCGGCACGAGCAGGAAATATGGCTTCAGCGCGAAGCCGAAGGCGGCCCCCATCCCGATCGCGGCGGCCAGCCCCGACGACACTTCGTGCCCGCTGCGGCGCACCGCAGCCAAGGCGGCATATGGCAGAGTGCCGATGAGGACGATTTGCTCACGCTGGCCAAGGTGCATCCACGGCATTGCCGCAAGGATCAGCGCGGCATAGCCGAGGAAGAACGTCCGCTGCGCCCGGGTGCCGGCGACGAGGCATGAAGTCGCGGCCAGGGCTGCGGCGCACAGCATGCCGATGGCCGCCACCGCGACTGAGTCCGCACGCAGGTGGAGCGCGCTGGCCAGCGCATCGACCGGCAGCGCCATCCAGAACCACAGCGGCGGATTCACTTCGACGATGTCGCGATAGAGGCGCGCGCCGCCATTGAGCTGATGCGCGATCCACAGCTGCCAGCTGACGTCGGAGTCGACCGTCCCGGCGGTCCGCCACGCGGTCACGAGGACCGTCACCGCGAGCGCCATGGCAAGATCGCCGGTCCAGCCGGATCGCTGGTCGCGCCGGTGCGCGGTGCCGAGGTTGCCAAGCGGCGCGTTCATCGCCGCCCGCCTCTAATGCTTTATGGTTAACGAACGGCGTTCGGCCGCCGGGCGAGAACGATCACTGCTCCGGAACTGCGACCTGGTCGGAGCGCTCGCGATTCTCCTGGCGCGCCTGCTTGATGACCTGCGTTAGGCATCCGGTGAAGCCGCCCGGACCGACCGGAGAGCAGCTGTTGATGCCTGTCGAGCCCACCGTTTCGAGGCTGCGCGCCTTGTTGGCCCAGGCCTCTTTCTGCTGGCGGGTACCGCTCGGGCGGAATTTCTCGGGCAAGCGAAAACGTTCCGTCTCTGGCCTGCGCGCACAGACGACAACCTGATCGTCGGTCGAGCGCGGGCACGGGTCGTTGCCGTAGACGATGATCTCGCTGACGCTATTGGCCTGCGCTTCGGCCGGCGCCGGCAAGGCGGCGACTCCAGCGAAGATCGCGGCGCTGCCCGAAAGGGCAATCATCAGCCTGGTCATAATCTCACGCGTCCTTTCAAATCTTTAAGCGGGCAAGCCCCGTCGCCGGTTCCCTAGACTCGCTTGGATAGCCCGATCGCCACCCTGCAACCGGCACGGATCGCCGCCGTCAAGAGGGGATAGCCAATTGCGCTGGTTGCTCCCGCCGCTCGGGCGCTGTCGCGATGCTCGAGCTCCTCGGCGCGAAACTCCTCGATGTCGGCGGAAAGCTCCGGATCGTCATCGCCCAATTCAGCCAGTTGCTCGGAGTAATGGCGGTCGATCTCGGTCTCGACGGCGTCGGTGCAGGCCAGCGCCGCTTCCTCCGACATCAGCGCGGTCGCGGCACCGAGCGCGAAGCCGGCGACATTCCATAGCGGCTGCAGCGCGGTCGGCCGGACCCGGCGTTCGGCCATCAGCGCGTTGAAGCGCTTGAGATGCCTCTGCTCCTGCGCGGCCATGCGCGCGACGAGCCTCGCCTCCGGGCAATTGCGGCGCAGCACTGCGAGCTGCCCGGCATAAATGCGGGTCGCGCCATATTCGCCGGCCTGGTCCACGCGAAGCATCGACGCGGTATCGGCGCGGCGGTCGCCGGGGCGCCAACCGGTCACGCGCGCCTCGGCTTCAAGGTCAGAAGCAGGATGAGCGCGGCGCCGCCCAGCGAGAGGATGGCGTTCCAGCCGGCCATGGAGATGCCGAGGAAGCGGAACTGCACCTGGTCGCAACGGATGACCGGAGCGTGCGTAATCTGCTTCAACAGCTCCGACGTGGTCGCGCCCGATGGGTTGGCCGTGCAGGTGGTGAAGCCTTCGAAGATCTTCGCCTCGACCCCCGCATGATAGACGCCGATCGCGCCGGAGATGGCGATAGCGAGCGCGGCGAGGGTGACGAGAGTCCGGGACCGGCTTGATTCCACCGGAGCCGTAAAGGCAATCGCGGCGAGCAGGATCGCCGCGGCATGGGGCCAGCGCTGCCAGTAGCACATCTCGCACGGGTGAAGCCCGCCGAGATATTGCGAGCCCATCGCGCCGCCGAGCAACGCCATGGGCAGCAGAAGCGCGACGATCCGGGCGAACGCCGCCGGCGCAATGCTCGAACGGCGCGGCGGGCCGGCGACGACCGCTTCGGCCACTCGCTTACCGCGACTTCTTCGGCGTGTCGGCCGAGGCGATATAGGCCGGAGCGGCAAGCCGCTTCAGGGTCTTGATCGCATAGTCGAGCTGGAAGTCCTTGACCCCCTTCTTCTCGAGCTCGGCCGAGGTCATCAGAAACCGCGGATCAGGCGTCTCGTCCGCCTCGAGCAGCTTGTCCTCGACCTTGGACTGGGCGAGCAAATGCCGCCGCAGGTCGGCCTCGCGAATGCGCGGGCGATCCTTGTAATCCTCGTCCGACAATTGCGGGACGGTGATGTCCGGGTCGATCCCGCCCGCTTGAACCGAGCGTCCCGACGGCGTGTAGTAACGCGCAGTGGTTAGCCTCAGCGCGGCTTCGGGGCCGGTCTGGACGACGGTCTGGACGGAGCCCTTGCCGAAGCTCTTCTCGCCCATCACAAGCGCGCGGCGGTGGTCCTGTAGTGCGCCCGCCACAATCTCCGAGGCGGAAGCGGTGCCGGCATCGACCAGCACGATCACCGGCAGGCCGTGCGCCATGTCGCCGGGCCGGGCATAGTATCGCTCGATGTCGTCCTTGTCGCGGCCGCGCTGGGAAACGATCTCGCCGCTCTCAAGGAACGCGTCGCTGACGTCGACCGCCTGGTCGAGCAACCCGCCGGGATTGGATCTCAGGTCGACGATATAGCCGAGCGGATGCCCGCCTGTGGCCTTGTCGATCGACAGCAGCGCCGACTTGGTCTGGTCGGCGACATTGCCGGTGAAGGTGTTGATGTTGAGGTAGCCGATGCCGTCCTTGATCTCCCATTTGACGGGTCGCAGCTCGATGCGCTCGCGGGTCATGGCGAGGTCGAACGGCTTGTCGCGGCCGGGGCGGACGATGGTGATTTTTATCTGGCTGCCCGGGTCGCCGCGCATCTTCTCGACCGCCTCGTCGAGCGACAGGCCGTACATCAGCTCGCCATTGATGTGGGTGATGTAGTCGCCGGCCTTGACCCCCGCGCGCCATGCCGGCGTGTCCTCGGTCGGCGCGATGACCTTCACCGCGCCATCCTCGATCGAAACCGTCAGGCCGAGACCGCCGTAATTGCCGTCCGTCGTGGTCTTCAGCTGGTCGAAGTCGCTCGCCTCGACATAGGAAGAGTGCGGGTCGAGCGATGCCAGCATTCCGTCGATGGCGCCCTTGATGAGGTCGTGGTCATTGACGGGGTCGACGTAGTTTGCCTTCACCCGCTCATAGACGGACATGAACTTCTCGAGCTCCTGGTAATTGGTCGTGTCGGCGGCAGCCAAGGAGCTGGCGGTGACAGGAACCAGGGCGAGCGCTCCGACGAGCGCGAGCGGCGGAAGCAATTTGGTCATTTTCATCAGTCGCGTCCTATTGGCGGCGTAGCCAAGCGTTTACCCGCCTTTGCCCGCCTTTGACAGAGTTGCAGATGAACCTGCGATGAGAGCGGGCGAGACCCGCCGCCCATTTTGGGACAGTTCGACCTGGATCGGCCCGAGCGTCCGGCCGATCGGGTCCCCGAGGCGGAGCTTCGCGCCCGCCTGAAGCGGCGTTGCCACATTGACGATCAGGGACAGCCAACCGCCGCCGTGATCGATGATCAGGATCCCGTCATAGTCGCGATAGGGTCCCGAATAGCGAACCAGGCCGTCGGCGGGCGCGGACAGTGCTTCCCCACGCGACGCAGCCAAGGTCAGCCCGCGCGACTGGACACCGCTGGCGTTCACCGCGCCAAGGCCTTCGACGACGCGCGAGGCGATCGGCAAGCGGTACGCGAATGGGACGGTCGGCGGCGGTGTGCCCTCGGCTCGCAGCGGCCGTGCCGGCGCCGGCTGCGCGGACGCGAGATCCGCGGCGAGGCGAAGCGCATCGCGGCTTCCTTGCTCGGACCCTCGCAGCCGTTCGACGTCTTCGCCGGCCGCGATCGCGGCATCGCCGGCGCCGAGCGCCTGGCTGCCCGACTCCTGGGCACGGTCGAGCGCGCGCTGCTCGAGAGCGGCGAACTGCTCGCGCCGGGATGAGAGTTCGCGGCGGCTCCGGACAAGCGCGTCGCGCGCTTCAAACGCCTGTCGCTGCAGGCGCTCGCCGGAAGCGAGCTGCGACGACAATCGGCCCGTCCGCGCACGGATCACGGGCAAGGTCGAATCCAGGAGGATCCGCACTTTGACCAGCTCGTCGGTGCCGCTCTTGTCGGCGAGCGCGAGAAGCGGCGGCCGCTCCGCCATTGTGGCAAGCCCTGCCAGCAGCGAGGCGATCGGCCGCTGCTCCATTGCAAGGCGTTGGCGATGAGCAGCGACATAGGTCGCGGCTAGCCGCAGCTGCATGTCGGAAGCGGTGATCCTCGCCTCGGCAGCATCGATCCCTTGAGCCGCCGCTTTCTGCTCCGCGCGCAGGCGGCTCGCGTCGTCGGTCGCGTCGGTCGCCAACTTCTGGAGTTTCGCGGTTTCCGCTTCGGCCGCCGCTTGTTCGGCGCGAGCCTGGGCAAGCTCCGCATTGAAAGGCGCAACCAGCCGCTGAACCGGCGCGATTGCGGCCGCGAGCAGTGGCAGGGTCACGATCAAAGGCGCGAGTAGCCGCATGACCCTACCCTTCCCGATGATAGGGATGGTTCGCAAGGATCGATGTCGCGCGGAACAGTTGCTCGGCAAGCATCGCGCGAACGAGCAGATGCGGCCAGGTCGCGCTTCCGAACGACAGCAGCAGGTCGGCGTCTTGCCGTTGTTGCTCGTCGTGCCCGTCGGCCGCGCCAATCAGGAAGCGCGCTTCGCGCTTGCCACCGTCGCGCCACGCCTCGAGCTTCTTCGCCAGCTCGATCGAGCTCAAAGCCTTGCCGCGCTCGTCGAGGACGATCGTCACCGCGCCCGCAGGTAGCGCCGGCATGGCTCCGCCGCGTTCGGCCAGCTCGGTCGCGCGTGTCGGCCACTGGACGCGCTTCAAATAGCGGTCGACCAGCTCGGCCTCCGGAGAGCGGCCAATCTTCCCGCGCGCAACAATGTGGAGAAGCACTATTGGGTGCTGAGAGCGGGCCGGAACGGCCAGGTCAGCGCGGTCTTGAATCCGTCGTAAATTGCCCGCGCGGCCTCGGCGATGGTGCGCGGCCGATCGCTTCCGCCGCGGGTGAAGATCGCAACCGCGACCCGGTGACCGTCGGGCATGGTGATGAAGCCGACATCATCGGTCAGACCGTTGAGCGTGCCCGTCTTGTGTTCGATCGGTACGCCCGGAAGCAGCGCTTTCATGCGATTCTTGCCGGTTTCGCACTGGGCCATCAGGTCGAGTAAATAATTGCGGCTCTGCGGCTTGATCAGCTCGGCCCGATAGATGCGGCGGAGCAAGTCGACCATCGCTGTCGGGGTGCTCGAATCGCGCCGGTCCCAGAGATCGCGCTTGTCGCTCAACAGCTGCGCAATCGTGCGGTCGACCCGCAGCCCGCTGACCCCGCTCTGCTGCAGCCAGTCGTGCAACGCGCTTGGCCCGCCAAGGTCCTTGAGCAGCATGTCGGTCGCGCGGTTGTCGCTGTGGACCAGCATTCGCTTCATCAGGCTGCGCGCCGAAAGCCCATTGATCGTGTCGTCCAGCGAGCGGCGGCCGTGGTCGACTTGCGCGAGGTAAAGCGCGGCGACGGCGACCTTGACCGTGCTCGCCATCGGGAAGGGCGTGTTGCCCTTGATGCTGACGGTCTCGCCGGTGTTGAGGTCGAGCGCGGCGATGCCGACGTCCGCGGACTTGCCCGACACCATCGAGCTCAGCTGCTGCTCCAGGGCCAGAAGGTTCGGCGACGAAGCCGCAAGGGCAGGCTGCGCCGAAAAGACCAGTAATGACAACAAGATCGATTTGAAACGCATTGCCCTCACCCGCGTGCAGCCGCGCTTACGCCCGAATCATCGCCAAACGCCCACATTCGTTCCAAATTGTAAAAATTTCTCACTTCGGGACGGAACAGGTGGACGATGACGTCGTCCGCATCGATCAGCACCCAGTCCGCAGCCGGAAGCCCCTCGATCCGCACGTTCCGCCCAAATTGCTGCTTGATCCTGTCCGCGAGCTTAACCGCCATCGACGCGACCTGCCGGGTCGAACGGCCCGAGGCGATCACCATGTGGTCGGCGATGTTCGATTTGCCGGCGAGCGGGATAGAGACGACCTCCTGGGCCTGGTCGTCGTCGAGCGAGCGGAGAACGAGGCGATGGAGCTCTTCGACGTCGATTGGAGTACGGCCGGCTTCGGCGGCGGTCTCAGCGGGACGTTCGGTCAAGGGGTCTCCTGGCGGATAATGGCAAGCCGGTGAGCAGCGAACGCTGGTGCGAACGGAATGCACGGCGATGCCAATTGGGGATTTGCGCGCGAATGGCGGTTGCGGACGTAGCGTCGGGCGGCAGGCGAAGGAAGATAATCGCCGGTGCACTCCACTCCGTCCACTGTTTCGCCTGGCTCGAAGGGCGGACAAACCTGCCGAGCCAACCCATCGCGCGGGCCGCGTGGGCAAGGGAATCATAACCGGGACGGCGAATCACCGCAATCGGCAGTTCGGCAGCTAACCCCCTCCAATCACGCCATTTGTGAAAATTTGGCAGGGTGTCACCGCCAAGCAACCAGATGAAGCGATCGTCGGGGAAGCGCTGCTTGAGGGCGCGAACCGTGTCGATCGTATAGCGCGTGCCTGCCACGCGCTCGAAATCGCTGGCACGAATACGCGCGCGCCGCGCCATGAAAGTCGCCGACGCGAGCCTGACTTCGAACGGAGCCATGTCCTTCGCGCCGTCCTTCAGCGGGTTGCCGGGTGAGACCAGCCACCACAGCTCGTCGAGGCCAAGCGCTGCGATCGCGGCAAGGCTGACGTGCCGATGCCCGCGATGCGCCGGATTGAACGAACCGCCGAGGAGACCGATGCGCGCCATGGCGCCGAGCTAGCATGAGCGCCCAAGCGCGCCTAATATTCGTACGGGGGTTCGATGGACGGTCTTGATGCAATCGGGGACGCGGTGACCGGCGGTCTGCTCGCCCGGGCAGTCGAGCCCGCGGCGGGCGAAGCCGGCGGGGACGGTCATACCCACGAGAAGAATTGCCTCAATTGCGGCACACCCCTGACCGGAGCTTACTGCTCAACCTGCGGGCAGAAAGCCCACGTCCATCGGTCGGTGCGCGGCTTCTTCCAGGATTTCCTGCAGGGGCTGTTCAACTTCGAGGGGAAGTTCTGGCACACCTTGCCGATGCTCGTGTGGCGGCCCGGGGAAATGACCCGCCGCTATATCGCAGGCGAGCGCGCCCGCTTCATCTCGCCGGTGGCCCTGTATCTCTTCACCGTGTTCGCGATGTTTGCGGTGTTGAACTTCACCGGCACTTGGACCGCCGGTTCGGGTTCGGGCAAAAGCCTGTCGGCGGAGATCGCGACCAGCATCAAGGAGGAGCAGGCGGGCCTGGCCAAGCTCGAAGCCAAGCGCAAAGCCGCCGTGGCGGCTCACAAGGACGTCGCTGACCTCGATCGCCGGATTGCGAAGCGCAAGGCCGATGTCGCCGAGACACAGAAGGCGCTGACTACCGGCAAGCAGTTTATCGCGGCCGACGCCGGTGACGAGACGCCGAGCTGGATCAAGCCGTTCATCGAGAACGCGCGCGACAATCCTGAAATGGTCTCGCTGAAGGTGCAGGAAGCCGCTTCGAAATACAGCTGGCTGCTAATCCCGCTGTCGGTGCCGTTCATGTGGCTACTGTTCCCGTTCCGCCGCCGCTACAACACTTACGACCACGCGGTGTTCGTTACCTACTCGCTGTCGTTCATGATGATGCTGGTCATTGGCTGGAGCGTGCTGACAGCGATCGGCTTTTCTACCCTCGGCACCTTCCTCTTCTTCGTGCCGCCGTTCCATATGTACCGGCACCTCAAGGGATCCTACGAGCTCGGAAAATGGAGCGCGATCCTGCGCACCTCGGCGCTCGTGGGCTTCGCCTTCGCCGCCGCCGGCATTTTCATGGTGACGGCGGTCGCTATCGGGGCGAGCTAGGCTTTACGCGCCGGCCGCCGCGGGGCCGCCGATGGCGCCGGGCTTGGGCCGCTTGGCCTTCGGGATCGACGAGCCGGCAGAAGGAATCGCCGGACCCTTGGCGCCGCCGCGATCGATCGTCTCGCCCGCGAGCACCTTCTTGATCTCGTCACCGCTCAGCGTCTCATATTCGAGCAGGGCCTTGGCCAGCGCCTCGAGCTCCTCGCGATGCTCGGTCAGGACATGCTTGGCGCGATCGTATCCGGCCTCGACGACGCGGCGGATTTCCTTGTCGATGGCCTGCGCGGTCTCGTTCGACATGTTCTTCTGGCGATTGACGGAATAGCCGAGGAAAACTTCCTCGTCGGCTTCAGCATATTGCAATGGGCCGAGGGCGTCAGACATGCCCCAGCGGGTTACCATGTCCCGCGCGAGGCCGGTCGCATAGGAAATGTCGGATGACGCGCCCGAGCTGACCTTATCGTAACCGAACACCACTTCCTCGGCGACGCGGCCGCCCATGGAGACGGCGAGGTTCGCGTACATCTTGTCGCGATGATAGCTGTAATTATCGCGCTCCGGGAGGCGCATGACCATGCCGAGCGCGCGGCCGCGCGGGATGATCGTAGCCTTGTGGATCGGGTCCGACGCCGCTTCGTGCAGCGCGACGATCGCATGACCCGCCTCGTGATATGCGGTCATGCGCTTTTCGTCCTCGGTCATGACCATCGACTTGCGCTCGGTGCCCATCATGACCTTGTCCTTGGCGTCCTCGAACTCCTTCATGGCGACCAGCCGCTTGCCCTTGCGCGCGGCGAGCAATGCCGCCTCGTTGACCAGGTTGGCGAGGTCCGCGCCCGAGAAGCCCGGCGTGCCGCGGGCGATCACGCGGGCATCGACGTCAGGCGCCAACGGCACCTTCTTCATGTGCACGCCGAGGATCTGCTCGCGCCCGTCGATGTCGGGACGGGGCACCACGACCTGGCGGTCGAAGCGGCCGGGACGCAGCAGCGCGGGGTCGAGCACGTCGGGCCGGTTGGTCGCGGCGATGATGATGATGCCTTCGTTGGCCTCGAAACCGTCCATCTCGACCAGCAGCTGGTTCAGCGTCTGCTCGCGCTCGTCATTGCCGTTGCCGAGGCCTGCGCCGCGGTGGCGGCCGACGGCGTCGATTTCATCGATGAACACGATGCACGGAGCGCTCTTCTTCGCCTGGTCGAACATGTCGCGGACGCGGCTCGCGCCGACGCCGACGAACATCTCGACGAAGTCCGAACCGGAAATCGAGAAAAAGGGCACGCCCGCCTCGCCGGCAATGGCGCGGGCGAGCAGGGTCTTGCCGGTACCTGGCGAGCCGACGAGCAAAGCGCCCTTTGGAATCTTGCCGCCCAGGCGCGCGAACTTGCCCGGATCCTTCAGATATTCGACGATCTCCTGAAGCTCCTCGCGGGCCTCGTCGATGCCGGCGACGTCGGCGAACGTCACCCGGCCTTCCTTTTGGGTCAGCATCCTGGCGCGGCTCTTGCCGAAGCCCATCGCGCCCGAGCCGGCGTTCTTCTGCATCTGGCGCATGACGAAGAAGCTGATGCCGAGGATGAGCAGGAACGGCAGCGAGTTGTAGAGCATGTAGAGCCAGATGCTCGATTGCTCTTCGGCCTTGACCTGGACGGCGACGCCCTTCTGGATCAGCCGGTCGGAAACATTGGCGTCGGCCGGAGCGACCGTGC
>Ga0068852_100001649_pt1 | contig 15236 bp, 7 predicted proteins | sample KBSCornC22_FD_66594 | JGI IMG/M metagenome (GOLD analysis project Ga0068852, IMG submission 66594) | Corn rhizosphere microbial communities from Kellogg Biological Station, Michigan, USA - KBS Corn C2-2 | ecosystem: Host-associated > Plants > Roots > Rhizosphere > Soil ... | reverse complement strand
TCGTCCTTCGAGAGGAGCCGCACCCCGCTCTTGATCTGCTGCCCCTTCACCTCCTTAAAGACAAAATAATGCGCGTCTGCCTTGCCGGCTATCTGCGGCTGATGCGTGATACAAATGACCTGCCGACGCCGCGAGAGGCCCTTTAATATGATCCCTACCTGCCGGGCAGCCTCACCGGATATACCAGTGTCGATCTCGTCGAATATCAACGTGGGCAGGTCGATGGATTCTGCCACCAGCGACTTGATGCACAACATCAGCCGGCTCAGCTCACCACCCGAAGCAACTTTCCGTATGGGTTCGAAACGGCCACTTTTATTCGCATCAAAGAGGAACTCGATCGCATCGATACCCGCGGCCTGCAGCTCGGTGGGCTGTATCTGTACCTTCAACCTTGCATTGGGCATTCCCACCTGCCGGAGCAGCTTATTCACCTGCTCCTCGAGGGACGCAGTCTGCGCCTGACGCTTCTTTGACAGTCCGGCTGCCAGTTTCCCGGCTTGCTCCAATAGCCCGGCCACCTCCTTCTCACGGGCAGCAATAAGCTCATCTACATTCAACGACGCCCGCAACTTTCCTTCCAATGCATCTCGCAATGCCAGCAGCTCGGCCGTGGTCTGTACGCCATGCTTCTTCAGCAGCTTATATCCCATCGAAATTCGCTCATTCACCTCCTCAATCCGCTGAGGGTCATAGTTGATATGATCGCTGATCCGCTCCACCTCGCCGGCAATATCCTGCAGCTCTATCTGTACGGATTGCATACGCTCCACCAGGATCGGCAGCTCAGCATGGTAAGAAGAAAAAGTTTGAAGGGAATGCTGCAGGGATTTCAGCTGCTGGACCATGGGATGCTCTCCCTCCCGCAGCTCATAATATATTTTCCCAAGGGCGGTCTTGATGCCCTCGGCATTGTTCAGCAATTTCAGCTCCTGGTCCAGCTCCTCGAGCTCATTCTCTTTCAGCCCGGCATCATCGAGCTCGTCAAAAAGAAATTTATTATAATCCACCTCTTTATTGAACTGCGCTTTCTGCTCCTGTAGTTTGGCAAGCTCCCTGCCGGCCGCCATCCACTGTCTGTAGACAGCCTGATATTTTTCCAGCGCCGCAGCCTGACCGGCCAGCGCATCCAATACCTCCCGCTGGAAGTCAGACTCACCCAGCTCCAGGGTGTCGAACTGACGATGCAGGTCCACCAGCTCGGAGCTCAGCTTGCGCAGCTGCTCCAGGTTCACCGGCGTATCGTTGACAAATGCCCTTGACTTCCCGCTAACGGCTATCTCGCGGCGAATGATAATCTCGTCCTCCACATCCAGGTCATTCTCCTTAAAAAAACGTACGACCTCCTTTTGAACACTCTCCGTCAGTATAAACACCCCTTCCACAAAACATTTCCTGTCCTTTTCGAGCAGTACAGCGCTGTCTGCGCGATCACCCAGGATCAATGACAATGCTCCCATGAGTATGGATTTGCCCGCACCTGTCTCACCCGTAATGACGTTCATCCCGCCTGAAAACTCGATGGTAAGGGCATCGATGATCGCATAATTCTGTATATGAAGCTTTTGTATCATGAGTCGTGGATGATTACCGGGCAAATTAAGAGAAACCTACCGAAGCACAATGCAGAATATTTTCACACCATTCTCCTGCGCATGTGCAATCTTTCGCCCGTTGGGGCCGGACAATGACTGTTTCAAAAGCGAACGCCACGGCAACAGCGGGCGAACACAATTTATTGATTTCTAGCCTCCTCAAATGTTGGCAATTCTTTTGATCGGGAAAACACATGTTCAAAAATTACTTCAGGACAGCCCTGCGCTACCTTCAAAAGAATAAAGCCCACTCATTCATCAATATCGCCGGTCTGTCGGTTGGCATGGCAGTCGCCCTGCTCATAGGACTCTGGATTTGGGATGAGCTCTCCTTCGACAAGAATCACCGTAACTATGACCGCATTGCAGAGGTCATGCAACAGCAGACGATCCATGGGAATATTGCCACCAGCCGCGTAATCCCGGTGCCATTGGAGGCGGAGCTGCGTAAGAGCTATAGCAACGACTTCAAACATATCGCCCTGACATCCCATCCGGGAGCGCATGTCCTGACGGCGGGTGATAAGGTGATCTCCAATCCAGGTATCTTCATGGGTCCCGAAGGACCGGTGATCTTCACCCTTTCCATGCTCAAAGGGGCATCGGATGGGCTAAAGGATCCGTCCTCTATGCTGATATCCGCATCGCTGTCAAAGACCTTGTTCGGGGACGCAGAGCCGATGGGGAAATTGATAAAGCTGGATAATGACGCCAGTTTCAGGGTGACGGGAGTCTATGAGGACCTGCCGCTGAATAATAGTCTGCGCGATATAGCTTTTATCGCACCCTGGGATTACTATGCCTCTCATGACCTGGCGGAAAGGACCCTTACGGACTGGAAGGATAACAGCTTCTTCCTCTATGTACAGCTGGCGGACAATGCGGACCTGAACAAGGTGTCCGGCAAGATCCGGGACGTGAAACGCAATAACCTCAGTAAGGATGACGCTAAAAAGATCTCTCCCGTCATATTCCTGCAGCCTATGCGCAAATGGCATCTGTACTCCCAGTTCAGGAATGGCGTTAACACAGGAGGCGCCATAGAATACGTATGGATGTTCAGTATCATCGGTGCCTTCGTGCTGCTGCTGGCCTGTATCAACTTTATGAACCTCTCCACGGCACGCAGTGAAAAAAGAGCCAAAGAAGTAGGCATACGCAAGGCAGTGGGTTCCGTCAGGACGCAGCTGATCACTCAGTTCTTTTGTGAATCGCTGCTGGTTGCCCTGCTGGCCTTTGTCCTCTCGCTGCTGCTGGTACAGCTGACGCTGCCTTTTTTCAACGGCCTGTCGGGAAAGAAAATGTCGATCCCCTGGAACAGTCACCTGTTCTGGCTGATCAGCCTGGGCTTTACCTTCTTCACAGGACTTGTCGCAGGCAGCTACCCGGCCCTCTATCTCTCGTCTTTCCAGCCGGTGAAAGTGCTTAAGGGCGTTTTTAAAGCGGGGCGGCTGGCGGCCATTCCAAGACAAGCGCTGGTAATATTACAGTTCACGGTGTCGGTCGTGCTCATCATCGGCACCGTCGTAATCTTCCGGCAGATCCAATTCGCCCGAAACAGACCTGTGGGATATACGCGCGACGGGTTGGTAAATATTACTACCAGTACAAACGATCTCCATAATCATTTCGAGGCAATGCGGACTGAGCTGTTACGGTCTGGCATGGTGACGGAAGTAGCAGAATCTTCCAGCCCGGCTACGGGTGTAAATAACAACCGGGACGATGTTTCCTGGGAAGGAAAGGACCCGGCCCTGACAACGGACTTCGCCAATATCCGTATCACGATGAGCTATGGCAGGACAGTGGGCTGGCAATTCGTACAGGGAAGGGATTTCGATAGCCGGCTGGGTACGGACTCATCCTCGGTGGTGGTGAATGAAGCCGCGGTAAAATACATAGGGTTTAGCAATCCCATCGGTAAGGTGCTACGATTTCGCAACAGAGATCACCGGATCATCGGCGTAATAAAGGATATGGTCATGTCCTCGCCTTATGACCCCGTGAAACAAACCATCTTTTATATTACGCCGGAGGAATTCGGATACGTCAATATAAGGATCAACCCCGATGTCAGCGCACACGAAGCCATTAAGAAGATCGAGGAAGTCTGCAAGACCTATTCACCCGCGGTGCCCTTCTCTTACAAATTTGTCGATGACGAATATGCGATGAAGTTCAACAACGAGGCGCGTATTGGCAGGCTGGCGGGATTTTTTGCCACGCTGGCTGTCTTTATCAGCTGTCTCGGTCTCTTCGGAATGGCTTCCTTTATGGCGGAACAACGGATCAAGGAGATCGGCGTCCGTAAAGTGCTGGGTGCTTCGGTGTTCAATTTGTGGGGATTGCTCAGCAAGGATTTCATCAAGCTGGTGGCTATCGCTATCGTCCTGGCGGTGCCCCTGGCCAGCTATTTCATGAGCGGCTGGCTGGATAAATATCAGTATCGTGCGGACATGTCGTGGTGGATATTTGTCCTTACGGCCGTGGGGGCGCTGCTGATCACATTGTTGACGGTGAGCTACCAAAGCATACGGGCGGCAACCATGAACCCGGTGAAGAGCCTGCGGTCGGAATAGAGCGCGAGGGGGAGGTCACTTGCACCGCTCGATCCCCGCCTTGGCCTTCTGATCCAGCGAATTCTTATAATCGTGATCCTTCAATGAAAGACATTTCTGAAAATAATCGATAGCGGCAGTCTTATCCCCCTGCCGCTCATAAATATACCCGGCCTGCAAAGCAGCCCGCGCGGCAAAATACTCCTTCAAATGCTCTCCCGTCTTGATAGCCGTCAAATACGCAGAGACGGCTTCATTGCTTCTGCCCAGCCCATCATAGATCCTCCCCAGCCGGTAGGCAAACTCACATTTATCCTCCGGTGTGTGAAAATCTCCCGAGCCCTTGCCCTGCAAGGATTGCAACGCCTCACCATAATACCCGCCATCGCAAAGCACCCGCGCCTTCAGCAATACCCGGTCGGGCCATTTCCCGCTCTTCGCCTCTTTCAATGCCTGCTTGTCAGCGTCGGATTCTGCTCCTCCCTTCGACAAGATCTGCGTTCGGCACTGCGTCGCCCGGACCATATCCCCATCGAGATAATAATACCAGCTCAGCTTCTGCAATGCATCCTTTACATAAAACCTCCCCTTGAACGTATTGATAAACTTCTCCAGATATACATGCGCATCCGGCGACTGGTGACATAAAAGCACATACCCCATCTCCAGGTCCCACACGGGCATCGACAGATATCCGCCCTCCCTGCTTCGCTGACGCATGACCTGTTCTGCATAAGCAGCCCGCTGATCGTTGATAGCCAGATTTGCTGCCAGATAAGCGAAAAGATAGTTATTCTTTATATCCAGGTTGTGCGTTTTTATATAGGTAAAGACCTCCTCATGCTTGTTCCCGATATAGAATTGCAGGTAGAGATAATAAAAAGTAGCTTCTTTCCGAAACCAGTGGGAAGTAACATCGTCGGCCATCAGGACCTTATCCAGCCTGTCCATCCCTGTCTTGATACTACCTTTGATACCCAGCAGGCTACTGAGCCACTTGTACCCGTCGGGAATGGTACCGGCCACCACCTCCATGGCCCCGCTAAGCATCTGGGCAGGCACAAAGGAAGGGAACCTCTTTTCCGACTCCTTACTTTGCAGGAAACTCCGCCTGAACTCCCATCCTGCATCCCATTTATCTCCAAACTTGATCTTGATGGCAGCCCATTGAAAATGGATGACACTATGGGTAAAAAGATAGAAAGGCGAGGACTCCGGGCCCTCGTTCATCCACTTGATCCGCTGGTCCAGCATGGCTTTCCGTGCCTGGTACTCCGCAGGATCCTCGTTAAAAAAAAGAATGAAGAAGTCTATATAGTTCTCCAGGAAGAGGGGTATCAGATTGCCAGGATCTCTTTTCTTCTCGGCATCCAGTATCTTTTGTCCCGCATCGAGCTTTAGCTGGATGATGTCCTGGTAGGCTTCCTCGCATTGGGTGTTGAAGTCAAAATGCTTTTGGCCCCTTGCAAAATGAGGCAACAAAAAAGGCAGTAATAATAATATTACTGCCCCAGTCCTTTTTATCGCTGTCCGGTACTTCACAGTGTCCGGCCGGCATTATTTTACTTCGATCTGATCATTCAACTCATTATCGACCAGGATACGTCCGCAGTTCTCACAGACAATGATCTTCTTTCGCTGGCGGATCTCACTCTGACGTTGAGGGGGAATGGCGTTGAAGCATCCACCACAAGCATCACGCAACACGGGTACGACAGCCAATCCATTCCGGTAGTTGCTGCGGATGCGATCATAAGAATGTAGCAACCGGGGCTCTACTTTCTCACGGGCTTCAACAGACAATTTATTAAAATGCTTTTCTTCCTTTTCGGTAGTGGCAATGATCTTGTCCAGCTCATCCTTCTTGTTCTTCAGAACGGATTCCTTGGTAGCGATGTTCTTCTTTGCCTTCTCCAGCAGCACCACTTTCTCTGCTATCTCTTCATTGGCATCCTTGATATGCTTTTCAGCCAGCTTCACTTCCAGCTGCTGCATTTCAATCTCCTTATTGATAGCTTCGAACTCACGGCTGTTCTTTACATTCTGACTCTGCTTGTCATATTTCTTGATCAGCGTATCAGCTTCCTTGATCGCCTCTTTCTTTGAGTTAATGAATTCCTGAATGCCGTTGATCTCCTCTTCCACACGGGTCTGACGGGAATGCAGACCCTGGATCTCGTCCTCCAGGTCGCTAACCTCCATGGGCAGCTCCCCTTTCAATATTTTGTACTCGTCTAACTTCGATTCAATTTTTTGGAGGGTCACCAGGGAAGTGAGCTTTTCCTCAACAGAGAATTCTTTTACGTTTGACATAGTGTTTATTTACATTGATCCGGCTCCATAGTAGTGGATCGGATTTGTTTTTATTTCCGATTTAAGGACCGCGAAGTTACGAAATTTTTCCTGTAAAACCTCAAAAAGCAGGTCCACCGTGTATTGCTCACTCTCAAAATGCCCCACATCTGCCACCACCATCCGGTCGTTGGCGTCAAAAAACTCGTGATATTTTACATCGGCGGTGATGTAAAAATCCGCCCTTTCTGCTAAAGCCTTGGAAATGAGGAAGCTACCAGCGCCTCCACAAACAGCGACCCGCTGTACGGGCCGTCCTGTCAGCCGGGTGTGACGCACCACGGGAACCCGGAAAACCTGCCGAAGGGTCTCTAAAAAGGCTTTTTCGTCCACCGCCGCAGGCAATTCCCCCACCAGCCCGGACCCTACCCCCGGATGGGTATTGGCCAGGTTCACCAGGTCGTATGCCACCTCCTCATAAGGATGGGCAGCCACCATGGCCCGGATGACAGCCCCGCTCAGGTGGGCGGGTAAGACTATTTCCACCCTTACCTCCTTCTCCGAATGTCGTAAACCAGGCTGGCCTACAAAAGGATCGGTCCCTTCGCCCCCTTTAAAAGTTCCCGTTCCCTCGGCAGAGAAGCTGCATTCGCTGTAATTCCCGATATGCCCCGCCCCGGCAGTGAAAATAGCATTCCGCACGGGCTCGAGATGGTCGACGGGAACAAAACAGTAGAGTTTCCGCAATACCCCTTCCTTTGGCAGCAGAGGCCGGCTCTTCACAAGTCCTAGTTTGGCCGCTATCTTCCCATTCACACCGTGGGCCACGACATTATCCAAATTGGTATGAATGGCATAAATGGCGATGTCTTTTTTGATGGCGGTAATGACGGTCTTCTCTACGTAATTATGTCCATTGATCTTCTTCAATCCGGAAAAGACGATAGGATGATGGGCAACGATCAGATTGCAGCCAAGCCGGACGGCTTCTTCCACGACGGCCTCAGTGGCATCCAGGGTAGTCAGCACACCGCTGCAGGCCCATTCCCGGCTGCCTGTGATCAACCCTGCATTGTCATAGCTTTCCTGATATGAAGGGGGCGCCATCTGCTCGAGCCAGGCCACCACCGCATCGATGGTTATCGCTGTATCCATACTTATTGAATGATCTTCTCGATGTGCGTCAGCTTGCCATCTTCATTGACACCTTCCAGCACGATCCTGAGCTTTTTGGAGATGTCGTTATTGAAGAACCTGATGCTGACCTTACGGTTGTCCTTATCGGTGAGCACAAAGGGCTTCCAATACAAAGTAGTGCGGATATCTTCTTTTTCATTCTCCGGATTGTTCTCGAGATAGTTGGGCACATAGAATTCCTTCATGACGGCATAGCCCACGAGCGTGGCCCGGGCCAGGCCCTTGAAATTAGCGTCATTCCTTTTCTCATCCCCGCCTTTCCGGGTATATACGGCGATGACGCCACCGGCCCCGCCTCCAAAGCCTACTCCCGAGCCGGGACGGAAGACCTTGACCATGGCCACGTCGGACACGGGTGTGGATTGCAGCTGCTGGGGGTCCACCTGCATCTCATTCAGGTACAGGGTGGGCGTAGATCCCCGCCAGCTGAGGGAGGGAGTGCCGCCGGGCCCATTGGCAGTAGTGATCTGCAGACCGGCTACCTTGCCTTGCAAGTATTGGAAGATATCCATCATGGATACGGCATAGGGATCGTTGACGAGGTCGAACGTATAAGCATCTCCACCGCTGAACATACCCGAGGTGTATTTTTCGTCCAGCTTCTCGGCATCTGTCTTCACCCTCCCTTTGACCGTGACGGATTCCAGGGTCTTCACCTTCTGATTGGTGATGGGCTGGCTACGGGCGGCCTCCCGGGCAATGAACTTGTTCCTCCGCAGATACATGGAATCTTCAGCAGTCCATCCATCGTAGGTCTGGGTCAGCGCCCGGGCCATCCGCCCCCCCTTGACCAGGCCGTTATTGAAAATAATAGCGGCTTCATCGGATAGCTTGCGATTGGTATTGAATTGATAATAGACTTTGGCTGTATCGAAGAAGATAAGCCCGGTGAGCCCAAACTTGGTCCCCGTTTGACGCGGCACCTGCAGCATCTGGGTGCTGGAATCCTTTTTGGACATGATCACATTCAGGGATTCATCCTTTGCAATCTTATATTGGTCGATGCCCAATACATCCACTTTCAGGGAGAGATAATCCTGTTCAGGGTTTTTGATAACCGGCAGCCTACCTCTTGCCACCTGGTCCCATTTGAATCTCCGCCAGCCATGCGTCATCATCACCAGGTCCAGGTATTCGGTGGTGCTGTCGGAAGTGTTGGAAAAGTAGTAGTAAGGATTGTGTACATACCCCCTGATATCCCCAAGCAGCAGGAGATGGGAAATGATATTGTCATCCCCAGGAAACTCTCCGTCGGCCGTTGCATCGGTGACGGCAATGGACAGATTGCTTTTCAATGTATCAGGCACTTCTATCTGCAGGACATTATTCCCCCGCTTGTTTAAATTCTTATCGAGGATAGCCATTTCGGGGGAAAAGCCGTATTCGTTGTTATTGACAAACACCACCCTTTCCGCCAGCGGGATCTCGTGATCCGTAAAAACGGTGATCTGCAATACACCCGAAGGCAGCTGTGCCGTGGGAATGGTGCCCCCGCTCATGAAGTTTTCTTCCAGATTGATCTTCGCCTTATACACCAGGTGCTGGTGCATATGTCCAATAATGATCAAATGCTTGAATTCCGCTCCGTCTGCCGAACGGGCCACCGAAAAAAGCACTTTCTGATTGCCGGTGATGGTCCTTAGCACAACTCCCTGGGGCTTTACCTCGGGCAGTCCTGTCCTTCTCTCCACTCCATGTTCATCTTTCCATACCGCTATGAGGCTATCTCCCTTCTCGGGTGTGACGGTAAATTTTCCCATCCCATCGTGTACGGAGTTGAAAGATAAAAGTTCCTTGCCCTTTCCGTCCTGCAAAACTCCTTTTACCGATACAGGCAGGCCATACTGATCGTTGGCTTTAAACGCTACCGAGCTCTCTACACCAGCCACCAGGTCCCCACCCTCGGGGAAGAACTGGATACGGGCGCCCTGCGGCGGCGGGATGGCGGCCACTGTAGTGGAGTCCAGCTTTTTATCGTAGATCTTAATATCCTTCTCGAAATAAAAGGCGGTGTCGAAATTGGTCATCCAGGTAGTATAGGCCCTGAAATGCAGGTGTCTGCTTTTCACGGTTTTTGGAAGGTCATAGTTGCCGGCCGAGGTGGCTTCCATGATAGGATGTACTTTTCTTTCTATGATCCTGCCGTCGGCGTCCGACAGCTCGGTATAAAAGTTCTTGCTGAACAGAGAAGGGTCTGCGCCGGTAAAGATATATGCCTTGAACCAGAGGGTCTCGCCGGGATTGTATATTTTCTTATCGAACTGTACATAAACTTTCTCCTGCGGATAGTTATTCGCATAAATATTCATCATGGAGTCCAGCTGTTGGGAGAAGGTCAATATGGGCAATAAGAATATAAAAGCAATTAGTAAAACGCTGCGGTAGTTACTCATAGAAAATAAAATTACTTCAGTTCGGCAGAAGATTTGAATTTAAAAGCAATTAATTTCGGAAAGAATTTCAGTCCTTCGGATTAAAAAATGTCTAATGATGGCCCTTCGGGCAACCGACCTGTGGTCGGTTTTACAAAAAATTTGTTAAAATGGTCTTAACGCAGTCGACAAAAGAGCTCTACGAAACATATACCAGTCATATGAAAAAGATTGCCGATGTCAGACATGCGGCAGCCGTGCTCCAATGGGATGAAGAAACCTATCTGCCGCCCAAAGGAGCCTCTTTCAGAGGCCAGCAGATGGCTACCTTGTCGGAAATAGCCCATGAATGGTCCATCGATCCCAAGCTGGGTGATCTGATGACGGAGCTGAAAGGCAGAGGCGATCTCGACGAACCCGGACAAAGGAACATTACTCTGAGTCTGGAAGATTACAACAAGCAAAAGAAGTTCAGCCCTGCCTTCATACGCCTGCTCAGCGAGACGACCTCCCGCTGTTTCCATACCTGGATAAAGGCGCGCAACGGCAACTCATTCACCCTCTTCCGGGACGACCTGGATAAAATGCTGCAGTTGAAAAAGCAGGAAGCAGAGCTGGCGGGCTATGAGCAGCACCCTTACAATGCCCTGCTGGACCAATACGAGAAAGGCTGTACTGTATCTTTGCTGGACAATGTCTTCAATCTTGTACGGGAACCCCTCAAGGACCTGCTACACCGCATACAGGCACGTCCATCTATAGACGATAGCTTTCTGTACTGCACTTTTCCAAAACAAAAACAATGGGATTTTGGTATGGAGGTGATCCGTCACCTGGGTTTCGACTTCGAAGCAGGACGGCAGGACATTTCCGAGCATCCTTTTACCACGAGCTTTAACAAGTTCGACGTGCGGATCACGACCCGTATCGACCAAAATGACTTTAGCAACATGGCCTGGAGCTGTATCCACGAGACGGGACATGCGCTGTATGAACAGGGGTTGCCGGAAAAATATTACGGACTGCCCCTGGGTGAATATGCCTCCCTCAGCATCCACGAATCCCAGTCACGTCTCTGGGAAAACAATGTAGGCAGAAGCCTCGACTGGTGGAGACACTGGTACCCCATTCTACTTACTTACTTCCCCAGTCAGCTGGAAGGCGTATCCGTCGAACAGTTCTACCGGGGCATCAATAAGGTCAAGGCCTCCCTTATCCGCACAGAGGCGGACGAGGTCAGCTACCACTTCCATGTCATGATACGCTATGAATTGGAAAAGAGCCTGATAGAAGGCGCCCTTTCCGTGGACGATATCCCTTCGTACTGGAATCAGCGTTATGCGGATTATCTGGGCGTCCAGGTGCCGGATGACAAGCGGGGTTGTCTGCAGGATGTGCACTGGAGCCATGGCAGCCTGGGGTATTTCCCCACTTACAGCCTGGGCAGCTTCTATGCGGCCCAGCTCTTCGCCGCAGCCGGTGAACAAAACCCTGCTATCCAACCCGCAGTACGACAAGGGGATACGGCGCCATTGCTATCCTGGCTGCGGGAACGTATCCACCAGCATGGCCGGAGATACACCAGCGAGGAGCTTTGCCGCCAGGCTACGGGGCAAACACTGGATATTCAATATTTTCTGCATTATTTACTTGACAAATACAAGAAAATTTACAATTTTTGAGGGTACTAAATCCAAGTTCTATGAAGAGGCTTTTTCCCTTAGGCCTTTTGCTGTTTGTCGCATGTTCATTTTCTTGTAAAAAATTCATCCAGCAGCAGGAACAAAAGGCGGTTATGAATATCATTACCAACGGTAACTGGTATGTCTATCAATACCTTCAAGGCAGCAGTGATATCACGACAAATTTTTCTGGCTACCTTTTTAAATTTAACTCCAATGGCACGGTCCTAGGTACAAAGAATGGCGTTTCCGATACAGGTACCTGGGTTCCCAATGTAGATGCAAGGACCATCACATCTGGGTTTCCCTCGGCAGGCCCTCCGGTGAATCTTTTGAACGGAATCTGGAAGATCAATGACAGTGGTACGGACTTTGTGCTTGCTGGCTATACGGATACGACGAGTCATATACCGAATACACTGCAATTGCGAAAACAGTAGCAGAACCCCGACGACCTTCAGGTTGGTCGTCCTGTCCTATAAAACGAACCTCCGGTTCGTTGTCCGAAGGACAGACATTAGCGGTCATATCCGGTGAAAAACCCTTTTCTCCCTGACGTCCGGCCCGGCCGGGTGATGAGGGTTTTATTAAAAGCCAAAATTGACCATTTTTGATCCGGATACAATTCGTTATCGCTTTTTGCTTATTGGGAATTATCAACGTCCGTGCTCAGCTCGTCGCGGATTTTTCAGCCTCTACAGTTTCAGGTTGTGCGCCCCTGGGCGTACAGTTCACTGACCGGAGCACCGGCGGCACTCCCAACTACTGGTCATGGGGTACAAGCGATGGACAGATATCCCGCCTGCAAAATCCCAGCTTTTCTTTTTCCAAACCCGGCACTTATTCGATCAGCCTGCTGGTAAAGGATTCCAATGGCAATTTCAGCTCGGTGAGCAAGGTGGATTATATCACGGTCTATACCTCTCCTGTCGCCAGGTTCAGCACAAACTTACAGGTGTCCTGCGTCCCTGCCAATGTACAGTTTACAGACCTTTCCCAACCAGGTCAGGGCTCCATCGTGTCATGGGCCTGGGATTTCGGCGACAGCACTACCTCTAATCAGCAAAACCCCATTCACCAGTACAACAATGAAGGGTACTATAATGTATATCTGAAGGTGACTAATTCGGGCGGATGTTCTGCCACTTACGGCTTCCAGCGTCTCATTCGGGTGATCCCGGGAGTAATACCGGACTTTTCCTGGACACAAACCTCATCCTCCTGCTCGGCTCCTTTCGATATTACTTTTATCAATCAGACCTCCGGGCCTGGCCACCTATCCTATAGCTGGGACTTTGGTAACGGCGCCCCCGGTTCGACAAGCGTCAACCCATATACGAACTTTTCCACCAATACCTCTACCGTCAAACTATCCGCAACCAGCGATCTGGGTTGCAACGGGTCTATTACCAAGACCGTCAGCTTCCAGGGCCCTACTCCTGTCATCAATGCCCCCGACAGCGCCTGTCTCAATACCCCGGTCAGTTTTTCCCCCGGTGGTAATCCGACGCCTATCAGCTCCAATTGGGATTTTGGTGATGGCAATACTTCGACACAACCCAATCCGGACAATACCTATACATCCCCCGGCAACTACACGGTGACACTCACCAATAAATATGGCACCTGCAGCTCGAGTTCGACCAAATCCATCAAAGTAATTACCAATCCGGGCGTTACCTTCACCACTACTACTCTTTCCGTCGGCTGTCAGCCCCCGCTGACAGTAGGCTTTGTAGATCAGACAACGGGAGCCACGGCCTGGACGTGGGATTTCGGCGACGGCTCTCCCGTCGCTCATGGCCAGACACCCAGTCATCAATATACCAGCCCCGGACAATTTAACGTATCCGAGTCCGTCGTTACCGCTGCTGGTTGCAATACGGGCGTCGGCACACGTGTCAATCTTGTACAAATCACCAACCCCACGGCTGCCCTTGACAGGAATTCCCTCAACGGATGTACCGGTATACCGTTAAAACCTACTGCCACGGTCAATGCCCCGGATGGCGTGGTGTCCTGGTCCTGGTCTGCGCCGGGGGCAACACCTTCTTCCTCCACATCAGCCGCCCCTGCCTTTACCTATAGCACGGAAGGCACGTATGACCTTACCCTCAGCTTCACTACCAAGGGCGGCTGTACCTCTACACAGAATTTTCCCCAGGCCGTCACCATCGGGACCCAGATAGACCCAACATTCATCCCTCCCAGTACAGTTGCCTGCGGATCCCCACAAATTGCTTTTACAGCGACCAATCCACCCGTAAACCAATACGTCTGGCAATTCGGGGATGGAGATACGAGCCATGCAGGACCGATCGCTACCCATAAATATCGGGACACGGGTTATTTTGACGTTACGCTCAACGTTACCAACAACGGTTGTACGCTTAGCTATACAGATAAAAAGGCAGTTTATATCAACGGACCGGTAGCAGGCTTTAAATTCAAGACAAACTGTGACAGACATGTTGACTTCTATGACACTTCCCGATACGACCCTTTAAAAGGAGCCGTAACCTATAAATGGGATTTCGGAGATGGTTTGGGTACATCTACGATAGCAACCCCCAGGTATGATTACGCTGTTCGCGGCAAGTACAATGTTACCCTCATTGTCACCAATCCCGGATGCGCCGACACGATTACGACCACCGTAAATCTCTTGCCACTGACGCCTTCCTTTAATATCCAGACCACGGATACCTGCCGCTACAGGCCCTTCAAGATCCAGTCCACCACGGACTCCACCAACATCGCCCAATACATTTGGCAGGTAGGAAGCACTACCTATACAACTGACACCACCTCCCTCAGGGTCAGTGCTTCCGACACGGGTAATCACGCCATCATACTAACAGTAAAAGATATCAGCGGATGTATCTCCAATCCTTCGGCCTCAGGCAACATCCTCATCACCGGGCCGACGGCAAAATTTACCTCCAGTCCCACCGGCGCCTGTCGGAACAGCCCGATCACAATGACCGATCATTCCGTCCCCTTCCGGAATAATAATATCGCCACCTGGCTTTTCAAGTACGGGGACTTCACTACAAGCCAATACGCGCTGCCACCCGTCCTCCATTCCTATATCGACACAGGCACCTATGATATCACTCTTATCATCAGGGACAATAAAGGATGTATGGATACCGTGACAAACCGGGCGGCCGTGAAAATCACCGCACCCAAAGCAGGCTTCTTCGTGAGTGATACCCTCTTTTGCCCAAAGGCCCTGATGAACTTCATCGACACCTCCAAAGGCAATGGGCTGAGCTATAGCTGGGATTTTGGAGATGGCATCACTGACGCCACTCCAAATCCGGGCCATGTCTATACCACCAATGACCAATACTACGATGTCAAGCTAAAGATCATCGACGCGACGGGATGCGCGGACTCCGTCATCAAGTCCAAATACATCCATATAGAAAAGCCAATCGCCTCCTTTATGCTGGAGGACAGTACTTCTATGTGCTTCCCGCTGCAAGCTATGTTCACGCCAACCGGGAAATATTACGACAGCCTGTACTGGGATTT
>Ga0068852_100001648_pt1 | contig 15244 bp, 18 predicted proteins | sample KBSCornC22_FD_66594 | JGI IMG/M metagenome (GOLD analysis project Ga0068852, IMG submission 66594) | Corn rhizosphere microbial communities from Kellogg Biological Station, Michigan, USA - KBS Corn C2-2 | ecosystem: Host-associated > Plants > Roots > Rhizosphere > Soil ... | reverse complement strand
AGCGGGCCCAAAGCCTGGCCGACATTGCCGCCGACCTGGAACAGCGACTGGGCAAGCCCGTGCCGCCCGCCCGCTGCCATCCGCGCGACGCGCGACGATTCAGGATGGAAGACAGACGAGCCCACGCCGAGCAGGCTCGCGCCGACCAGCACCAGCCAATAGACATGCGCGACCGAGAGAACGGCGAGCCCCGCCAGTGAGAAGAATGTCCCGCCCGGCAACGCCATCGGCGTCGGCCGCCGATCCGCATAAAGCCCGACCAGAGGTTGCAGGATCGAGGCGGTGATCTGATAGGCGAGCGTCACCAGCCCGATCTGACCGAAGCTCAGATGCAGGTCGCTCTTGAGCCCCGGATAGATGGCCGGGAGCAGCGATTGCATCATGTCGTTGAGCATATGGCAGAAGCTGATCGCCAGGATGACGCCGAACACGGTGTCGACGGGCTTGGGCTTGGTCATCGCCGCGTCGGTCATGATCATGCTCCTTCGCCGGTCGGTTAGACCTTTCTCTTTCGTCCCGCTTCACCATATGGGTCATTCGATTTCGAGAGTGGGACAAGATGCCGCGCCGCCATGCCCGCGATCATGAGGATGTGCCCCGCGCCGTCGTCGGCCTCGGCAACGACTTTCCCGCGTCCTTCGAGGTCGCACCGCACCGGCACAAGCGCGGGCAGCTCCTTTATGCGGCGAGCGGCGTGGTCGCGGTCAGCACGCCCGAAGGTGCATGGGTCGCCCCGCCCGAACGCGCGGTCTGGATCCCGGCCGGTACCCAGCATGCGGTGCGCATGGTCGGCGCGGTCCAGACGCGGAGCGCCTTGATCTGGCCTGCCGTCTGCCCTTCGCTCGGGCAGGGCTGCCGGGTGATCGCGGTGTCGCCCTTGCTGCGTCAATTGCTGATCACCGCGGCCGACCTGCCGCTCGAATATGACGAGCAGGGCCGCGATGGGTTGGTGATGCGACTGTTGGTCGCGGAGATCGTGCAGGCGCCGATCATCCCGCTCGTCGTCCCCTTCCCCCAGCATCCGGCGCTCGCCGAACGCTGCCATGCCTTCCTCGAGCATCCTGACGCCGGCGACATGATCGATCGTTGGGCAGATGCGATGGCGATGAACCGCCGCAGCTTCACGCGGCTGTTCCGGCGCGAAACCGGAATGAGCTTCGCCGAATGGCGCCAGCAGGCCTGCCTGTCGGTCGCGCTGCCCCGACTGGCGGCCGGCGAGCCGGTGACCTCGATCGCGCTCGATCTGGGCTATGACAGCCCGGCCAGCTTCTCGACCATGTTCAAGCGCGTGCTGGGCGTGACGCCCAGCCGCTATCACCCCTGACCGGCGGACGGTGCTTGAGCGCTGGGATTAGGACTGGACTGGTTGGCCTGCGGCCGCCTTCGATCCCACGTCATCGCGAAGCGCGCAGCGCTGTGGCGATCCAGGCCCGCCCGACTGGATTGCCGCGCCCCTACGGGGCTCGCAATGACGATCATGGGCAAACTGCGTCGAGAGCGGCGCTCTGGATCAGGCGCCCTTTCGCTGCGTGATGGCGAAGAGCGGATTGGGCTTGGGCTCGGCGATCTTGCGCAGCCGGTTCACGTCGCGATGCACGAACGGCTCGGTCCGTCCCCGGACCTGCAGCGTCGTCTCGATGACATAGCTCCACGAGCCATCATCCTCGAACGTCACCTCGATGCGATAGGCGTCGGTGCGGAAGGCATGTTCGAGGAAAGCGGTCGAGCAGATGCCATATTCGGTCTGCCCGCGCTCGGCGGTCAGAACGAGCTTCCGGTCGTCCGGTTTGGCCTGGCCCGACGCGATCGCGATCTGGCCGCGCGGGATCGCCAAGGTCTGCAGAATGAGCCCGGTCGCGGGCTCCCACAGCCAATAGCCGACCTGGTCGTGGAAGGTGATGTCCTCCTCGGCCGTGTTGATGTGGATATGGTAGCGCAGCCCGTAGAAGAGCTGCGGCCCGTTCGCCTGCGGGTCGATCGGCTGCAGATCGACATGTTCGATGAAGGTGCGGCGCTCGGGACCGTCCGCCTTGGGATTGAGGTCGACGCCCTCTTCCCCCGCCCAGGTGCCGGCGAGGCGGCGCAGCGGGCCGAGATTGGACAGGGTGTCGGGATCGACATCCTGCGGCTCGGTGAAGATGTCGTGCGGAAATGCCGCCATGGTCGATCCTGATCTGGGGTTGGGGTGGGTTGGCGTCGCTCGTCAGCGCGTGCCCTGCGCCTTGCGCAGGTTGTAATAGCGCTGGACGTTGGCGTTATGGTCCTTGAGGTTGCTCGAGAAGACATGGCCGCCCTTGCCGTCGGCGACGAAATAGAGCGCGTCGGTCTGCGCCGGGGCGAGCACTGCGGCGAGCGAGTCGCGGCCCGGATTGGTGATCGGGCCCACCGGCAGGCCGGTCATCGCATATGTGTTATAGTCATTCTTGGCGCGCACCTCGCTGAGCTTGATGCGCCGGCCGAGCGGCTTGCCATGCGTCAGCGGGTAGATGATCGTCGGATCCGCCTGCAGCCGCATGCCGGAGCGGAGCCGATTGGAATAGACGCCCGCGACCATCGGCCGTTCTTCGGGCACGCCCGTCTCCTTCTCGACGATCGAGGCAAGCGTCAGCGCTTCCTGCTTGGAATTGACCACGCTGTTGGCCTTGCGCGTCATCCACAGCTGGTTGAGCGCCTGTGTCATCGCATCCTGCATGCGCTTCAGCACCGCCCGGCGCGGCTCGCCGCGCTGGAAGCTGTAGGTGCCGGGCAGGACCGATCCTTCGGACGGGATCGGCAATTTGCCGGTCAGCAATTTCTCACCCGCCAGCCGTTCGAACACTTCGATCGAAGGCATGCCTTCGGGAATCGTGATCATGCGCTGGACGGTATGGCCGCTCTGCAGCAGTGTGAGGATGTCCTTCGCGCTCATGTGCGGCGCGACCTCATATTCGCCCGCCTTGATCGGGGCGGACGAGCCGAAATGGCGCGCAAAGCGCAGGAAGCCGGTGGTCGAGCGCACCGCGCCCGCTTTTTCGAGTTCGCGCGCCGCGGCGGCCAGCGTCGAGCCTTCGGGCACGACCACCGTGGTCGGGTGGCGCGCCGGACCAGGCCCGGTCCAGTTGCGATAGATGGTGAGCCAGCCGGCGCCGACCACGATCAGCACGATCAGGAGCAGGCAGCCGAGCCCGCCACGGGATGAGGAACGACGCTGGGCCACGCTCTATCCTAGCGCCGATGCAGGCTGGATCAAATCGCCCGCATCACCAGGCTGGCATTGGTGCCGCCGAAGCCGAAGCTGTTGTTCAGCACCGCCTTGACCTGCCGCTGCTTGGCGACGTTCGGCACCAGATCGACACCCTCGCAGCTCTCGCTCGGATTTTCGAGATTGATGGTCGGCGGGACGGTCTGATCCCGCAATGCGAGAATGCAGAAGATCGATTCGACCGCGCCCGCGCCGCCCAACAGATGGCCGATCATCGATTTGGTCGACGACATGGACACGGTCGAGATGGCATCGCCGAACAGGCGGCGGACCGCGCCGAGCTCAAGCTCGTCGCCGAGCGGGGTCGAGGTGCCGTGCGCGTTGATATAATCGATATCCTTGGGCTCGAGCCCGGCCTTGCGCAGCGCCATCTGCATCGAGCGGAACGCGCCGTCGCCCTCGGGATGCGGCGCGGTCACATGATAAGCGTCGCCGGTCAGGCCATAGCCGATCACCTCGGCATAGATTTTGGCGCCGCGCGCCTTGGCATGCTCATATTCCTCGAGCACGACGATGCCCGCGCCCTCGCCCATCACGAAGCCGTCGCGATCCTTGTCATAGGGGCGGCTCGCCCGTTCGGGCGTGTCGTTGAAGTTGGTCGACAGCGCGCGCGCCTGCGCGAAGCCGGCAATGCCCAAGGGGCAAATCGCGCCCTCGGCACCTCCCGCCAGCATGACGTCGGCGTCGTCGGCGGCAATGATCCGCGCGGCATCGCCGATCGCATGCGCGCCGGTCGAACAGGCGGTGACGACCGCATGGTTGGGCCCGCGCAGGCCATATTTGATCGAGACCTGGCCCGAGATCAGGTTGATCAGGCGTCCGTGCACGAAGTGCGGCGAGACGCGACCCGGACCCTTTTCGAATCGGACGATCGATTCGCTCTCGATGCCCGGCAGGCCGCCAATGCCCGATCCGATCACGCAGCCGACGCGCGTGCTCTGTTCGTAGGTCAGCTCGCCCAGCCCTGCATCTTCATAGGCCTGGCCGGCGGCATCGATGCCATAGACGATGAAGGGATCGACCTGGCGCTGCACCTTGTGGTCGACGCGCTTGTTGGGGTCGAAGCCCCAGGGATGATCCGCGGGTTTCACCTCGCACGCGACGGTGCATTTCTGGTCGGAGGGGTCGAAGCGCGTGATGCGCCCCGCGCCCGATTTTCCGGCCTTGATGTTGCTCCAGGCGGTCTCGACGTCGGCACCCACCGGCGTCACGAGGCCCAATCCAGTCACGACCACGCGGCGCATGGCGAACTCCCTATGTTATCTCGAGCAAGCTGCGTGAGATGTTCACGCATCTTGCTCTAAGTTTTTGTTGCCGCATCTCTTTTGCGGAAAACCGGTTCCCACTTTTCCGCGCGATGCTCTAAACGAAAACGGCCCCCCGACACCGGGTCGGAGAGCCGCTTGGCCATATCAGGCGTAGGGCTCAGCCCTTATGCGTGTCGATATAGCTGATCGCATCCTTGACGGTGGTGATCTTCTCGGCCGCATCGTCCGGGATCTCCACGCCGAATTCTTCCTCGAACGCCATGACCAGCTCGACGATGTCGAGGCTGTCCGCACCGAGATCGTCGATGAAGCTCGCATCCTCGGTGACCTTTTCAGGTTCAACGCCGAGATGCTCGACGACAATCTTCTTCACGCGATCCGGGGTGTCGCTCATATTTTCTGCCTTCCCTAGGTCTGATTTGCCGTCGCCCTAGCCTTGCGGAACACGTCCCGCAAGAGGGGCTGAGCCCTGATCCGAGAGCCGTACCAGCCCGCTCCCCCGTCCAACCTTCCGATATCTTATTCCGGATCGGGAGGTTGGGCGGGGGAGCGGGCCGGCGCCGCAACCCTTAAATCAGAGCATCGCCATGCCGCCATTAACATGGATCGTCTGGCCCGTCACATAGCCCGCATCGCGGCTGGCGAGATAGGCCACGGCCGCGCCAATGTCCGCGCCCGAGCCGAGATCGCCGGCGGGGATGCGGGTGAGGATAGTCGAGCGCTGCTGTTCATTGAGCGCGTCGGTCATCGCGCTGGCGATGAAGCCCGGGGCGACGCAATTGACAGTGATGCCGCGGCTGGCAAATTCCTGCGCGAGCGCCTTGCTCATCGCGGTCAGCCCGCCCTTCGACGCGGCATAATTGGCCTGGCCGGGATTGCCGGTCCAGCCGACCACCGAGGTGATCGAGACGATGCGCCCGAAGCGCGCCTTCATCATCGGCCGGCTGGCGGCGCGGATCAGGCGGAAGGCGGCTTCGAGATTGACCGAGATCACCTGATCCCATTCCTCGTCCTTCATCCGCATCGCCAGATTGTCGCGCGTGACGCCGGCATTGTTGACGAGGATGTCGAGCTTGCCCCCGAGCGCCTCGATCGCAGCGGGGATCAACCCCTCGACCGAATCCTTGTCCGAAAGATTGGCGGGCACGGTCACGGCATTGCCGCCGATCTCGGCCTTGACCGTGTCGAGCGCTTCCTGCCGGGTGCCGGACAGCGCCACCGTCGCCCCCTGCCCCGCCAATGCCTTGGCGACAGCGGAACCGATGCCCCCCGACGCGCCGGTAACGAGTGCGGTCATGCCTGTAAGGTCGAACATTCCTGTGCCCTCTTGTTCTGATTGCGCCCGCCGTCACCCCGGACTTGTTCCGGGATCCACCGAAAGGCTTGGCGCCTGCCTGCCGGTGGATGCCGGAACAAGTCCGGCATGACGAGAACTATAATGTCTTCGCCAATTCCTCCACGTCGGTCATCGTGACGACGCTCACCACGTTGGCGTCGGGCGCGATGCGCTTGACCATCGGGCCGAGCACCTTGGCGCCGAATTCCACATAATCGGTGATGCCCGCAGCCCACATCGCCTCCACGCTCTCTCGCCAACGGACCGTGCCGGTCACCTGGCGGACGAGCAGGTCGCGTATCTCGGTCGGCTCACTCGCGGGCGCGGCGGTGACATTGGCATAGACCGGCACCAACGGCGCACGCACATCGGCCTTGGCCAAGGCCTCGGCCATCGCATCCGCGGCGGGCTGCATCAGCGAGCAGTGGAAGGGGGCCGACACGGGCAGCGGCAGCGCGCGCTTGACGCCGCGCTCCTTGGACAGTGCCATCGCCCGTTCGACCGCCGCCTTGTGGCCGGAGATCACGACCTGGCCACCGCCATTGTCGTTCGCCGCCTGGCAGACCTCGCCCTGCGCGGCATCGGCGCAGATCGACCGGGCAAGCTCGAAATCCGCCCCGAGCAAAGCCGCCATCGCGCCTTCGCCGACCGGCACCGCCGCCTGCATCGCCTGTCCGCGCAGCTTGAGCAGCCGCGCGGTGGTGGCGAGATCGAACGCCTGCGCGCCGCACAAGGCGCTATATTCGCCCAGGCTGTGGCCGGCCACGAAATCGGCCTTGTCCGCGAGGCGAATGCCGCCCTCGCCTTCCAGCACGCGCAGCACTGCGATGGCATTCGCCATGATCGCCGGCTGGGCGTTTTCGGTGAGCGTCAGCTCCTCGGCGGGACCTTCGCCCATCAGCCGGAAGAGCGCTTGGCCGAGCGCATCGTCGACCTCCTCGAACACCGCCCTTGCCGCCGCACTGGCCGCGGAAAGCTCGGCGCCCATGCCGACCGACTGGCTGCCCTGGCCGGGGAAGATGAAAGCGCGCATATCCCTCTCTATATCCTTTGCGTTGGCGCGCTGCCTAAGGCGAGCGCACCGGCTTGCCAAGCGTGGGCGGGCGAGACTTGCTTTCCCAGCCCTTTTCCGCCATAGGGCCGCCATCCGGGCGAGGGCCGCGTGCCTTTCGCCCGGTTTGATTTTTTGCACGACAGCCGGAGGGGCATCGCATGGGGCGGTGTCAGCGATCGGCAGGAGAAATGGACCATGGCTCTTTACGAGCATGTCTTCCTTGCGCGCCAGGATCTGGCACAGGCGCAGGTGGACCAGCTGGCCGAAATGGCCACCAAGATCATCGAGGATAATGGCGGCAAGGTCGTGAAGACCGAGACGTGGGGCCTGCGGAGCCTCGCTTACCGCGTCGCCAAGAACCGCAAGGCGCATTATGTGATGCTCGACGTCGACGCGCCGACCGGCGTGGTCGCCGAGCTCGAGCGCCAACTCAACATCAACGAGGACATCATCCGCTTCATGACCGTGCGCGTCGATGCGCACGAGCAGGGCCCGTCGGCGATGATGCGCCGTGGCGAGCGCGATCGTGCGCGCCGCCGCGACGACCGCGACGATCTGGCCGCTTAAGGAGTAGAACAGATGGCCCGTGCCTTTTTCCGCCGCCGCAAGAGCTGCCCCTTCTCCGCGAAGGATGCTCCCCGGATCGACTATAAGGACGTTCGTTTGCTGCAGGGCTTCGTGTCCGAGCGCGGCAAGATCGTTCCCAGCCGCATCACCGCGGTTTCCGCCAAGAAGCAGCGCGAACTCGCCCAGGCGATCAAGCGCGCCCGTCATATCGGGCTGCTTCCCTACATCGTTAAGTAAGAAAGGACCGCGCGCATGGACGTGATCCTGCTTGAACGCGTCGAGAAGCTCGGCGCCATCGGCGACGTCGTCACCGTCAAGAACGGCTTCGCCCGCAATTATCTGCTGCCGAACAAGAAGGCGCTGCGTGCCAACGAGGCCAACAAGAAGGTCTTCGAGGCGAACCGGGCCAATATCGAGGCGGAAAATGCCGCGCGCCGGACCGATGCCGAAAAGGCGTCGAAGACGGTCGAGGGCAAGAGCGTGACGCTCATCCGCCAGGCGTCCAACACCGGCCAGCTTTATGGTTCGGTGTCGGCCCGCGACCTCGCCGAGGCGCTGACGGCCGATGGCGCCAAGGTCGCCAAGAGCCAGATCGTCCTCAGCAAGCCGATCAAGACAATCGGCGTGTCCGAAGTGCGCGTCGTGCTGCACCCGGAAGTGTCGGTGACGGTCAAGGTCAATGTCGCCCGTTCGCCCGAAGAGGCCGAGCTGCAGGCGCAGGGCGTCGACGTCATGGCGCAGATGTTCGAGCGCGACGAGGCCGGCTTCACCGAGGCTTACGATCCCAATGCCGAGCCTGGCGAGATCGCAGCCGAGGCGCCACCCGAAGCCGGTGAGGAATCGGCCGCATAGGTCTGATTTACCGTCATAATGGTTGAAAAGGCCGTCCGGGCGATGCCCGGGCGGCCTTTTTGTTATCGCTCACACCTGTTACAACCTCTTCCGGAGAGAGTCCGGAACGGATGTTCCGGCCCAAAACAGGGGGGAGGCGCGAGCCTCCAGGCGAATCGTGAACGACATGACCCCGCCGCGTGCGCCCGCGACCATTTCGGATGTCGCGGAAGCCGCGGGCGTCTCGATCAAGACCGTATCGCGCGTGTTCAACGAGGAACCGAACGTGCGCGAGGAGACGCGCGAGCGCGTGCTGCGCGTCGTGGCGGACCTCGACTATCACCCCAATCTCGCCGCACGCAGCCTGGCCGGGCGGAAATCCTTCCTGATCGGGCTGCTCTACGACAATCCCTGCCCGAACTATATTCTGGGCCTGCAGAGCGGCAGCCTCGACCGGATCCGCGGCGATCGCTGGCGGCTGCTCGTGATTCCGTGCGAGGATTCGCTGCGGATCGGCGCCAAGAATATCGTGTCGATGGTCCGCGCGGCGGGCGTCGGCGGGGTGATCCTGACCTCGCCCTTGTGCGACAATGCGGAGATCGTGAATGGCCTCCTCGCCGCGCGCATCCCGATGGTGCGGATCGCGCCGGCGGATAGCGTCGGCGTCGATGCGGTGTCGCCGTCGGTGGCGATGGACGATCGCACCGCCGCGGCCGATATCACCCGCCATCTGATTGAGCTCGGCCATCGCCGGATCGCGACCATCCTCGGCGATCCGACCCATTCGTCGAGCAGCGAGCGTATGGCGGGCTTCCGCAACGCGCTCCAGGAGGCGGGTCTCCCCTTCGACGAGGAGCTGGTCTGCCAGGGCTGTTACACCTTCGAGAGCGGGCTGGAAGCGGCGCGGCCCCTGCTCGCGCGGGCCGACCGGCCGACCGCGATCTTCTCGCAGAATGACGACATGGCGGCCGGCGCAATCATCGCCGCGGGCGAATTGGGCATCTCGGTTCCGGGCGACCTGTCGGTGGTGGGCTTCGACGACAGCCATATCGCGAGCACGGTCTGGCCGCGCATCACCACCATCCGCCAGCCGATCCGCGCCATGGCGCAAGCCGCGACCGACTCGCTGGTGAAGATCCTGGAAGGCTCGCTGCGCGCGCCCGAGCATCGGCTGATGCCCTATGAGCTGATCGTGCGCGGATCGACCGCACCAGTGCCCGCCTGAACATCGACGCGCCGTTGCTGGGCGGTGCCGCCTGCCATTGACCGCCCCTGCACGATTGTGGCAGGCGACGTGCGCGGCGCGGGTGTAGCTCAATGGTAGAGCAGAAGCTTCCCAAGCTTACGACGAGGGTTCGATTCCCTTCACCCGCTCCACCCCCCGATCAGCGGGGCCGCTTCTCCAGGTAGAGATAAGTCGGATCGAATCCGGCGAAATCGCGCAGGCGATCGAGATCCGGCATCGAGGCATAGCCGTCGCGCACCATCGCAAGATTGGCCTCGCGCAGCTTCCGGAGCGTGCGATTGACATGGACCGGGGTTAGCCCGGTCATATCACCCAGGTCCGCCTGGGTGAGATTGATCGCGAAGCCTTCCGACTCCGCGAGCCCGACCACCGCCATGCGCGCCTGCAATTCGCATAGCAGATGCGCGATCCGGACCGCAGCCGAATGGCCAAGCCGGGCAGTCCATTCGCGATGGACGGCGGCGTCAATGACGGTGAGCAGCCACAGCATCCGTGCCAGATGCGGCTCGGTCTCGGTCAGCTTGCGCAAGATCGCATGCGGGAAGAGCGCCACACGGACGTCGGTGAGCGCGACGACATCATGGTCCAGCCGCTTGAGCAGCAGGCTGTGCAGGTCGACGAAGTCGCCCGGCAGATGCATTGCGACGATCTGCCTTTTGCCCTCCGACATGTAGAAAGCACGGCCAAGCAGTCCGCTGATCAGCAGCGTACTATATTCCGCAGTCGCGCCGGCGCGCACCAAAGTGTCGTTGGGTCCGTAGATCCGCACCTCGGCAATCGCCTCGGCAAGGGCCGAGCGTTCGCGATCAGACAGGGTGTCGCGACGCTCGAGTGCGCGGAACAAAGCCTCCAGGACCGCATCATCGTCCGCTGCGGCCCGCGCCCACGCTCCGGTTGCCATTTTCTGGGTCCCGCCAAAGGCATCGCCGGATTGGCGTGCCCGAGCACGATCCGCCCTTCCTGGGGTGGCGTCAAGAACCTGGAGCAAGTTGCGGACGGAAACGCTCGATCAGCGCCAGGCGTGTCGCCAGCCGATTGCGCCACGGCGCGTTCGCCGGAGCCTTGGCGAGCAGATCGCGCCAAGTCGCATCCGCGCCGTCGACGTCGCCCATCTGGAGATAGGCAAGGCCAAGGAAATATTCCGGCGCCGGATGGCCGGGCGCGACCGCGGCGGCGCGTTCGAAGGCGTAATGGGCGGTGGGCGTCAGTGCTCCGTCGGCCTGCGCCTGCAGGGCGTTGCCGAGGCCGAGCCACAGCATCATGTTCTTGGGGTCACGCTCCAGAAAAACGCGCAGCAGACCGACCGCATATTCGGGGTCGCCATTGCCGATGAAGGCATCGGCACCGTCGAGCTGCTGGGCATCGAAGCCGACCGTTTCCAGCCAGATCTTGCGCTCGTGCGCGAACAAGGTGTCATGACCGCGCCGGCCGCCATTGGCCTGCACGGGCGACCCGGCAAGTCCCGGATTCGCCTGCCAGGCATAACCCGCCAACCCGAGCACCAAAGTCATGGCGATCAGATAGAGGCCGCCTTTGGCCGGCCGCGAGACCAGGAGCAGGCCCAGGCCGACGAGCAAAGCAAGCGCCAACGAGATCAGCCAGCCGTTCACCCGCGCCTCCGCCGGAAGCTGCGGCGCGCGGCGAGCAGGCCGATCAGGACGAACAGGACGGGCGCTGCCCAGAGCAGCCAGGTGGTGCGGTCGAGCGGCGGTTCGTAGCTCACCCAGGCGCCATAGCGGCGCACCAGCCAGGCGCGGATCGCTTCCGGCTTCTCGCCCGCGGCGATGCGCGCGCGCACCATCGCGCGCATGTCGCCCGCCAGCTCCGCATCGCTATCGGCGATCGACTGGCCCTGACAGACGAGGCAACGAATCGTCTGCATCAACGCCTGCGCCTGCGCTTCCTGCCGGGCGTCCGGCAATTGCGTATAAGCGAGCGGTGCGGGCGGCATGTCGCTATCCGCCAGCACGGGCGCGGCGGCGAGCCCCACGATCAGCGCGGCGAGCAGCAGCCGTCTCACTTTGCCTCCCTCACCGCAGCGATGACGCCGGGAACGTCCTCAGGGTTGATCGGCCCGATCGTCTGCTGGCGGATCATGCCCTTGCCGTCGACGACGAAGCTTTCGGGCACCCCGGACGAACCGAATGCCATCTGCACCTGGCTCGCATCATCCGCGCCGATCGCGCGGAAGGGATTGCCGTTGCGCGCGAGAAAGCGCTGCAACGCCTCGGGCCGGTCGCGAACGGCAATACCGACCACGGGCACGCCGGCATCCGCAATCGCCTTGAGCTGCGGCGCTTCCGCGACGCACGGCACGCACCAGCTCGCAAAGATGTTGACGAGGTGCGGCTTGCCGTTGGCCAGATCCGCGCTCGCCAGCCCCGGCACACCCGGCACGGCCGGACGCAACGCGAAGGACGGCGCCGACGCGCCGATCATCTTCGAGGTGATGTTATGATTGTCGGGCTTGGCCAGCCCATAGGTCAGCGCCGCCCCCAACAGGATGAACAGGATGAGCGGCAGCCATTTCACCTGGCCCTTCATGCCCATGCCTCCTGCGGCGGCCGCCGACGGCCGCGCCGCAGGCGTCCGATCAGGGCCAGCGCGCCGCCGATCGCGACCAAGAAGCCGCCGGCCCAGATCAGGGTCACGAACGGCTTCCACCACAGGCGCAGCTGCCACCGCCCATCACCCACCGGCTTGCCCAGCACGGTATAAAGCTGACCGTCGATCGCGGTATGGATCGCGGTCTCGCTCGTGTCGGTCGGAGGCGCCCAATAGGATCGCGCCTGCGGGTGGAGCAGCAAAGGATCGCCGCCGCCACGCCGCGCCTCGAGCGTCGCCTGCAAGGCCTGCCAATTGCTTTCAAACGCAGGTTCGAGCCCGGCAAAGCGGACTTGATAGGGGCCGACCGCGATCGTCTCGCCGACACGCGCGGCGACCAGTTTCTCGGCGGTGAAGCTGCTGTCGCACGCCATGCCGGCAAGGCTGACCGCGATGCCGAAATGCGCGATCACCATGCCCCAGGTGAAGAGCGGAGTGCGCAGCAGGTTGCGGCGCCACAAGGGCGCAAGGCTTGCCAGCGCCAGCCCGGCGGCAAGCGCGAGCCCCAGCAACGCCAGCAAGCCGATCGAAGGCGCGAGCAGCTTGACCGCGACCAGTGCCGCCACCGCCAGCACCGCCGCCGGCGCGACCCGCCTCAGCAATGCGCGGGCATCGTCGCGGCGCCAGCGCAACAGCGGTCCCGCCGCCATCAGCGTGACGAGCAGCAAGGCCGGCGCGCCCGCCGCCCTGTTGAAATAAGGCGGGCCGATCGAGATCTTCACGCCCAACGTCTCGAGGATCAAAGGATAGAGCGTGCCGAACAGCACCACGCCCAGGATCACCGACAGCAGCAGATTGTTGGCGACCAGCCCCGCCTCGCGGCTGACCAGGTCGAACTTGGCCCCTTCGCGCACCGTGCCGACACGCAGCCCGAACAGGGCCAGTGCACCACCGATATAGAGGAACAGAAGCGCGAGCAGGAACACGCCGCGGCGCGGATCGACCGCGAAGGCATGGACGCTGGTCAGGATGCCCGAGCGGACCAGGAAGGTGCCGATCATGCTCATTGAGAAAGCGACCACCGCCAGCATCAATGTCCAGGCGCGCAGGCCATCGCGCGTCGCGAGCACGGTCACCGAATGAAGCAAGGCGGTTGCCGCGAGCCAGGGCATGAGCGAGGCATTCTCGACCGGATCCCAGAACCACCAGCCGCCCCAGCCAAGCTCATAATAGGCCCAATAGCTGCCCGCGGTGATGCCGATCGTGAGGAAGATCCAGGCCGCGAGCACCCAGGGCCGCATCGCTTTGGCGAACGCCGGGCCGACGTCGCGTGTGACCAGTGCACCGATCGCGAAGGAGAAGGCGACCGACAGGCCGACATAGCCGAGGTAGAGCGTGGGCGGGTGGAAGGCGAGGCCGGGATCCTGCAGCAGCGGGTTGAGCCCCTGCCCATCGGGTGGCGGCGCGGGGAGGCGCGCGAACGGGTTCGATGCGAACAACAGGAAGGCATAGAAGCCCAGCCCGATCGTGGCCTGGCCGCCCAGCGTCGCGATCAGTGTCCTGGGATCGAGCTTGCGCTCGAACAAGGCGATGCCCGCGCCGGCTACGCCCAGGATCGTGACCCACATCAGCATCGAGCCTTCGTGGTTCCCCCAGGTCGCGGCGAAGCGATAGAGCAAGGGCTTCTCGCTATTGTCATTCTGCGCGACGAGCAGCACCGACAGGTCGACCCGTACGAACAGCCAGATCAGCAGCCCGAAGGCGAGTAGGGTCAGCAACGCCTGCGCGACTGCCACCGGGCGTACGATCACCGCCAGGTCCCGGTCCCCGCGCACCGCGGCGATCGAGGCGATCAGCTGCAACGCACACAAGGCCGCGCCAAGCCACAAGGCAGCAAGACCCGCTTCCGCGATCATTTCCTGAGACTCGCGCTCTTGTGCATCGCGCCCGCGACCTGCGGCGGCATGTAGCGCTCGTCATGCTTGGCGAGGATCGTGTCGGCCACGAACTGCCCGCCCTCGGCGAACCGACCGTCGGCGACCACGCCCGAGCCTTCGCGGAACAAGGCCGGCACGATCCCCGAGAAGCGAACCGGAACGGTCGCGGCGCCATCGGTGACGACGAAGGTGATCGTGACGCCATCAGGCAGCCGCTTCAGCGAGCCTTTCTCGACCATTCCGCCCAACCGCACCGCCGCGCCGGGCGGAAGATGCGCCTTCGCGGCGTCGGCCGGCGTGTAATAATAAGCCGCCTGGTTCTTGAAGGCGGAGAGCGCAAGCAAAGCCGCCGCGACGATCGCCGCCACCGCGAACAAAGCGAGCGTCAGGCGCTGCGTCTTGGGCTTCATTCGCGAATCCTCCGCGCGTCGAGCGCGTCGGCGCGCGCCTCCGCGCGGCGGAGCGCGGCCAGGCTCCAGCCGATCAGTGCGAGCGTGCCGAGGATCGCGACCGCATAAGCCGCGACGACATAGGGCCAGGCGTCGAGCGTCGCGCTCATGCCGCGAGCCGCCGCAAGCGTGCTTCGACCTTGGCATCGGCAAGCATCGCCCGCATCCGCATCAGCACCACGCTCAGGAAAACAAGGCTGAATCCCACCAGCGAAATGGGCAGCGGCCACAATATGCGCGAATCGATCGTCGATCCGGTGAGACCGATACTCTCGCCCTGATGCAGGGTGCGCCACCACAGGACCGAGAAATGGATGATCGGCAGGTTGATCGCACCGACCATCCCAAAAATGGCCGTGATCCTCTGTCCGCCTTCGTCGCGCCCCGCCGCCTGCGCCAATGCGATATAAGCGAGGTAGAGGAAGAAGAGCACGAGCATCGACGTCAGCCGCCCGTCCCATTCCCACCAGGTGCCCCAGGTCGGCCGTCCCCAGATCGATCCGGTGATCAGGCAGATGGCGGCATAGACCGCACCGGGGGCCGCGCAGGCGCGCGCGGCGACATGGGCCAGCGGATGCCGCCAGACGAGCTGCATGAAGCTGGCACCCGCAATGCCCGCCCATCCGGCCATACCGAGCCAGGCGGTGGGCACATGGATGTAGATGATGCGCACCGTGTCGCCCTGAAGATAATCGGGCGGGGTCAGCAGCAACCCGCCGGCGAGCGCGAGCGCGATCAACAGGATGCCGCTCCACCCGAACCAGGCGGTCA
>Ga0068852_100001647_pt1 | contig 15245 bp, 11 predicted proteins | sample KBSCornC22_FD_66594 | JGI IMG/M metagenome (GOLD analysis project Ga0068852, IMG submission 66594) | Corn rhizosphere microbial communities from Kellogg Biological Station, Michigan, USA - KBS Corn C2-2 | ecosystem: Host-associated > Plants > Roots > Rhizosphere > Soil ... | reverse complement strand
GCTCGGCGCCGACCAGGTGGTCGACTACAAGGCGGGGCCGATCCTCAAGGGCCTCGCGGCGGCGGCGCCCGACGGCATCGACGTCTATTTCGACAATGTCGGCGGCGACCATCTCGACGCGGCCTTTGCGCTCGCCCGCAACGACGCCCGCTTCGCGATCTGCGGGATGATTGAGGGCTACAATGCGCGCGAGCCGATGAGCTTCCGCTTCATCCAGCGGATCATCGCCGCGCGCATCCAGCTCAAGGGCTTCCTCGTGTTCGATTATTTCCCGCGGATCGAAGAGTTCTACCGCGAGATGGGCCCGTGGGTGGCCGACGGAACCGTCAAGTCGCGCGAGACGGTCGTCGACGGGCTCGAGAGCATGCCCGACGCATTCCTCGGCCTGTTCAGCGGCGCGAACGTCGGGAAGATGCTCGTCCGGCTCTAAAGCGACGCGCAGGCCTCGGGATTGCCCGACTTGAACCCCGTCTGGAGCGCGTTCATCCGCTGCGCCGAAGTGCCGTGGGTGAAGCTGTCGGGGACCACCCTGCCCTGGGTCTGCTTCTGCAGCGTATCGTCGCCGATGGCCTCGGCCGCGCGCATCCCCTCCTCGAAATCGCCGGGCTCCATCACCGACTGCCCTTGGGGGTTCTTCGCGTTCGCCGCCCATACGCCCGCGTAGCAGTCCGCCTGAAGCTCGATCTTCACCTGCGTCGCGTTGGCCTGCGTGTCGCTTTCGCGCGCCTGCAGCTGCTCGGCCTTGCCGAGCGTGCCGGTGAGGTCCTGCACGTGGTGGCCGACCTCGTGCGCGATGACATAGGCCATGGCGAAGTCGCCCGGCGCCTGGAAGCGTTGCGCGAGCTCGTTGAAGAACTCGGTGTCGAGATAGATCTTCTTGTCGGTCGGGCAGTAGAACGGCCCCATCGCCGACTGCGCCGCGCCGCAGCCCGATCCATAGGAGCCCGAATAGAATTCGAGCCGGGTCGGCGTGTACTGGACGCCCTTCTTCCTCAGCAAGGCGGTCCACACGTCCTCGGTCGAGGCGAGGACCTGAAGCGAGAAATGCTTGATCGTCGGATCGAGATTGCTCTGCCCGCTCTGCGCCGCCTGCTGCGACACCGGCGCCTGTCCGCCGCCGCCGCCGCTGTTGAGGCCGCCGAGCGAGGTCAGGATGAAATAGCCGATCACCAGCACGACGACTCCGCCGATGCCGAAGCGGCTCGCGACCAGCGGGAGAAGGCAGCCGAGACCGCCGCCTCCCAACCCTCCGCCGCCGAAGCCGCCGCTCCGGCCGGTCACGTCGTCGAAGTTGCTGCTTTCCCGCTCGTCGCCGAACCGCATCCGGGGCCTCCTGTTGCCGCTCCCCAATGCCTGAGCAGCCGCGACGGTTGCAATCGCCGCGACCGAGCGCCTAGCGCGCTTGGGAAGGAGGCCTCATGATTCTCGAAGGAAAAGTCGCGCTCGTCACCGGATCGACGTCGGGCATCGGCCTGGCAATCGCCAAAGCGCTCGCCGCGGAAGGCGCGAAGCTGATGATCAACGGCTTCGGCGATCCGGCCGAGATCGAGCGCGAGTGCAGCGAGCTCGGCGCGATCCACGACGGCGCCGACATGTCGAAGCCGGTCGAAATCGAGCGGATGATGAAGCGCTGCGCCGACGAGCTCGGCGGTCCCGACATCCTCGTCAACAACGCCGGCATCCAGCATGTCGCGCCGGTGGAGGACTTCCCCCCCGAGAAATGGGACGCAATCATCGCGATCAATCTTTCGTCGGCGTTCCACACGACGCGGCTCGCCGTTCCCGGCATGAAGCGGAAGAAGTGGGGACGGATCGTCAACACCGCGAGCGCGCACAGCCTCGTCGCCTCGCCGAACAAGAGCGCCTATGTCGCCGCCAAGCACGGGATCGCGGGCTTCACCAAGACGATCGCGCTGGAGACCGCGCGGGACGGGATCACCGTCAACTGCATCTCGCCCGGCTACGTGTGGACGCCCCTGGTCGAGAAGCAGATCCCGGACACGATGCGCACGCGTGGCCTGACTCGCGAGCAGGTGATGAACGACGTGCTTCTCGCCGCCCAGCCGACCAAGCGCTTCGTCACTCCGGAGGAAGTTGCGGCGCTCGCGCTGTTCCTGTGCCGCGAGGAAGCGGCCTCGATCACCGGCAGCAACCTCAGCATGGACGGCGGCTGGACGGCTGCCTAGGCTGCGCGTCCGATGCGCGCCGCTCTCGTTCTCGCCGCCCTCTTCGCCTGCTCCTCGTGCAGCGTGCTCGAGCAGCCGTCGGGGCTGATCGCCCGCTGGACGACGGCGTGGAAGGACGTGACCACCGAGGACGATCGCCAGCGGCTGATGCAATGGCGCACGACATTCGTCGACGCGCTCGATGCGGCGAAAACGGCCGGGCATTCGGCCGAGATCGCGCGCGAGGGCGTGTTGCTCGATCCCGATGCGCAGCTCCTCGCCGCGGGCATTCCCAACGGTATGTACCGCTGCCGGATCATCAAGATCGGCACCAAGCCCGGCGCCACGAGCCCCGCCTATCTCAGCGGAGCGCCGGCGCTGTGCCGGGTGAAGCAGAACCGCGACCTGCAGCGGTTCAACAAGTTCGGCGGCGAGCAGCGCTATGTCGGGCTGATCTTCCCCGCCGACGCGGTGCGCGACGTGTTCCTCGGCACGCTCGTGCTCGGCGATGAGACGCGCGCGCTTCAATATGGCCAGGACGAGCTGCGCGACGTCGCCGGCTATGTCGAGCGGATCGGTCCGCGGCGCTGGCGCCTGGTCCTGCCCAAGCCGCATTTCGAATCCCAGCTCGAGGTCATCGAGCTGACCCCCGCCTCCAACGGAGCCGCCACATGAGACTGCACTCCATCCTCGCCGCCGCGGCAATGATCGTCGCCACGCCAGCGGCAAGCGCGACGCTTGCCGACGCCATCCATGCCGACATGCCCCAGCTGATGACTCTCTACCGCGACATCCACGCCCATCCCGAGCTGTCGATGCAGGAGGTGCGCACGCCCGCGCTGCTCGCGCCGCAGATGCGCAAGCTCGGCTTCGACGTGACCGAGCATTTCGGCAAGACCGGCGTCGTCGCGGTGATGAAGAACGGGCCCGGCCCGGTGCTGCTGATCCGCGCCGACATGGACGCGCTTCCGGTCCGCGAACAGACCGGCCTGCCGTTTGCGTCGCAGGTCACCGGCAAGCTGCCCGACGGCACCGTCACGCCGGTGATGCACGCCTGCGGCCACGACACCCATGTCACCACCTGGCTCGAGACGGCGCGGCTGCTCTCGACGAGGAGGGACCAGTGGTCGGGCACGCTGGTGATGATCCTCCAGCCGGGCGAGGAAATGGGCCTGGGCGCGAAGGCCATGCTCGACGACGGGCTGTTCACCCGCTTCCCGAAGCCCGACACCATCCTCGCCTTCCACGATTCCGCCTCGCTTCCGGCCGGCGTCATCGGCGTGACCAAGGGCTACGCGCTCGCCAACACCGACAGCGTCACCATCGACGTCAAGGGAATCGGCGGCCACGGCGCCTATCCGCAGAACACCAAGGACCCGATCGTCCTCGCCTCGCGAATCGTCGTCGCCCTGCAGACTTTGGTCAGCCGCGAGAACGACCCGCAGCAGCCCGCCGTGGTGACCGTCGGCACCTTCCACGCGGGCACCAAGCAGAACATCATCCCCGACGACGCGAAGCTCGAGCTGACGGTGCGCAGCTACACGCCGGAGACGCGCAAGCTCCTGCTCGACGGCATTGCCCGGATCGCCCGCGGCGAAGCGATTGCGGCCGGGATGCCGGAGGACAAGATGCCGGTCGTGACCGTCGCCGCCATCAACACGCCGTCGACCTTCAACACCGAGGCGCTCTCGACGCACCTCATCTCGCTCTTCCGCCAGCATTTCGGCGATGCGCGCGTGGTCGAGACCAAGCCGATCATGGCCGGCGAGGATTTCAGCCGCTACTGGCTCGCGGACAAGAGCAAGCAGAGCACGATCTTCTGGGTCGGCGGCGTGCCGCAGGCGAAGTGGGACGCGGTCAAGGGCGACACGCTCAAGCTTCCGTCGCTGCACAGCCCGTTCTGGGCGCCCGACGCCGAAGCGGTGGTGTCGACAGCGAGCGAAGCGATGACGCTCGCCGCGCTCGACGTGCTCAAGAAGGGCTAGGCGACCTCGGCTTCGGCCGGCGCGCTCGCCGCGTCGAGGCGCGCGATTTGCTCGCGGGTGAGCGTCAGGTTCATTGCGGCGGTGAGCTGGTCGAGCTGTTCGACGCTGGTTGCGCTCGCCAGCGTGGCCGAGATGCCCGGCTGGGCGTTGGCCCAGGCGATGGCGATCGCGGCCAGCGGAGCGCCGGTCTCGGCGTGCACCGAATCGAGCGCCTCAAGCACGCGCATCCCGCGACCCTCGAGATAGGCTTCGACGCGGTCGCCGCGGGTGCTCTTCGCGAGGTCTTCGCGGGTCCGGTATTTGCCGGTGAGGAAGCCGTTGGCGAGACCGTAGAAGGGAATGATGCCGAGCCCGTTGGCCAGCGCTGCGTCGCGGAGCGCGCCCTCGAGCTTTTCCCGCTCGACCAGATTGTACCAGGTCTGGAGCGCGCATGGCCGCGCGAAGCCGTTGTCGGCGGCGACCTGCATCGCTTCCTCGACCCGCTCGGCCGAATATTGCGACAGGCCGATCGCGCGCACCTTCCCCGCCTTCACCAGCGCATCCATCGCGCCGAGGCTGTCGGCGAGCGGGACGCTTGGGTCGTCCTTGTGATGGTAATAAAGGTCGATCGTTTCGATCCCGAGTCGGCGGAGCGATTCGTCGCACGCCGGCGCGATCGTCTCCGGCGAAAGGCCGGTCATGAAACCGACCTTCGTCGCAATCACGACCTTGCCGTGCTTCGACGGATCGCGCTTCAGCCACTCGCCGATGACGGTCTCGCTCTCGCCGCCGCGGTGCCCCGCGACCCAGGCCGAATAGACGTCGGCGGTGTCGATCATCGTCCCGCCCGCATCGACGAAGGCGTCGAGCACCGCGAAGCTGGTGTTCGCATCGGCGGTCCAGCCGAACACGTTTCCGCCGAGCGCCAACGGCGCGACTTCGAGGTCGCTGGTGCCGATCCGCCGCTTTTCCATGCACGCCTCCTCGCCGCGTCCTACGCCTGGTTTCGGGGATCGTTCACCACTTCTTTGTAAAATTTAGCGACACCTGCGCGCATGTCGGCGAATTTGACACTGGCGTGCGCATGGACGTGCTGATCACGTTCTGGAGCCACGCGCTCGCGGCGGCGCTGTTCGCCGCGCTGCTCATCTGGCGGCTCGGCGATGCCGCGCGCCATCCGGGGCAGCGGCTGCTCGCCGCGGCGTTCGCGATGACCACCTGCTGGGCATGGCTCAGCGCGGTCATGCCGGGCGAGGCGATCGCCGGCTATGCCGAAAGCGCGCGCAACCTGTTGTGGATCAGCCTTCTTTACAGCCTGTCGACCGCCAGCGACGAACGCGAGCACGGGCTCAAGCTCGTCTATGGCGCGGTCGCGGCGGCGATCGGGCTGCAGCTGATCGCCGAGACGCTGTTCCTGGTCTCGCCGAGCGGCGCGATCGGCCAGACCGGGCTCGTCCTCAGGATCACGACCGCGGCGGGCGCGCTCGTCCTGGTCCACAACGTCTACGGCCAGGCGGCGCCGGCAAGCCGCTCGCACATCCGGCTCGCGACCCTCGGCCTGATGCTGATGTGGATCTACGACCTCAACCTCTACACCGTCGCCTATCTCGGCTCGGACAGCGCGCCGAGGCTCATGGAGTGGCGCGGAATCGTCGTCGGCCTGACGGCGCCGCTGTTCGCGCTCGCGACCCGCGACGAGGGCGCGCTGCGCATCCGCCTGTCGCGCGCTGCGACCTTCCAGTCGCTCTCGCTGCTCGCGATCTGCGCCTATTTCGCGCTGATGGCGATCCTCGCCACGGCGCTCCGCGGCTCGGGTGTCGACTGGTCGGCGGCGCTGATGATTGCCGTGCTCGCCGTGATGACCGTGGCGGCGATGGTCCTTCTGCCGAGCGCCCGGGCGCGCGCATGGGTCAAGGTCAAGCTCGCCAAGCATCTGTTCGAGCACCGCTACGACTATCGGACAGAGTGGCTCCGCTTTACCGGGACTCTCGGCCGCGCCGGTCCCGACGCGCCGCCGCTCGCCGAACGGATCGTCAAGGCATTCGCCGACGTGGTCGACGCGCCCGGCGGCCTGCTACTGATCGAGGACGGCGGAGCGCTGGTGGTTGGCGGCAGCTGGAACTGGCCCGCAAGCAACCCGCCCGCGACACAGCCTCACGACTGCCCACAGATGTGGAGCGAGATCGAGACCCAGGCGCGAATTGTCGAATTCGAGGCGGTTCGGCGAAGCTGGGCGGCTGATGGCGGCAAGGACCGCTCGTTCCCGCAATGGATGATCACGGACGAGGCGGTGTGGATCGGGGTCCCGCTGCTTCACCAGCAGCGGCTGGTCGGTCTGGTGGTCCTCGCCGCGCCCGAATACCGCCGGCCGCTCGACTGGGAGGATTTCGACCTGCTGCGCACCGCAGGCAACCAGGCCGCGAGCTCGCTTGCCGAGGCGATGGGCCAGGAAGCCCTCGCCAACGCCCACCGGTTCGAGGAATTCAACCGCCGCTTCGCTTTCATCCTGCACGACATCAAGAACCTGGTGAGCCAGCTGTCGCTGCTCGCGCGCAACGCCGAGCGCCACGCCGACAATCCCGAGTTCCGGCACGACATGGTCGCGACGCTTCAGTCGTCCGTCGGCAAGATGAACGAGCTTCTCGCGCGCCTTGCGCCCCATTCCCAGGCGCGGGTCCAGCGGCTCGAGGCGCAGCCGCTGCGGCCGATCCTGATGGGCGCGATCGCCGCCAAGCGGGGCGAGCGCGAGGTCCAGCTCGTCGGCGACGCAAGCCTCCGCGCTCGTGCCGATCCCGCCGCGCTCGAGCAGGCGGTCGGCCATCTCGTCCAGAACGCCCTCGACGCGAGCAGCGGTACTCCGGTCGTCGTCCGGGTCTCCGGCGATCACTCCAGCGTCGCGATCAGCGTCGCCGACAAGGGCGTCGGCATGGACGGCGACTTCATCCGCAACCGGCTGTTCCAGCCCTTCGCGTCGACCAAGCCCGGCGGCTTCGGAATCGGCGCGTTCGAGGCGCGCTCGCTGATCACCGCGATGGGTGGCCAGATGAGCGTCGACAGCCGCCCCGGCCAGGGCACCACCTTCACCATCCGCCTGCCGGCCGCCGAGGCCGTGCAGCAACCGCAACGGAAGATCGCATGAGCGAAAACGCGAACGTGCTATTGGTCGTCGAGGACGACGAAGGGCTGCAGCGCCAGCTGAAATGGGCCTACGACGGCTATGAGGTCGTGTGCGCGGGCGACCGGGCGTCGGCGATCGATGCGCTGCGCGCCCGCGAGCCGGCGGTGGTCACGCTCGATCTCGGCCTTCCGCCCGATCCGGACGGCACCGACGAGGGCTTCGCCACGCTCGCCGAGATCCTTCGGCTCAAGCCCGGGACCAAGGTGATCGTCGCGACCGGGCACGGCGCGCGCGAAAGCGCGACCCGCGCTATCGCCATGGGCGCCTATGATTTCTACAAGAAGCCGGTCGACATCGACGAGCTCGGGTTCATCGTCGCGCGGGCGTTCCACCTGCACGAGATCGAGGAGGAGAACCGGCGGCTCGAAAGCGGGTCGGCCGAGACGGTGCTGGGATCGATCATCACCGCCGCGCCCGAGATGCTGAAGGTCGCCCGGACGATCGAGCGCGTCGCTGCAGCCGACGTCTCCGTCATGCTCCTGGGGGCGAGCGGCACGGGCAAGGAGCTGCTCGCCCGCGCGGTGCACGAGAAGAGCGGCCGCAAGGGTGAGTTCGTGCCCATCAACTGCGCCGCGATCCCCGAGAACCTGCTCGAGGCCGAGCTGTTCGGCTACGAGCGCGGCGCCTTCACCGGGGCGGTCAAGTCGAACGTCGGCAAGATCGAGCTCGCCGAGCGCGGAACCTTGTTCCTCGATGAGGTCGGGGACATCCCGCTCCCGCTTCAGGTCAAGCTGTTGCGCTTCCTCCAGGAGCGGGTGATCGAACGGATCGGCGGCCGGAGCCCGATCGCGGTCGACACGCGGATCGTCTGCGCGACGCACCAGAACCTCGAAGCGATGATCGGCGACGGCCGCTTCCGCGAGGACCTCTATTACCGGCTCGCCGAGATCGTCGTCGCCATTCCCTCGCTCGCGGAGCGGTCGGGCGACGCGGTCCTGCTCGCGCGGCACTTCGTCAACCGGCTTGGGCGCGAGCTCAACCCCGGTGTCCAGTCGCTCAGCCCCGACGCGATCGACGCGATCGACGCGTACGGCTGGCCGGGCAACGTCCGCGAGCTCGAGAACCGCCTCAAGCGCGCCGTCATCATGGCCGACGGAAAGAGCGTCACCGCCGGCGACCTCGACCTGCAGGCGGGGAGCGAGGTCGGCGGCGACGTCCTGCCGATCAACCTGCGCGCGGCGCGCGAGATCGCCGACCGCAAGGCGATCCGGCAGGCGATGAGCCGCACCGACAACAACATTTCCGGCGCCGCCAAGCTGCTCGGGATCAGCCGCCCGACGCTCTACGACCTGCTCAAGCAGTACCGCCTCTCGGCCTAGCCGCCGAGCGCCTCGGCCATTTCCGCGACTTCGAGCCAGCGCACTTCCATCGCCTCGATGTCGGCGCGGTGACGGGCGATGCGTTCGGTGAGCTCGGCGAAGCGTGCGGGGTCGCGCGTGTAGAGGTCGGGGTCGGAAAGCGCCGCTTCGTCGGTCGCGATCGCCGCCTCGAGACGTTCGATCTCGCCTGGCAGTCGATCGTAATCGCGCTGGTCCTTGTAGCTGAGCTTTCCCCCTCTCCCGCTTGCGGGAGAGGGTCGGGGTGAGGGCATGTCGGAGGCGGCCGATGGCTTCGCAACAGGCCCTCCCCCCGGCCCCCTCCCACGGGCGGGAGGGGGAGCTTTCGCCTCATACCTCTTCCGCACCCAGTCCTCGTAGCCGCCGGCGACGATGTCGACGGTGCCCGACCCATCCAGCCCCAGCGTGATCGTGACGGTGCGGTCGAGGAAATCGCGGTCGTGGCTGACGATCAGCACCGTGCCTTCGTAATCGGCGATCACCTCCTGCAGCAGGTCGAGCGTTTCGAGGTCGAGATCGTTGGTCGGCTCGTCGAGCACCAGCAAGTTCGCTTCCCGCGCGAACTCGCGCGCCAGCAGCAGCCGCGACCGCTCGCCGCCCGAGAGCGACCCGATCGGCGCGTCGGCGATTGCGGGATCGAACAGGAACTCCTTCAGATAGCCCTTAATGTGCTTCTTGTGGCCGCGGACCTCGATCCAGTCGCCGCCGTTCGCGAGCACGTCCTTCACGCGCCGCTGTGGCTCCATCAGCTTGCGCTGCTGGTCGATGACGATCCCGGAGAGGGTCTTCGCCCGAGCGATGCTTCCTTCATCGGGCTCGACTTCGCCGGTCAACAGCTTGAGCAAAGTGGTCTTGCCCGCGCCGTTCGGCCCGACGATTCCGATCCGGTCGCCGCGCTGGATGCGCAGCGTGAAGTCGCGGATGATCTTCCGCTCGCCGAAGCTCTTCGAGACGTGCTCGGCGTCGATCACCGTTTTCGACCGCACGTCGTCCTTGGCGAGCGCGAGCTTGGCGGTGCCCGCCGCGCCGAGCATCGCCGCGCGCTGCGCGCGCATTTCGTGCAATTTTCTCAGCCGCCCCTGGTTGCGCCGCCGCCGCGCGGTGACTCCGCGCTGGAGCCAATGGAGCTCGATCTTGAGCTTGGCGTCGAGCTTCTCGGCCGCGCGCGCTTCCTCCTCGTAGACCCGTTCGGTCCATGCATCGAAGCCGCCGAAGCCGATCTCCGAGCGCCTCAGCTGGCCGCGATCGAGCCACAGGCAGCTGCGCGTCAGGCGCGTCAGGAAGGTGCGGTCGTGGCTGATCGCGATGAAGGCGCCGCTGAAGCGCTTGAGCCAGTCCTCGAGCCATTCGATCGCGCCGAGGTCGAGATGGTTGGTCGGCTCGTCGAGCAGCAGCACGTCGGGCTGCGACCCAAGCGCGCGCGCAATCGCCGCGCGGCGGCGCTCGCCGCCGCTCGCCGTCGCCGTCGGCCGCGACAGATCGATCCCGAGCTGGTCGGCGATCGCCGCCACCTCATGCGCCTCGGGACCGTCGGGTCCGTGCACCGCCCAGTCGCTGAGCGTCCCGAACCCCTCCATGTTCGGGTCCTGCTCGAGCAGAACGACATTGGTGCCAGGAACGATCGTGCGCTTGCCCTCGTCGGTGTCGATCAGCCCGGCGAGGCATTTGAGCAGGGTCGTCTTGCCCGCGCCATTGCGCCCGATCAGCGCCAGCCGGTCGCGCTCGCCGATGTAGAGGTCGAGCTCGCGGAACAGCCAGCCTTCGCCCTGGATCAGCCCGAGGTCTTCGTAGGAAAGGATCGGCGCGGCCATGAGCCGGCCCTAGCCAAGGAAATCCGCCGCCTGAACCCCCGCAGCGCCGCTGTTGCCGATATGCAACGCCCCTGTGACCCTGAACGGGCCCCTGCGCCGGCGTTCATAGCTAATTCAATGGCCGATGGTAGAAACCGCCGGACGAAAAGAGTCGAGTGATGAACCTTTTGCGTACCCTTCTCCTCGCCGGGCTTGTTGCAGCCGGCATCACCAGCGCTCCGGCGCTGGCCGATCCCCCGCGCGATTCGGACCGTGCGTTCCAGGGGCGCCAGGACGGGCGCTCCATGCCCCTTCCGCAGCTCGAGCGTCGCGTCATGCCGCTGATGCCGGGCGCCGATTACCTGGGCCCGGAGATCAACGGCGGCGCGTACCGGATGAAGTTCATCCAGAACGGGCGCGTGGTCTGGGTCGACGTCGATCCGCAGACGGGGCGGATCATCCGCCGCTCGCACGACCGCTAGGCTGCCGGGACCCGGATTGACTTTTCTCCGGCGAGTCCCAGTTGTTCCGGATAAGCAACCTCTCGCCGCAACACGGGTTGACGGGGTGAAGGTGAACAGCTCCGGGGAGCATCGATGCGTGTCCTGATCGTCGAAGACGAACCCAATCTGGGGCGCCAGCTGCGCTCGACGCTCGAGGGCGCCGGCTATGCCGTCGACCTCGCGACCGACGGCGAGGACGGGCATTACCTCGGCTCGACCGAAAGCTACGACGCCGTGATCCTCGACCTCGGCCTTCCGGAAGTGGACGGCCTCACGGTCCTCGACCGCTGGCGCAAGGAGGGGCGCAAGATGCCTGTCCTCGTCCTGACCGCGCGCGACAGCTGGTCGGACAAGGTCGCCGGCCTCGACGCGGGCGCCGACGATTATCTCGCCAAGCCCTTCCAGACCGAGGAGCTGATCGCCCGCCTCCGCGCGCTGATCCGCCGTTCGTCCGGCAATGCGAGCAGCGAGCTGATCGCCGGCGACATCCGCCTCGACACCCGCTCGGGCAAGGTGACCAAGGCCGGCGAGCCGGTGAAGCTCACCGCGCAGGAGTACAAGCTCCTCTCCTACCTGATGCACCACAAGGGCAAGGTGGTGAGCCGGACCGAGCTGATCGAGCATATCTACGACCAGGACTTCGACCGCGATTCGAACACCATCGAAGTGTTCGTCACCCGCATCCGCAAGAAGCTCGGCGCCGACGTGATCACGACGATCCGCGGCCTTGGCTACAGCCTCGAAGAGCCGGCGGAGGTTCGGACCGTTTGAACGAGCAGGCCGCCACCGTCGCGGCGGCGCCCGAGCATCCATCCGCCGCGAGCCGCAGGGCCCATTGGCGCCGCACGGGTTCGCTGACCCGCCGCATGATCGGCGTGGCGGCGATCTGGATCGTCGCCCTCCTCCTCATCGGTGGATTTGCGCTCGACCGGGTGCTGTATCGCTCGTTCCTCGACAGCTTCGACAACCAGCTCGTCTTCATCCTCAATTCGATGATCGACGCGTCGGAGATCGGGCCCGACGGCGAGGTGCGGTTCAGCCGCGCCCCGGCCGACCAGCGCTTCGTCCAGCCCTATTCGGGCCTTTACTACCAGGTGACCGACGTCCCGGGGGACTCGTGCAGGCTGCACGTCGAATCGCCGCTTTGCGATCCCTCGCGCTCGCTGTGGGACCGGCGCCTGCGCGTCTCGAACACCCATGTCGACATCAAGCCGCACCTGTACGACAGCGACGAGTTCTGGGACCCGGTGCGCAAGGAGAAGCTGCGGATCGCCGAACGTGACGTGATCCTGCCGGGATCGAACGTCCGCTGGCGCTTCCAGGTGGCCGAATCGCGCGACACGCTCGACAAGCAGATCCACCAGGCGCGGCTCGTGCTGTCGTGGAGCTTCACCGCGCTCGGCGTCGGGCTGCTGATCCTCGCCGCGCTCCAGACCTTCTACGGCCTGTGGCCGCTGCGGCGGGTGCGGCGTGAAGTCGCCGCCATCCGTTCGGGTGAGAAGACTCGGGTCGGGCGCGACTTCCCCGCCGAGATCCGGCCCCTGACCGAGGAGATCAACCAGCTTCTCGCGCACAGCGAGGAACAGGCCGAAGAGGCGCGGCGGCACGCCGGCAACCTCGCCCATGCGCTCAAGACGCCGCTGACCGTGATCACCAATGCCGCGACCGCGCATTCGCCCGACCTTGCGGACACGGTCTGCCGCGAGGCGCTGGTCATGCGGCGGCAGGTCGACCACCACCTCGCCCGCGCCCGAGCCATCGGGCGGCGGGCCGCAGCACATTCGCGGACGCGTGTGTGGGAGAGTCTCGAGGCGGTGCAGCGCGCCGTTTCACGTCTCTACGAGGACGTCACCGTCGACATTGCCGGCGACCAGCAGGCGCAGGCCCGGGTCGAGCGGCAGGACCTCGACGAGATGCTCGGCAACCTCGTCGAGAATGCCGCCAAGTACGGCGGCGGGCGCGTCTTCGTCACCGTCCATCCGCAAGGAGAGACGGTCGACATCGAGATCGAGGACGACGGCCCCGGAATCCCTCCCGAGCGCCGCGGCGAGCTGTTCACCCGAGGCGCTCGGCTCGACACGACTGGAAAGCCCGGCACCGGCCTCGGCCTCGCGATCGTCCGCGATGTTGCGGAAATCTATGGCGGATCGGTCTCGCTCGAGGAAAGCGAGGACCTCGGCGGCGTGCTCGCCCGGCTGACTCTGCCGGCCGGCTAGGCACCGCCGAAGCACTTCACTCGTTCGTCGAAAATACTTGCCATTGCTCAATCACTTGCGGCATGTCCGCAGCGATTCTCCGGAGGGGTAATATCCATGAAATTCAGAATGCTGGCGCTCGCTACGGCGAGTATGGTGGCGGTTGCGCTTCCGGCCGCGGCACAGGCCGCCAAGCCGGTCTACGGCGACTGGGGCTACGACGCCGCGGCGATGGACCAGTCGGTCAAGCCCGGCGACGACTTCTGGGCCTATGTCAATGGCACTTGGGACAAGACTCACCAGATCGCGCCCGACCGCTCGTCGGCCGGTCCTTTCGTGACCCTGTCCGACCAGGCCGAAACCGACGTCCGCAAGATCGTCGAGCACCTCGCCAGCGATCCGAACCGCGATCATCTCGGCCAGCAGATCGGCGATTATTACGCGAGCTACATGGACACCGGGGCGATCGAGGCGGCCGGCACGACGCCGCTCAAGCCCTATCTCTCGGAGATCGACGCGGCGAAGACTCGCGCCCAGCTCGCCGCTTTGTTCATGAAGCCGGGCTTTGCGAGCCCGGTCGACGTCGGCATCGCGCCGGACTTCAAGAACCCCGACGCTTATGCCGCCATCGCCGGCCAGGCGAGGCTCGGCTTGCCGAGCCGCGAATATTATCTCGAAGATAATGCGAAGATGAAGGCGCATCGCGCCGCCTATCGCGACTATATCGTGACCATCGAGAAGCTCGCCGGGCTGCCCGGCGGCGAAGCGGCGGCCGATCGGATCATCGCGCTCGAGACCGCGCTTTCGCAGGTGCAGTGGCCCGCGGCCGACCGGCGCGACATCGACAAGATCTACAACCCGATGACGCCGGCGCAGCTGCAGAAGCTCGCGCCGCAGTTCGACTGGCCGTCGACGCTGGCGGGCATGGGCCTCGGCAAGGCCAAGACGATCATCGTGACCGAGCCGTCCGCGGTTGCCGGCGCGGGCAAGATCCTCGCCTCGACGCCGCTATCGACGTGGAAGGAATGGCTCGCGTTCCGCTTCGTTTCGGATCACGCGAGCTACCTGCCCGAGGCGCTCGATGACGCCCGTTTCGCCTTCTACTCGAAGGAGCTGAGCGGGGTTCAGGAGCAGCGCGCCCGGTGGAAGCGCGGAGTCGCGGCCGTCAACGGCGCGCTCGGCGAAGGCGTCGGCGAAATCTACGTGAAAAGCCACTTCCCGCCCGAAGCCCAGGCGCAGATGAAGGAGCTGATCGGCAATCTCGAGGATGCTTATCGCGAGCGCATCTCGAGCAGCAAGTGGATGGACGACGCGACCCGCAAGGCGGCGCTCGAGAAGCTCGCCGCGTTCGATCCGCGGATCGGTCACCCGGACAAATATATCGACTATTCGTCGATGAAGGTGGCGAAGGGCGCTCCGCTCGCGAACGCCATGGCGGCGGCCAAGTTCGATTGGCAGCTCGAGCTGAAACGTTTCCCCAAGCCGGTCGACCGCAGCCTGTGGGAAATGACTCCGCAGACGATCAACGCTTACTACAATCCGTTCGCGAACCAGATCACCTTCCCGGCCGCGATCCTCCAGCCGCCGTTCTTCGATCCCAACGCCGACCCGGCGGCCAATTACGGCGCCATCGGCGCGGTGATCGGCCACGAGATGGGCCACGGCTTCGACAATGAGGGAAGCAAGTTCGATCCGCACGGCAAGCTGCGCAACTGGTGGACGCCGGAATCGGAGAAGGGCTTCAAGGCGCGCACCGACGCGCTCGTCGCCGAATATAACGGCTTCTATCCGTGGCCCGACCTGCACCTCAACGGCAAGCTGACGCTGGGCGAGAATATCGGCGACCTGTCGGGCGTCGAGAATGCCTATGCCGCGTTCAAGAAGTACGAGGCGAAGCACGGCACGTCGCCGGTGATCGACGGACTGACGGGCGACCAGCGCTTCTTCATCGCCTACGCGCAGGCGTGGCAGGAAAAGCAGCGCGAGGATGCCGAGCGGCAGCAGGTCATCACCAACGAGCACAGCCCGGGCAAGTATCGCGTCAACGGCGTCGTTCGGAACGTCGACGCCTGGTACAAGGCGTTCAACGTCCAGCCGGGCGACAAGCTCTACC
>Ga0068852_100001643_pt1 | contig 15256 bp, 13 predicted proteins | sample KBSCornC22_FD_66594 | JGI IMG/M metagenome (GOLD analysis project Ga0068852, IMG submission 66594) | Corn rhizosphere microbial communities from Kellogg Biological Station, Michigan, USA - KBS Corn C2-2 | ecosystem: Host-associated > Plants > Roots > Rhizosphere > Soil ... | reverse complement strand
CTGCTCGACGCGATGCGCTCGAAGGGCATCAAGGGGCTGGCCTACTGGCACAACGGCATGAAGCAGCTCTCGAGCGACAAGCCGCAGCTGCGCGTCCCCGAAGACGTGAAGGGGCTCAAGTTCCGCATCCAGCAATCGGACGTGCTCGAGGCGCAGTTCCGCGCGCTCGGCGCGAACCCGCAGAAGATGGCCTTCAGCGAGGTCTACCAGGCCTTGCAGACCGGCGTCGTCGACGGCCAGGAGAACACCTGGTCCAACATGTACTCGCAGAAATTCCACGAGGTGCAGAAGACCATCGCCGAGACCAACCACGGCGTGGTCGACTACATGGTCATCACCAACGCCAAGTGGTGGGATGGCCTGCCGCCGGACATCCGCAAGGGCCTGCAGGAGGCGATGGACGAAGCGACCGCCTACGGCAACGGCATCGCCAACCAGTTCAACGAGCGCGACAGGAAGCGCATCGCCGATGCCGGCAAGGCGAAGATCCAGGCGCTCTCGAAGGACGACCTCGCCAAGTGGAAGAAGGCGATGGAGCCGGTCTGGAAACGGTTCGAGCCGGACATCGGCAAGGATCTCATCGAGGCGGCGCACAAGGCGAACGGCTAGGCGCGGCCGCATGGGGCTGCGCTGGCTTGAACGCCTCGAGGAGACGCTCATCGCGGCGCTGCTCGCCGCGATGACGCTGGTGGCGTTCACGCAGGTCATCGCGCGCTACGTCTTCAACTACAGCTTCACCTCCGCGCTCGAGCTCACCACCACGCTCTTCGCGGGGCTCATCTTCCTCGGCATTCCGTACGGCGTGCGCGTGGGCTCCCACATCGGCATGGAGGCGCTGGTACGCGCGCTCGACCCGCGCGCGGCCCGCATCGTGGGCGCCGCGGCGGCCGCGCTCTGCTTCGCCTACGCGGCGATCCTCCTCGCGGGCTCCTGGCAGTACGTCTCGAAGATGTACGAGCTGCAGATCGACATGGAGGACCTGCCGATCCCGCAATGGGCGCCGCGGGCGATCATGCTCGTCTCGTTCGCGCTGCTGGTGCTGCGCTTCGGCCAGGCGTTCGTGCGCATCGTGCGCGGCGACAAGGCGGGCCTCGCGCTCGCCGACGAGGCGGCGGACGTGGTCCGGCAATCGCGCGGCCCGGAACGCGGCGACTGAGCGGCGCGCGATGACCGCCGCGCTCCTCTTCATCCTGTTGTTCGTCTTCATGGCGATCGGCATGCCGATCGCGATATCGCTGGGCCTGAGCTCGGTCATCGCGATCATCGCCGTCGGCCGCGACTCGCTCGGCTCCGTGGCGCTCAAGCTCTTCGAGACCTCGGAGCAGTTCACGCTCCTCGCGATCCCGTTCTTCATCCTCGCGGGCGCGTTCCTCACCACGGGCGGCGTCGCGCGCCGGATGATCCGCTTCGCCAACGCTTGCGTGGGCCACCTCCACGGGGGCCTCGCGATCGCGTCCGTGCTCGCGTGCATGTTGTTCGCGGCCGTGTCGGGCTCGTCGCCGGCAACGGTGGCGGCGGTGGGATCGATCGTGATCGGCGGCATGGTGCGCGCGGGATACAGCCGCGAGATGGCCGCAGGCGTCATCTGCAACGCGGGCACGCTCGGCATCCTCATCCCGCCGTCGATCGTGATGGTGGTCTACGGCGCTGCCACGGAAACCTCGGTGGGCCGGCTCTTCATGGCGGGGGTCATTCCGGGCATCGTGCTGGGCTGCATGCTGATGGTCGCGATCTACGTGCGCGCGCGGATGATCGATCTCCCCCGCCAGCCGCGCGCGACGCTGGGCGAGCTCGCCATCGCGGCGCGCGAGTCGATCTGGGGCCTCTTCCTCATCGTGATCGTGCTGGGCGGGATCTACGGCGGCATCTTCACGCCGACGGAGGCCGCGGCGGTGTCGGCGGTCTATGCCTTCTTCGTCGCGATCGTGGTGTATCGCGACGTGCCGCTTTCGAAGGTGCCGGGCGTGCTGGTCGATGCGGCGAAGGTCACGGTGATGCTGATGTTCATCATCGCCAACGCGCTGCTCTTCGCCTACGTGCTCACCACCGAGCGCATCCCCCAGGACCTCGCCGCGCGCATCGTGGGCTGGGGGGTCGAGCCGTGGGAATTCCTCATCATCGTGAACGTGATGCTGCTCATCGCGGGCAACTTCATGGAGCCCACGGGCATCATCCTCATCCTGGCGCCGATCCTTTTCCCGATCGCGATGCGGCTGGGCATCGATCCCGTCCACCTGGGCATCATCGTGACCGTGAACATGGAGATCGGCATGGTGACTCCGCCCGTGGGCCTCAACCTCTTCGTGACCTCGGGCATCACCGGCATGTCGGTGATGGAGGTGGTGGCCGCCGCCTTGCCATGGCTCTCCGTCCTGCTGGTGTTCCTGGTGATCGTCACCTACATCCCGGAGCTTTCGCTGTGGCTGCCGCGAATGCTCTTCTGAAGGGGCTCCGGGGCTCCGGGGAGGCGCGGCGCTGGGCCATGCGGATCATCCCCTCGTGTAGCTGCTTCCTTACAACTGCAATCCCCTGTCCATCGAATGATGGATGACCCTCGGGTAAGCTGCGCGGAAGATTGTTGCTTCACTTGATTCTTCCCCCAGGACCTCGATGACCTCCAGCACGTGCCTTGAAGCCGTAGTCCCGGACTGTTTCGTGCCCCAGGCGTTCATGGCGCTTTCCCGCCGGCTGGCCCGGCCGCACGTCCTGTTCCTGGCCAACGCACTCGCCACGCTGCTCGCGCTCGGCACGCTCGAGCTGATGGTCCAGGGTGCGGAGCACGTGAGCTACGCGGAAACCGCCTTCTCCATCGAAACGACGGAAGGCGCCCCGACCGCCTTCGCCGGCCTCACGCCTTAAGTCCGCAAGAAGCGCACCGCCCTCGCCCGAGGGACGTACACGCGCCTTCCCCTTAGTCCTCATAGTCGCAGCCGCGAACTTTCCCGCGCAGCGGGATCAGATGCTCTAGTTCGTAACCACCAAATCGGGGGAACCATGGCCAAGCTGAGGGTGTACCGCTTCGACTACTTCGACACGCTCCTCAAGCGGGATCGCCGCTCGGTGGATTACGCCACCGCCGACGCCATCGCCGAGCAGGGTGGCACCATTCTCGCCGAGTCGATGCGCGAGGTGGACGAGGAGCTGCTTCCCGACTCGGGCGTCATCCGCGCGGCCCAGATTCCGTGGGTGGGAAGCGACGAGGCGCCGGAGATCCGCCGGCCGCGCACGCCGCCCGGTGAGACGCGGATGGGGCCGGGCTAGCTGGCCTGCCGCGCGCCTCAGGGCGCGCGCTGTTGCGGCACGCCGCGCCGTGATGCCATGGCGCGGCCCAGGACCTGCCGGTCGCGATCGTCGAGCCAGCGGTCGACGAACTCCTGCAGCAGCGATTCCTCCGCCACGATGTGGTGGGCGTAGACGTCCACGAACGCCTGCACGTCCGCGGGTTGCAATGTGCGCGTGAAGCCCTCCGCGATGGCTTCGAGCGGCCGGCGCAGCCGCGCCCAGGCGCTCTCGAGCGTGCGATGGTCGGTTTCCAGCGAATCGCGGAAGGCGCGGAAGCGGCTCGCCTCGCCGGGATCGTCGATGCGCTGCTCGAGCAGGGGGAAGAGGTCGTGCTCCTCGTCCTCGAGGTGGTTGGCGGCCGCCTGCACGAAATAACGCAGGACCGCCTGCGCGGCGGCGGTGGCCTCCGCATCGACGCCATGGGCTTCGATGTGCGCGCGCAGCTTCTTCAAGGTCTCGAGCTGTTTCTCGATGCGGCGGTGGCACCCCAGCAGCATCTCGAGCGGTTCATCGAACCCTGCGGGCGTCTCGAAGAGGGATGTTCGCTCAAGCCTCCTCATGGCAGGAAAGACACGCCCGCGTGGAAAAGGTTGCCGCGCGGCGGGGCGTGATGCGGTAATTTGCGCGCTGCACTGCAGCATGAATTGCACCGCGGCCTACGCGGCCATCGAATTCTTTCCGCTATCGGGAACGTGCGCGCTCGCGGCTTGCGCCCCGGGCGACACCACGAGGATCACGACCGCCATCACGATCGCCACGCCCAGCCCGCCGAAGAACGCCTTCGCCACCAGCTCCGCGAAATCCACCCAGGCCTCGCGCGTGTGCGCCGTACGCATTTCCATCCTTGCCCCTCCTCGTCTTGCCCGCGTCGTTGCGGTATGGCAATTCCGCACCCGGGCCGGTCGCGAAGGGCGGCAGCGTGCTGGCGAAGCGGCGACCAAATGTGGCAGGAATATGATGGTCGCCCTGCGCAGTTCCCCACGGTTAGAATGGCGCGCTATGGCACGCCGCATCGCGCTCGTCGAGGACGACCCCACGATTCGACAGAATTACGCCGAAGCGCTCACGCGCGCGGGCTACGAGGTCGCGGCATTCGGCGATCGGCCCAGCGCCTCGCGCACGCTTGCCGCGCGCCTGCCGGAGCTCGCGATCATCGACATCGGGCTCGGCGCGGAGGTCGACGGCGGCTTTGCGCTCTGCCAGGAGCTTCGCGCCGCGAGCGCGCGCCTGCCGATCATCTTCCTCTCGGCGCGCGATTCGGATTTCGACGTGGTGTCGGGCCTGCGCGTGGGCGCCGACGACTACGTCACCAAGGATGTGAGCCTGCCGCACCTGCTGGCGCGCATCTCCGCGCTCTTCCGTCGCGTGGACGCGGCGCAGCAGGCCCCGGCGGCGGAGGAAGTGATGCATCGCGGCGCGCTCGCGCTCGACGCGCATCGCATGACCGTCACCTGGAACGGCCAGCTCGTGCCGCTCACGGTGACCGAATTCTGGATGGTGCACTCGATGGCGCGCCATCCGGGCCACGTGAAGGATCGCGACCAGCTCATGCGCGATGCCGAGATGGTGGTCGACGACGGCACCATCACCTCGCATGTGAAGCGCATCCGCCGCAAGTTCCAGGCGATCGATCCGGCGTTCGCCGCGATCGAGACCGTCTACGGCATGGGCTACCGCTGGATGGCCGCGTCTTGAAGGGCGCGGTGCGCGCAGCGGCGCTCGCCGCCACGCTCGCGGCGACCGGCGCCGCGGCGGCCGATGGCGCGCGCTGGTACCTGCAGATCGACAACGACGTGGTCTTCGTCACCGATCGCTGGTATACCAGCGGCGTGCGGCTGGGCCGCGTCGCGCAGTATGGCGAGGGCGAGCTCGAGCTGGGCTTCCTGCACGAGGTCTACACGCCCGAGCAGCGCAACTGGGAGCCGGGGGTGGCGGATCGTGCGCCCACCGCGCGCGCGCTGCTCTACGCCGCGCATCACCTGCGCGATGCCGATTCGTTCCGCACGCTCGAGATCGATCTCGGCGTGCAGGGGCCCGGGGCGGCCGGCCACTCGACCACAGCGTTCGTGCATCGCGCGATTCCCGCGGAGGATGTCGACTGGTCCCGGCAGCTCGAGCCCAATCGCGTGGACGCAAGCCTGATCGCCGCGCGCTCGTCGACGTGGGGGCCGCTGCGGCTGCATTACGGCGGCGTGCTCGGATCGCGGCTCGGCTTCGTGCATGCGGGAGGCGAGGTGCGCTTCGGGCCCGGCTCGCGGGACATCGATTTCCAGGTGATGCGCTTCGCCGCCACGCCGCCCTTTCCTGCCGAGGGCGGGGATCTCGGCTGGAGCGTCTTCGCGGGCGCCAGCGCGCGTGCCATCGCCTGGAACGAGATGATCGGTCCCAACTACGATCCCGGCGGCGAGGACATCCACCTGCGCCACGAGGTGGGCCGGCTCGCGGGCGGGGTTGCCTACACGTTCCACGCGGGCTCGCTCACTTTTGCGGTGGTGCGCGACACGCGCGAGTTCGACGAGCAACGCAAGCCCCAGGACTTCGGCTCGCTCGCGGTGCACTGGTACTTCTAGGAACCGCCGATGCGCCGTGCGAGCTTCTTCCACGGCATCCGCTTTCGCCTGCTGCTGGTGGCGCTGGCACTCCTCGCCGTGCCGTGGGTCACGGCGCAATTCATCGAGCGCATGGAGGCGTCGCTGCGCCAGTCGCAGGAGCAGTCGATCGCCGCCACGGCACGCGCCGTGGCCGCGGCGTTGTCCGATCGTCCGCAGCTCTTCGCGTCCGACGGCACCGAGGGCGGGCGCTCCGGCGAAGAGCGGCGCCGCATCATCGCGCTCTTCGCCGCGTCCGATCCCGATGCGGCCGCGAGCCTCGGCGACACGTACGCGCCTTCGGAGGAGGTCGAGAGCTTCCTCGGCATCATGGGCCAGCGCGGCTCGCGCCTCTGGGTGATCGACGGGCGCTCGCGCGTGCGCGGGCTCTCCGGAAGCCTGAGCGATGCGACACCCGTCTCGCGCATGAACTGGTTCCGCCGCCTCATCGCCACGGTGGTGCCCACGCCGCACGTGCAGCGCGGCGACGAGTCGCGCCCGGTGCGTGCGCAGATCGACCGCGCGCTGATCGGCGTGTCCTCGGTGCAATGGCGCGGCACTCGCGATCCCCAGGTCGCGATCGTGTCCGCCGCGCAACCGGTGTTCGTGAAGGACGACATCGTGGGCACCGTCGTCGTGGAGCAGACGACCAATGCGATCCAGCTCCTCAAGCAATCCGCGCTCGAGCAGCTCCTCGCGGCGATCGTGGCGGTGGTGGGCGGCGCGCTCGCGATCCTGCTCGTCTTCGCGAGCCGGCTGGCGACCCGCATTCGCCGCCTGCACGCGCAGGCCGAGTCCGCCATCGACGCGCAGGGTCGCGTGCGCGGCACCGTCACCCCCTCGCCGGCTCGCGACGAGATCGGCGACCTCTCGCGCACGATGAGCGCCGTGCTGGGGCGGCTGCGCGACTACAACGCGTACCTCGAATCGATGGCCGGGCGGCTCTCGCACGAGCTGCGCACGCCGGTCGCGGTGGTCCGCTCCTCGCTCGACAATCTCAAGCAGCAGCCGCTGCCGCAGGACGCGCGCATCTACGTCGAGCGCGCAGGGGAGGGCGTGGAGCGCCTCGCGCGGCTCATCTCGCGGCTCTCGGAAGCGACGCGGCTCGAGCGCATGCTGGAGAGCGCGGAGCGCGAGCGCTTCGACCTCGCCGCGGTCGTGACCGGTTGCGTCGACGGCTACCGCCAGGCTTATCCCCAGCGGCGCTTCGAATTCTCGCGTCCCGAGACCGCGGTGATGGTCGAGGGAGTGCCGGATGCATTCGCGCAGCTCCTCGACAAGCTGGTCGAGAACGCGAGCGATTTCGCGCCGCCGGAGACCGCGATCCGCATCGCCGTCACCAGCGACGCGCGCCTCGCGCGCATCGCGGTGGAGAACGCCGGGCCGCCGCTCGCGGAAGAAACGCTCGGGCGGCTCTTCGACTCCATGATCACGCTGCGCGCGCCCGACCAGTCCCGCGGCGGCGCGGAAGGCGCGCATCTCGGCCTCGGGCTCTACATCGTGCGCCTCATCGCCGAATTCCACGGCGGCCAGGTGCGCGCGTCGAACCTGCCGGAGGGCGCGGGCGTGCGCTTCGAGGTCGAGGTGCCGATGCCGACGGGTTCACAGCGCGCGGCGCCCGCTTTGCCGTAAACTCGGTCGAGTCGTGTCGAACGGAAGCACAACGTGGGCCGCGTCCTCACCCTGATCATCCTCGCCGTCCTGGTGTGGTGGGTTTTCCGCAGCTTCTTCCGCGCGCAGGTGCGCGACGAGGCTCCTCGCGCCCGGTCGCTGGAGGCCGAGGACATGGTGAAATGCGCGCGTTGCGGCGTGAACATGCCGCGCAGCGAGGCGCGCGAGGATGGCGGCCGGGTGGTCTGCGCCGCCAACCCGCACTGCCATTGAGGCCGTGAGCATCGCGGCATCGGGAAGGCCCATGTCCCGCAAGCGGCTGCTGCTGCTCGGCAAGCCCCTCATCGTCGAGGCCGACGAGGCCACGTGGCGCACGCTCGCCGTCTTCTGCGCCTATCGGGTGGTGCTCTCGCTGCTGCTGGGCCTCGCGTTCATCTTCCTGAACGAGCTCTTCCAGTTCGGGCGCGTCGCCCCGAAGGTGATCGTGCCCGCGATCACGGCCTATATCTTCGCGTCCTTCCTGCTCATGGTGCCGGCGCGCTTCCGCGAGCCGAGCCTTACCGTGCAGGTGACAAGCGGCGTGCTGATCGACATCGCGGCGATCGTGCTGCTCATGTACGCGAGCGGTGGCGTGAAGAGCGGCCTGGGCGTGATGCTGCTGGTGTCGCTCGCGGCCGCCGGCCTCATCACGCGCGGGCGGCTCGTGTATTTCCACGCGGCCATGGCCGCGATGGCGGTGTTGCTCGAGCAGATGTTCCAGATCTGGCGCAACGACGCCGGCGTGCAGGAGCTGGTGCAGGCGGGCATCACCAGCATGGCGCTCTTCGCGATGGCCGCCTCGGCTTCCGCGCTCGCGCGCTATGCGCGCACCAGCGAGCAGATCGCCGAGGAGCGCAAGGTCGACCTCGCCAACCTCTCGCAGATCAACGAGCTCGTGATCCGCGACATGCAGGACGGCCTCCTGGTGGTCGATGCGCAGGGCCGCATCCGCCAGAGCAACCCGCGTGCGGTGCAGCTCCTGGGAGCGCTGCCGTCCGCGCCGCGCTGGCCGAATCTCGCCGACTACTCGGCGGAGCTCGCGAAGCTGCTGGAGGAATGGCGCAAGGGCTCGGACCTCACCTACATGCCGCTTCGCGGTGCACGTGTGGCGGGTGAGCTGCAGGTGCACTTCGTGCCGATCGGCACCGGAGACCCCGCGCCCACGGTGGTGTTCATCGAGGATGTGGGACGCGTGCGCCAGCAGGCCCAGCACCTGAAGCTGGTGGCGCTCGGGCGGCTCACGGCATCCATCGCGCACGAGATCCGCAACCCGCTCTCGTCCATCGGCCACGCGGCGGACCTCCTCGACGAGGACAGCGGCAAGCGCGAGGGCGAGCGGCGGCTCCTGGAGATCATCCGCAACAACGTCTTCCGGCTCGACCGCATCGTGCAGGAGATCCTGTACCTCAACCGCCGCGACCGTGCGAGCCCCGAGCCCATCGAGCCCGGGACCTATCTCAACAACTTCGCGAACGAGTTCTACCTCACGGACAAGGTGCCGAACGGCGTGCTCGACATCGAGGTGCGCACCTCGCAACCCTTCATGTTCGACCGCCAGCATCTCGACCAGGTGCTGTGGAACCTGGTGCGCAATGCGTGGCGGCACAGCCAGAAGCAGCCGGGCTCCGTGCGCATCGTGGTGTGGCCCGCGGCGGCGCCCGGCAGGATCGTGATCGACGTGCACGACGACGGCCCCGGAGTGGAGCCGAAGAACCAGGCGCACCTCTTCGAGCCGTTCTTCACGACCGCTGCCCAGGGCACGGGCCTCGGCCTCTACATCGCGCGCGAGTTGTGCGAGGGCAACGCCGCGCGCATCGAATACGTGGAAAATCCCCGCGGCGGCCAGTTCCGCGTCACGGTGAAGGGAGCTTGATGAATCGCAAGTCCGTGCTCGTCGTCGACGACGAAGCCGATATCCGGGAGCTGCTGGTGATCACGCTCTCGCGCATGGGCGTCGACGCCGATTCCGCATCCACCGTCGAGGAGGCGAAGCAGGCGCTGCAGGCGCGGCCCTACGACCTCACGCTCACCGACATGCGGCTGCCCGACGGCGACGGCCTCGACGTGCTGCGCTACATCGCCGAGAACCACGGCAACACGCCGGTCGCCGTGATCACCGCGTACGGCTCGACCGAGAACGCGGTGGCGGCCTTGAAGGCGGGCGCCTTCGACTACCTCCCCAAGCCGATCAGGATCGACCAGCTCCGTCCGCTGGTGATGAGCGCGCTCAAGCTGCCGCGCCCCGTGCAGCAGCGGCGCGCTTCCATCGGCGAGACGCCGCAGCCCGGCACGCCGCGGCTCCTCGGCGAATCCCCCGCCATGGAGCGCGCGCGCGACATGATCGGGAAGCTCGCGCGCTCGCAGGCGCCCGTCTACATCACCGGCGAATCCGGTAGCGGCAAGGAAGTGGCCGCGCGCCTGATTCACCTGGGCTCCGCGCGTGCGGACAGCGCCTTCATCGCGGTGAACTGCGGCGCGATCCCCGAGAACCTGATGGAGAGCGAATTCTTCGGCTACAAGAAGGGCGCCTTCACCGGCGCCGACAGCGACAAGATGGGCTACCTGCAGGCGGCACAGAAGGGCACGCTCTTCCTCGATGAAGTCGGCGACCTGCCGCTCGCGATGCAGGTGAAGCTGCTGCGCGTGATCCAGGAGAAGAAGGTGCGCCGCGTGGGCGACACGGTGGAGGAGCCGATCGACGTGCGCATCATCTCCGCCACGCACCGCTCGCTCGCCGAGCAGGTCGAGGCGGGCCAGTTCCGGCAGGACCTCTTCTACCGGCTGAACGTGATCGAGCTCAAGATGCCGTCGCTGCGCGAGATCCCGGAGGACATCCCGCTCATGGTGCAGGAGGTGGTGGCAAGGCTCGCGCGCAACTCGGGCAACGCCGCCCCCACGATCACCGATGCGGCGATGCTCGCGTTGCGGCGCTACGACTTTCCCGGCAACGTGCGCGAGCTGGAGAACATCCTCGAGCGCGCGCTCGCGCTCTGCGGCGGCAACACCATCGACGAGGGCGATCTCTACCTCACGCAGGGCCAGCCCAAGGAAAAGGCCGCATCGCTCGATGGCGCCGTCGGCACACGCGGGCTGCCGCTGCACGAGTTCCTGGACCAGGTCGAGCGCGAGGTGATCACGAAGGCGCTCGAGGCCACGCGCTTCAACAAGACCGCCGCGGCGAAGCTGCTCGGCATCACGTTCCGGTCGCTGCGCTATCGCCTCGACCGCCTCGGCATCGATTGATGGCCGGGCCTGGTCCCCGGGACGCATCCCCGGGGCTTCATGTCGACATCGCCGGCGTCTGCAACGGCGCGCGCTACACGCCCTCGCCGCATCATGACGAGCGTCCCGAAGGCGAAGCGATCACGCTCCTCGTGATCCACAACATCTCGCTGCCGCCGGGCGAGTTCGGCGGCCCGTGGGTCGACGATCTTTTCCTCGGCCGGCTCGATCCCGAGGCGCATCCGTACTTCGCCGGCATCGCATCGTTGCGCGTGTCGTCGCATTTCCTCGTCCGCCGCGATGGCGAGCTCGTGCAATACGTGCCGTGCGAACTGCGCGCGTGGCATGCGGGTGCGTCGCTCTGGCAGGGACGCGAGCGCTGCAACGACTTCTCGATCGGCATCGAGCTCGAAGGCGCCGACGACGTGCCCTTCGCCGAGCCGCAGTACGACGTGCTCGCATCGCTCACCCGCGCGCTCCTCGAGCGCTACGGCCCCCTCGACATCGCCGGCCACAGCGACATCGCACCCGGTCGCAAGACCGACCCCGGCCCCTTCTTCGACTGGCCCCGCTTCCGCGCCTCGCTCTAGAAATCGGGACGTACCCCATTTCCCGCATTGCAGGACGCAGTTCCGCTATATGGGAAATGGGGTACGTCCCGATTTTCGCGGGGTTTGTGCACTGCTTTGATTTGAAAGAAGAAGTTTTGACGGCACGGTTTACCGCCCAAAAAATGCGCGGCGGGGACGAACAAGGGCCTGATTCGAAAGCGCAAAAAATTTTGTGTCGAGCCTCCTTGCTTTGGGGCAACGGCTTTACTACAGTTTGTGCCCACGAGCTTCCCCGCCACAACATCTTGTGGGGAGACTGTGGATAACCTGTGAGCAACCACGGGGCGTCCCAGGCCAAGGGATCGAAGAATCCAATGGTTAGCAGGCGTGCAACCGCCTGCCGAAGCGACACCCCGGGCATGCACCCCGGCCACCAAAACAGTCCAGGAGACGATCCATGCGCTTGTCATCCGATATCCTTCCCGCCGTCCCGCACGCCGCCACGCCGATCATCGGCGAGGAAGCGAGCCCCGCCGCGGAGAGATACGCGGACTACAAGATCATCCGGCGCAACGGCGCGGTCGTGGGCTTCGAGCCCGACAAGATCGCCGTCGCCATGACCAAGGCATTCCTCGCCGTCTCGGGCAACACGGCCGCGGCGAGCGCCAGCGTGCGCGACAAGGTGCGCGTGCTCACGCAGACCGTGGTGCAGCAGCTCATCCGGCGGCAGCCCGCGGGCGGCACCTTCCACATCGAGGACGTGCAGGACCAGGTCGAGCTCGCCCTCATGCGCTCCGGCGAGCACCAGATCGCGCGCGCCTACGTGCTGTACCGCGAGGAGCACGCGCGCGAGCGTGCGGCCAAGCGCGCCGAGCAGGCCACGCAGGCGCCGCAGATCCGCGTGACGGTCGACGGCGTGAAGCACGCGCTGGACACGGCAAGGCTCGAGGCGCTCATCACCTCCGCGTGCGCGAACCTCGGCGGCGAAGTGGAACCCCGGCGCATCCTCGATGCCACGCTCCGCGACCTCTACGACGGCGTCCCGCTCGAGGAAGTGCACAAGTGCGCGATCCTCGCCGCGCGCATGCTGATCGAGCAGGATCCGGGCTATACGTACGTGACCGCCCGCCTGCTGCTGCACACCATCCGCCGCGAGGTGATCGGCGAGGAGGTGACGCAGGAGGAGATGTCCACCCGCTACGCCGAGTATTTCCCCGGCTTCATCCGCAAGGGCATCAAGGCGCAGCTCCTCGACGAGAGGCTCGCGGGCTACGACCTCGAGCGCCTGGGCGAGGCCCTGCGACCCGAGCGCGACCTCCAGTTCAACTACCTCGGCCTGCAGACGCTCTACGACCGCTACTTCCTCCATATCCAGGAACGCCGCGTCGAGCTGCCCCAGGCGTTCTTCATGCGCGTGTCCATGGGGCTCGCGTTGAACGAGATCGACCGCGAGGCGCGCGCGATCGAGTTCTACAACGTGCTGTCGACGTTCGATTTCATGTCCTCGACGCCGACCCTTTTCAACTCCGGTACGCAGCGCTCGCAGCTCTCGTCGTGCTACCTCACCACGGTGGCCGACGACCTCGACGGCATCTACGAGGCCATCAAGGAAAACGCGCTGCTCTCCAAATTCGCGGGAGGACTGGGCAATGACTGGACACCGGTGCGGGCGCTGGGTAGCTACATCAAGGGTACGAATGGGAAGTCGCAGGGTGTGGTTCCGTTTCTCAAGGTCGTTTCAGACACTGCGGTAGCGGTCAACCAGGGCGGAAAACGGAAAGGCGCCGTCTGCTGCTACCTCGAGACCTGGCACCTCGACATCGAGGAGTTCCTCGAGCTGCGCAAGAACACCGGCGACGACCGCCGCCGCACCCACGACATGAACACGGCCAACTGGGTGCCGGACCTCTTCATGAAGCGCGTGATGGAAGGCGGCGACTGGACCCTCTTCTCGCCCTCGGATTGCCCGGACCTGCACGACAAGTTCGGCCACGCGTTCGAGGAGGCCTACGTCGAGTACGAGCGCAAGGCCGCCCGCGGCGAGCTCAAGCTCCACAAGAAGGTCCCGGCGCAGACGCTGTGGCGCCGGATGCTCACGATGCTCTTCGAGACGGGGCACCCGTGGATCACGTTCAAGGACGCGTGCAACGTGCGCTCGCCCCAGCAGCACGTGGGCGTGGTGCACTCGTCGAACCTCTGCTGCATCGCCGCCGACCAGCGCGTCGTCACCGATCGCGGCATTCTCACCATCGGCGAGCTCTACCGGCTCGGCGGCAGGAACAAGATCGTGGGCCTCGACGGCGTGTACGACGCTTCCGAGATGCTCCTGCCGCGCCCGAACGCGCCGATGGTCCGCATCGAGACGGAAGAGGGCTATTCGCACAAGGTGACGCCGGACCACAAGGTCTGGGTGAAGGATCGCGGCTGGGTCGAAGCGCAGCACCTGGTCGCGGGCGACAAGCTCCTCGTGCAGCAGCTCGAGGGTCTCTGGGGCCCGGACCACATGCCCGACTTGACCTACTTGATGGGCCTCGTCGCCGGCGACGGCACGTTCGGCAAGGGCAATGTGCACGTCGATATCTGGGAAAACGACTTCGAGCTGGTCGGGGACGCGACCGAGTCCGTGCACCTCCTGCTCGAAGGCAACACCGTGCTCAAGACCACTTCCGTCAACACGCCGGCATTTGCCTTCGATGCACGGGCGCGCAAGGCCCGGCTTTCTTCGGCGCCCCTGCGCCGTTTGTTCGAGCTCCATGGGTTCACGAAGGAGAACAAGCTTCGCGTGCCCCAGCTCGTCTGGCAGGGCGACCGCGAGACTGTCGCCGCGTATCTCCGCGGGCTGTATGCGGCCGACGGCAACGTCGTCGCGAGCGGCGAGGTGACCACGCTCGCGCTCGCCTCGGTGGACCGCAGGTTCATCGAGGAGCTGCAGGTCCTCTGGGCCAACTTCGGCGTGAAGAGCTCCTTCAACCAGATGCGCGGGCACGAGGCGCACGAGCTTCCCGACGGCAAGGGGGGCACGAAGAACTACTGGTCGAAGCCGCTGTACCGCCTGCTCATCACGTCGATCCAGGGTTGCCGCATCGCAGAAGAGATCACGGGGCTCGCGGCATCGCGCGGCTCCGAGGCGGCGGCGCGCTACCTGGAGAACCTGGAGAAGGAGGGCTACGCGCAGAAGCTGCATGCCACGTTCACGGGCCTCACGCCGCTGCCGAACGAGGATGCGTACTGCCTCACGGTGGATTCCGAAACGCATGCATGGACGGTGAACGGGTTCATCACCAAGAACACCGAGATCACCCTGAACACCAACGCGAGCGAGATCGCCGTCTGCAACCTCGGAAGCGTGAACCTCCTCGCCCACGTGAAGAACGGCCGGCTCGACCACGACAAGCTGAAGAAGACCATCGCCACCGCGATGCGCATGCTCGACAACGTGATCGACATCAACTACTACGCGGTGAAGAAGGCGCGCGATTCCAACGCGCGGCACCGCCCGGTGGGCCTCGGCATCATGGGGTTCCAGGATTGCCTGCACGAGCTGCGCGTGGCGTATGCCAGCGACGAAGCGGTCGACTTTGCCGACAAGTCCATGGAAGCGGTGTGCTACTACGCCTACTGGGCGTCCACCGAGCTCGCCGCCGAGCGCGGACGCTACTCCACTTTCGCGGGCTCGCTGTGGGATCGCGGCATCCTTCCGCAGGATTCGCTGCGGCTGCTGCAGGAAGAGCGCGGCGGCTTCGTCGATGCGGACATGACGGCGACGATGGATTGGGACGCATTGCGCGCGCGCATCAAGCAGTACGGCATGCGCAATTCCAATTGCGTCGCCATCGCGCCCACGGCCACCATCAGCAACATCATCGGCGTCTCGGCCTCCATCGAGCCCAACTACCAGAACCTCTTCGTGAAGTCGAACCTCTCGGGCGAGTTCACGGTGGTGAACGAGTACCTGGTGCGCGA
>Ga0068852_100001642_pt1 | contig 15268 bp, 11 predicted proteins | sample KBSCornC22_FD_66594 | JGI IMG/M metagenome (GOLD analysis project Ga0068852, IMG submission 66594) | Corn rhizosphere microbial communities from Kellogg Biological Station, Michigan, USA - KBS Corn C2-2 | ecosystem: Host-associated > Plants > Roots > Rhizosphere > Soil ... | reverse complement strand
GCCGCGGCGAAATATCGGCTTTGCGATAATTGACGGCGACCTGGTCAGCCACCAGTGGATTCTTGGCATAGATCCGCAGGATCGCGCCATGGGCAACGATGCAGTACAGACAATCGTTGGCACCGGACGTCGCGACGACGATCATTTCGCGCTCGGCCTTCGAGAGCCCGCCGTCCTTCAGCATCAACGCATCGTGGTAGGCGAAGAATGCGCGGAATTCGTCCGGGCGATGCGCGAGCGTGATGAACACGTTCGGCACGAAACCGGCCTTGTCCTGTACTTCGACGATCCGCGCCCGAATGTCGTCGGGCAGATCTTCAAGCCGCGGCACTGGGTAGCGACTGATCGCCGGCGCCGCCCCGGCAGCGCCTTTACCAGCCGATGCGGTCACGGCGTTGGCGGTATGTAGCCCGACGGCATTTCAGCGCCGCTGCCGAAGAAATGCTTTTCCATCTGCTCGGCAAGCCATTTGCGCGCGCGCACGTCGGCGAGCGACAGCCGGTTCTCGTTGACGAGCATCGTCTGATGCTTGAGCCACTGCGCCCACGCTTCCTTCGACACGTTCTCGTAGATGCGCTTACCGAGCTCGCCAGGGTAGGGCGGGAAGTCCAGCCCCTCGGCCTCGCGTCCAAGCTTCACGCAGTTGATCATCCTTGCCATGCGGTACTCCTTCGAAAGCCTGCCAGAGCGCCGTTTCGGGCGCTGCTCGGCCGCTATAGATTCTTGACGTAAACCTGCGACTTGCGCTGGTAATTGTAGAGCGCCTGCTTCTGGTGCGGCAGGTCGGCGATCGCCGCCGTGCGGAATCCGCGCTCGAGGAACCAGTGTGCGGTTCGCGTCGTGAGCACGAAGAGCTGGGTGAGGCGCAGCTTGCGTGCGCGCTGCTCGATCTCGTTCATCAGCGCCTCGCCGTAGCCTTCACGGCGGAAGTCGGGATGCACGGCGAGTGCTGCAAGCTCGCCTACGCGCTCGGCGGCGAACGCGTAGAGCGCTGCGCAGCCGATGATGTGATTGTCGTACTCGGCGACAATGAAGCGCTCGATCTCGCTTTCGAGGCGCTCGCGCGAGCGCCGCACCAGCACGCCTTGTTCCTCGAGCGGCTCGATGATGCCGAGTATCCCGCCGACGTCATCGATGGTCGCATTGCGCAGATGCGCAAGCGCGGTCGCAGCGATCATCGTGCCAACACCGTCGCGCGTGAAAAGCTCGAGCAGAAGCGCGCCGTCGTGATGGCGGCTGATCAGATGCGAACGCGCGACGCCATTGTTGCACGCGCGAATGGCCGCCGGCAGGTAAACGCGAATATCCGGCGCAAGCCGATCGGGTCGCGCGAGCAGCTTTTCCGCATCGGTCGTCGACAAATCCGACAGCAGTTGCCTGCGGCCATTGCGCACACCATCGGCGTCCGTCAGGAAGATCAGCTTCGTCGCGTCCATTCGCACCGCGCATTGCGTCGCGACTTCCTCGACGGTCAGGTTGAAGATCTCGCCCGTCGGTGAATAGCCGGTCGGCGAGATCAGCACGATGTCGCCATCATCGAGCCGCTGGGCGATCGCCTCGGTATCGATCCTGCGCACCTCGCCCGTCAGTTGCATGTCGATGCCATCGACGATGCCCATCGGCTTTGCAGTCAGGTAATTGCCGCTCGACACGCGATTGCGCGCATTGGCCATCGGCGAATTCGCGAGACCGAGCGACAGCAGCGCTTCGATCCGCGCGCGCACCTGTCCGGCCGCTTCGAGCACGCAGTCCATCGCATCGCCATCGGTGACACGGACGCCATTTGCGTAGCGGCTCGGAATGTTCTGCGCCGTCAGGATCGCCTCGACTTGCGGCCGGCAGCCGTGCGCGACGATCAGCTTGATGCCGAGGCTGTGCAACAGGTTGAGGTCGTGGACGACTCCGAGGAAGGAATCGTCGGCGACGACTTCGCCGCCAAATGCGATCACGAATGTCTTGCCGCGAAACGCGTGCACGTACGGCGCGGCGGCGCGGATCCAGTGCACGAACGAGCGCATCGTCGCCGAGTTCGCCGGAGGCGTCTCGTCGGGCGGACGCGTGGGTTTCGTATCGCGGGCCATCGGCGGCGCCGATTATAATTGCAAACGCGCCGACGCTTCGGTCGGCGCGCGCGTGCACCGCACGATACTTCGGCCCCGATGATGTCTGCCACGAACGGCGAGGGGCGGCCGTTCGCTCTTCGTGCGACCCATCTTGAACCTTCTCGCCAACCTCAATCCCGAGCAGCTTGCGGCCGTCACGCTGCCACACGCGTCCGCGCTGATTCTTGCGGGTGCTGGCAGCGGCAAGACGCGCGTATTGACGACGCGGATCGCGTGGCTGCTGGCGACGGGCCAGGCGAGCCCCTTGTCGATCCTCGGCGTCACGTTCACGAACAAGGCGGCGAAGGAGATGCTGACGCGGCTCGCGACGCTGACGCCGGTCAACATCCGCGGCATGTGGATCGGCACGTTTCACGGGCTCTGCAACCGGATGCTGCGGATGCATCACCGCGAGGCGAATCTGCCGCAGCTCTTTCAGATCCTCGACACGCAGGATCAGCTCGCGCTGATCAAGCGGATGTACAAGGCGCACAACATCGACGACGAGCGCTTTCCGCCGCGTGAGCTGCAATGGTTCATCGCGTCGGCGAAGGAGGAGGGGCGGCGCCCGAGCGCCGTCGAGGCCGGTGACGATTTCACGCGCAGGCAGGTCGAGTTTTACGCGTTGTACGAGGCGATGTGCCAGCGCGAAGGAGTCGTCGACTTTGCCGAGCTGTTGCTGCGCTGCTACGAGCTTTTGACGAATCACGTTGCGCTGCGCGAGCACTACCGGCGGCGGTTTTCGCATCTGCTCGTCGACGAGTTCCAGGACACGAACGCGCTGCAGTATCGGTGGCTCCGTCAGCTCGCCGGACCGAACACGGCGATGTTCGCCGTCGGCGACGATGATCAGTCGATTTATGCGTTTCGAGGGGCGAACGCGGCGAACATGCAGCACTTCGAGCGCGATTTCTCGACACCGGACGCGCCGGTGCGGTTGATCAAGCTCGAGCAGAACTACCGGTCGCACGGCCACATTCTCGATGCCGCGAATGCGCTCATCAAGAACAACGCGACGCGGCTTGGCAAGAACCTGTGGACGAGCGAGGGTCAGGGTGAGCCGGTGCGGGCGTTCGCAGCGCCGAGCGACTTCGACGAGGCCGCATTCATCGTCGATGTGATTCGCAGCCTCGTCGACGATGGCCTCGCACTCGATCAGGTCGCGCTGCTCTATCGCAGCAATGCGCAATCGCGCGTCCTCGAGCACGCGCTCTTCAACGCGGCATTGCCGTATCGCGTGTACGGCGGCATGCGCTTTTTCGAGCGCGCCGAGATCAAGCACGCGCTCGCTTACCTGCGGTTGATTGCCGAGCCCGGCGACGACGGGGCGTTCCTGCGCGTCGTCAATTTTCCGCCGCGGGGCATTGGCGCGCGGACGCTCGAGCAGCTTCAGGATTCCGCGCGCGCACAAGGAACGTCACTGTGGCAGGCGGCGTGCGCGGGCGCGTTGAAAGGCAAGGCAGCAACGTCGCTCGCCGCATTTATCCGGCTGATCGAGTCGGCGCGCGAAGCGACGCAATCGCTGCCGTTACCTGAAGTCGTTGCGCACGCGATCGACGTGTCGGGGTTGCTCGCGCATTACCGGCAGGAAAAGGATGGCGCGGAGCGGGTCGAGAATCTCGAGGAGCTCGTCAACGCTGCGCAAGGATTCGTTCGCGAGGCCGATCTCGCCGTCGAGGCGCCATTCGCAACAGGAATCAGGCAACAGGCAACAGGGAACAGCGATCACGGTTCAGCTGATGCACGCCTCCATTCCGAAACAAACGTGTCGACGCAAGCGCCCGGCGAGGCGTCCATCGACGATGGCGCAACGGATCCGCTTACCGCTTTCCTGGCGCACGCGGCTCTCGAGGCTGGCGACACCCAAGCGGCAGAAGGGCGTCCTGCACTGCAACTGATGACGATTCATTCGGCGAAGGGGCTCGAGTTCCACACGGTGTTCGTCACCGGACTCGAGGAGGGGCTGTTTCCGCACGAGAACAGTCTCAATGAATTGGACGGCATCGAGGAGGAGCGGCGGCTGATGTACGTGGCCGTCACCCGTGCGCGTCGGCGGCTCTATCTGACGCTTGCGCAAAGCCGGATGCTGCATGGCCAGGTTCGCTACGGCATCGCGTCGCGCTTCATCGACGAAGTGCCGCGCGAGCTCGTGCAGTGGCTGTCCGCGCGCGAAAAGCGCGGCGTGTCCGTCGACGACGATCGCGAATGGACGAAACGCTGGTCGCAACCGGGCGGCACGAGCACTGCCGGCCCGCGTGCGACGCCCCCCGCACCTGCGTGGCGGATCGGCCAAAGCGTCCGGCATGCAAAGTTCGGCGTGGGCGTCATCATCGATGCCGAAGGGCGCGGCAGCGATGCGCGTGTGCAGGTGAACTTTCGCGATGCCGGCGTCAAATGGCTGGCGCTCGATTACGCGCGGCTCGAGGCCGCGTAGCGGGTTAGCCAGCAGCGCCGCTGTCGGTGCGGGCAATCGGCGCGAGCGTCTCGCCCGCGTGAAATACGTCGCGATAGCTGACGTAGTCCGCAATGTGCAGCGTTGAAATGAAGAACGCGAGATACGGCAGCACGATCAGCGCCGCAATCGTCGCATTGAGCGGCGGCGGCACGACGAGCGCGATGCCAGTCGTCACGAGCGTGGGAACGATCGCACCGAGCGTGAACACGCCGAGCGCGTAGCGCAGCGCCGCGCGCCAGTTCGCGAGTGCGGCGCGCAGGCTCGCGCCGAGCGCTGCAATCAGCGGCGCATCCTGGAACACGACGAGCGCCGGCGCCCACCACAGCGCCAGGATCGTCGGCAGCGCGCACAGGATCCCGAACAGCATCGCAAGCTGTACGTTCGTCGATGCGAGTGTCTGCTGGACGCTGCGCGCCGCGCCCGTTGGATTCGCATCCGCCGCGGGTGCCGCGCCGTAGAGCATCTCGAGCAGCCGACCGCCGTCGATCAGCCCCGTTGCCGCGATGGCGATCGAGATGCCGACGACGAATATCAGTCCAAGCGGCAACAGTGCGGTCAGGTTCGCACCAAAGCCGCGCAACAGCATCCGCAAAGACGGCTTGCCGCCACGTTCCTGTGTCCAGGCGGCAGCGAGGAAGCCGACGGACAGCACGGGCTTCATCATCGGCGCCAGAAAGACGCCGATCCACGGCACGATGTCGACAACGAGGAGCGCGATGTAGTAACCCGCCAGCATGCTGATCCAGCCCAAGCGATGCGCGCTGAACATCCGGTAGCTCTCGCGCAGCCAGCCGATGCCACGGCTGCCGTCGTAGCGGGTGAAGACGATGTCGCGCGCGCCTGTCGTCATTGGATCGACACGCTGCTTCAGAGCTCGAGCGGTCGAGCGGGTGCTGCAGCCCGCGCTCGCAGGATCCGCTCGAACGGCGTCGGATCGTGCGCATGCGTGAGCTCGCCCGGGCGCGGCAGATAGAGGTCGTACAACCGCGATACCCAGAAGCGCAGCGCTGCGGCACGCAAGAGCGCCGGCCATTGCGCACGCTCATCCGCAGTGAGCGGCCGCACGTCGTCGTATGCACGGACCATCGCATCGGTCCGCGCCGGATCGAGCTCGCCCGTTGCGGTGTCGGAGATGCACCAGTCGTTCACGGCAATGGCGAGGTCGTAGGCGTAGAAATCCGTCGCGGCAAAACCGAAGTCGATGATCCCCGCGACGCGGCCATTCGCGAACAGCACGTTGTCGCAGAAAAGATCGCCGTGGATCGCGCCCTTTGGCAACGTTCCCTTGCCGAAGCCCGTCAGAAATCGTACTTCGCCTTGCAACAGCTCGTTCTGCGCGTCGGTAACAAACGGTCGCACCGCGCGTGCCGCCTGCCGCCACCACGCGGGACCGCGGCGATTCGTGAGCCGAGCGCGATAGCGTTGAGCCGCGACGTGCATGCGAGCGAGCGCATCGCCGACGGCCGCGCACGATGCATCGGTCGGTGCTGTGATCGGAACGCCCTCGATGCGCGCGACGAGTCCCGCCGGTCGTCCATTCAGCACGGAGAAAAGCGCGCCGGTCCGATCCGGTGCAGGGGCGGGTACTTCGACGCCGCAGCGCGCGAGATGCGCCATAAGGTTCAGGTAGAACGGCAGCTCGTCCGATGGCAGCCGCTCGTACAACGTCAGCACGAAGCGGCCGCGCTCCGTCGTCACGAAGTAGTTCGTGTTCTCGATGCCGGCGGCGATCGGCGTGATGTCGACGAACGCCCCAAGCGCGTAGCGCGTAAGCCACGCGTCGAGTTCGTCGGGTGTGACGGTTGTGTAAACGGACATGGGGGCAGCGCACGCGCGCTCGCGCGCGTTGCTGGTCGGCGTCTTTTTTAGCGAGTCAGAACGAAAACAGCACCCACATCGGCACTTTGAGCGACGAATCGAGGCTCTCGCGCCGGATGAAGGTCGCGCCGTTGACGTCCGGGATCAGGAAGTAGGGTCGGCCGTTTCGGGGCGTCACGCGCACATAACGCAATTCACCCTTGATGCGCACTTCCTCGCGTACCTGGTCTTCCTGCCGAACGATCGTCACTTGGGGCTCGAGATCCGGGTCGCTGATGACGTCAGGCGGTGGCGGCGGCGGTGGCTGTGTCAGCGGGTCCGGTTTGACGGCGGTCTGCGCGAGGCAGACGCCGGCAGCCATGGATGTCAGCAGCATCAGCAGAGTTCGACGTGCAGCCATGGCAGCGATTTGGACCGTGGTGGCTTGGAAACGCGGGGACGGCTCGGCTGACGTCATTCTAGCAAAGGCGCTGGCGCGCGCGCAGGTGCAGCACCGAGCGTTTGCTGTCGTCGTTCACCGGATTTTGCTGTCGGTTTCGGGCCGACGCGTTCGCGGCTGAAGTTGACTCGATAAGGGAACGCTTCGAGGGAATTAGCTTTGTCACTCCTACAACACACGCCATCGATCGATCACAGGTTCAGCAGCTTTTCGCGCTCGTCGCGCGACGGCTGGAAGCCGCGGTTCTCGTAGAACTCGAAGATCGCCTCGACGACGGCGTCGGGCTCATCGATGACGCGCATCAAGTCGACGTCGTGCTCGCCGATCATGCCTTCGGCGGCAACGGTCGTGGTCAACCAGTCGAGCAATCCCTGCCAGAACGCGCGGCCGACGAGGATGATCGGAATGCGCCGTGACTTGCCCGTCTGCACGAGCGTCAGGCACTCGGAGAGCTCGTCGAGCGTGCCGTAGCCACCCGGCAGAACCACGTAGGCGGATGCGAATCGGACGAACATCATCTTCCGCGCGAAAAAATAACGGAAGTTGAGACTGATGTCCTGGTACTGATTGCCTGCGGGCTCGTTGGGCAACACGATGTTGAGTCCGATCGCCGGCGCGCGTCCCGCATGTGCGCCGTGATTGGTTGCCTGCATCAATCCGGGACCGCCGCCGGAGATGACGGAAAAGCCCGCGTCGGACAATTTGCGCGCGATCGATTTCGCCGTCGCGTAATACGGATGATCCTCTTTGATGCGTGCGCTGCCGAACACGCTGACCGCTGGTCGCACGCCGTTCAGGCGATCCGCTGCCATCTGGAACTCTGCCATAATTCCCAGCAACCGCCACGCTTCCTGTCCGTTGGTCGAATACAGCGCTTGCGGGTCAATCAGTTCGGGAATCTTGTGGGTTTGTGACCGCATGGCAAAGCTCGTCCTCGTGGATGGTTCGTCGTATCTGTATCGCGCATTTCACGCGTTACCGGACCTGCGCACGAAGAAAGGCGAGCCGACCGGTGCATTGCGCGGTGTGCTTTCGATGTTGCGCCGTTTGGTCATCGACGACAAGCCGGATTACTTCGCCGTCGTGTTCGATGCGCCGGGAAAGACATTCCGCGACGCATGGTATGCCGATTACAAGGCCAATCGAACGGCAATGCCCGATGATCTGACGTTGCAGATCGCGCCATTGCACGATCTCGTCCGTGCGCACGGCTGGCCGCTGCTCGTCATCGATGGCGTCGAGGCCGATGACGTGATCGGCACGCTTGCTTGCGAAGCGAAGGCCGCGGGCATCGAAACGATCGTGTCAACGTCTGACAAGGACCTGGCGCAGCTCGTCGAGCCCGGCATCACGCTCGTCAATACGATGTCGAGCGAGCGCCTCGATCACGATGCCGTCGTCGCAAAGTTCGGCGTGCGTCCGGATCAGGTGCTTGATCTACTGACGCTCACCGGCGATGCCATCGACAACGTTCCGGGTGTCGCAAAGGTGGGCCCAAAGACGGCGGCTAAATGGCTCGCTCAGTACGGCTCGCTCGACAACGTGATCGAGCACGCCGCCGACATTTCCGGTGTCGTCGGCCAGAACCTGCGCGATGCGCTCGAGTGGCTGCCGCAAGGCAAGCGCCTTTTGACCGTGCGCCGCGATTGCGAGCTCGAAATGACAGTCGACGCGCTGAAGCTCGGCGAACCGGACGTCGATCGCTTGCGCGAGCTGTACGAGCGCTTCGAGTTCAAGATGTGGTTGCAGGACATCGCGCGCGGCGATCGCGATCCATCGCTTGCAGGCGCCGCGGGGGCTGTGGGTGCGGGCAAGGTGCCAGTCGCAGCGCCACAGCCAGCGGCTGCCGCGGCGCCACCGCCGTCCGTCGAATACGAGACGGTACTGACGGATGCGGCGCTCGCGAAATGGGTCGCGGCGATCGATGCGGCGAACCTCGTCTCGATCGACACATCGACGTCGACAGCAGATCCGCTGACTGCCGAGATCGTCGGCATCTCGCTCGCGATCGAACCCACGCGCGGGTGCTACATCCCGTTTGGGCATCGCTATGCTGGTGCGCCGGAACAACTCGATGGCGCGCACGTGCTCGCGGCATTGAAGCCGTGGCTCACCGATTCGCAGCGCGCGAAGCTCGGACAGAACCTCAAGTACGTCCAGCACGCGTTTGCGAATCACGGCATCGACGTCGCCGGTTGCGCGCACGATACGGAGATCGAATCGTACGTGCTCGAATCGCACAAGCCGCATGACCTCGAATCGCTCGCGCGACGCCACCTCGACCTGCCGACGATTGGCTACGACACGGTCACCGGCCGCGGCGCGCATCGAATCCCATTCGAGCAGGTGCCGCTCGAGCGCGCGACCGAATACGCCGCCGAGAACGCCGACGTGACGCTGCGATTGCATCGCGAGCTTCAGCCAACGATCGACGGGGACCCGAAGCTCGCGCACATCTACACGGCGATCGAGTTGCCGGTGCGCGGCGTGCTCTACACGATGGAGCGCACCGGTGTCTTGATCGACTCCGACGTGCTCGCCGCACAAAGCCGCGATCTTGGCGCGCGCGTCGCTGCCCTCGAGCAGGAGGCGCATCAACTCGCCGGCACCCCGTTCAACCTCGGCTCGCCAAAACAACTGTGCGAGATCCTGTTCGAGCGAATGAAGCTGCCGGTCAAGCGGAAGACGCCGACGGGACAGCCGTCCACCGATGAGGACGTGCTGCAGGAGCTCGCGACAAGCTACCCGCTGCCGAAAGTCTTGCTCGACTGGCGTGCGCTCGCGAAACTGAAGTCGACGTACACAGACAAGCTGCCGGCGATGGTCAACGCGCGCACCGGCCGGTTGCACACGACATTCTCGCAGACGACAGCCGTTACCGGCAGGCTCGCATCGACCGAGCCCAATCTGCAGAACATTCCCGTGCGCACCGTCGACGGTCGCCGCATCCGCGAGGCATTCATTGCCCCATCCGGTCATCAGCTGATCTCCGCCGACTATTCGCAGGTCGAGCTGCGGATCATGGCGCACCTTTCGGAAGATCCGGCGCTGCTGAAAGCTTTTCACGAAGGCGACGACATCCATCGCGTGACGGCCGCGGAGATTTTCGACGTGCCGATCTCCGACGTGACGGCTGACCAGCGCCGCTACATCAAGGCAGTGAATTTCGGGCTCATCTACGGCATGAGCGCGTTCGGCCTCGCGGCACAGTTGAACATCGAGCGCAGCGCAGCCGCGCAATTCATAGAGCGTTATTTCGCGCGCTACCCGGGTGTTGCGCAGTACATGCAGCGAACCCGGGCGCTCGCGCGCGAGCAGGGGTACGTCGAGACGGTGTTCGGACGGCGGTTGTTCCTGCCCGACATTCGGGCGGCGAGCGGTCCACGACGCGCGGGCTCGGAACGTGCGGCGATCAACGCGCCGATGCAGGGGACGGCGGCCGATCTCGTCAAGCTGGCGATGGTCGCCGTGCAGGATTACCTGGATCGCGAACGGCTGCGGACGCGGCTCATCCTGCAGGTGCACGACGAGCTCGTGCTCGAATCACCCGATGACGAGATTGCGCGGATCGATCGCGATCTGCCGGCGCTGATGACGTCCGTTGCATCGCTGCGCGTACCGCTCAAGGTTGACGTCGGGCATGGCCCCAACTGGGAACGCGCCCACTAGAACGTACTTCGAAATAGGCTGCACGGGCCGTTAGCTTTGTCGTAAGCGAACGCCGCTTACGCTTAACGTTCGCTTCGCTCACATTAGCGTTCGCCGAGATGAAGCCCCCCTCGCTCGCCCCTCGCTGTACGTCTATGTACTATCTCGGGGCTCGCTGCGGGCCTTCGCGCTATCGGCCCGTTCGCCGCATTTCGAAATACGTTCTAGCGCGAGAAGATCGTCCTCCAGCCCGCGTAGCAGCTGCCGACGACCATCGGGCCGAGCACGAGCCAGCCGAGTCCCATCGGGATCGAGGCGACGATCGCAAGGCCGATGTAAATGATTCCGTACAGCAGGAACGCGCCGATGTTGCGCATCGACGCGGCGAAACTCTTGCGCAGCGCATTGACCGGCGTTTCGCCATTCAGCACGACGAGCGCAGGGGCAAACCAGTACGCCATCGCGACCAGCAATGCGAGCGCGAGCGCGATCAACCCGACGACGGCGAGTGAGATGCCGGCCGAAGCGAGGGCCGAATAGTCGAGATTCGCAGTGCCGAAGTCCATGATCGCGGCGAGCCCCGAGGCGCCCAGCGTCACGAAAATTGTCGCGACCATGACAACGGCGACGACGAAGATCAGCGCAAGCCAGATGAGGCCCAGCACGCAGAGCGGCGCAAATCGACTGCCTTGGAAACCCTCGAACAGATGCCCGACGCGAAGCGGCTCGCCGCGTGCGAGCGCGTGACAGCCGAGCATCACGCCACCGGCAAATACGGGTGTCAGCACCGTGTGTATCAGGCTGCCGACGATGGGCACGAGGACGAGCGCGATCGACAGCACGACGAAGAGCACGAGAATCCCGAGCCACGTCGTTGGCGCCGCGCAAAAAATTCTCCAGCTTTCACCCCACCAGCCGATACCGTCGCCGGCGGCAAGCTGACGCGGCTCGGGTGCCGGAGCCGCGACGTCGCCTTGTGGCGGCGGTGCTGTGGATTGCGATACTTCCATCGAATTTCGCTCCGGACTCGCGCGGCGCCTGCCGTCGCGAACCCGATCAATAACGGGGTGGCTTATGCTTATGCTGGTCGCGATCGACCGGCTGCCGCTGCAATTGTGGCGTAGCGACCGGCAAAAGACGAGCGGATCTTGGTAAACGCGGTGCCGACGCCATCTGACGGATTCGCGCCGCCCCACATTTTCACGTACCGGGAAATTCGATGGATTCGATCGCTTCGCAACTCGCCCACTACGGCGTCCCGCTCGTTGGGTTCAACGTGCTGCTGCAGCAACTGGGGCTGCCGATTCCTGCGGTGCCGACGATGATGCTCGCCGGCGCGCTGGCCGTTACCGGTCGCATCGACTTCGTCGGTGCGTTCGCGATCGCCGTCGCGGCGTCATTGCTGGCGGATCTGCTGTGGTTTTGGGCAGGGCGCAGGTTCGGTTACCCGGTACTGCGGTTCCTCTGCCGGATATCGCTGTCGCCCGACACGTGCGTTCGCCAGACGGAAGGTATCTTCGAGCGCTGGGGGTTCTTCTCGGTCGTCGTGTCGAAGTTCGTGCCGGGATTCTCCACCGTTGCACCGCCCATCGCCGGTGCGCTCAGGATGCGCGTGATCGCATTCGTGATGGCGTCGACGGCCAGCGCGGCGCTGTGGGTTGGCGCTGCGATGATCGCGGGCGTCATATTCGCACGGCAGATCGAGGTTGCGCTCGCGTGGATGGAAGGGCACGTCGCGCTGGCGATATTGGTGTCGCTGGCGATTGCCGTCGCGTACGTCGCGTTCAAGGCAGTGCAGCGCTGGCGCCTGTCGCGCTTTCTCGCGACGGCGATCATCACCGTCGACGAGCTCCGCGGAAGACTCGAGGTCGACCCGCGGCCCTTCATCATCGACGTCGGCAGCTCGCTTGCGCATGGAACGCGTGCGCATATCCCAGGTGCGAAGCTGCTCGATCTCGATGCGATCGCGCGTATCGACGATCTCCCGGAAGATCGCGACATCGTGCTGTATTGCGCGTGTCCCAACGAGGAGTCGGCGCGCCGCGCGGCGCACCTGTTGATGAAAAAGGGCTACCGACGCGTACGTCCGCTGATCGGCGGCATCGATGCGTGGTCGGCGGCCGGCCACCCGGTCGAGCACGCTGCGCCGGTGAACTTTGCCAAGGCGAAGCGTTCTTCCGTTGAGGCGGCGCGTACCAAGGCGCTTGCGGGGGTCCTCGAAGGCGATCCGCAGGGCTGACCCGGATCGCAGTTCCCCGAAGCACCCTGTTGTAACGTTTGCTTGCAACCGGGTGCGCCTTTCGTCTGCATAATCGGAACCGCCCGCGCATCCGGCGGCTCAATTCGATTCGGCAACCTGGTTGATTCGATTCGACGCGGGTCGCCAACCGATGGCAACGCCTGCGATGCAGGTGCGATCCGCGTGCGGCAATGGTTCGATCGCGCCACAGCGTATCGAAGAACAGATTCGAGCAGCACTGCCACGCGGGACTGTAGCGCGTGGCAGGCATCTCGCAAAACGCGCGAACAGGACGACCGCATGGACGAACGAGACTTGCCAAGTCGCACGCCGCCGATCGCCGGCGAGGCGCGCGTCGCCGAGCGCAAACGCCGCTGGCTTGGAAGCACGATCGCAATCATCGCGATGATCGGGATCGGGGCGCTCGCGTGGTACCTGACGCATCGCCCGCAGGCGGCAACAGGTCCAGGAGCCCCACCGGCGACCGGCGCGCGCGGTGGACCGGGCGGTCCCGGCGCTGCGGGCGGACGCGGCGCGCCGCCCAGCACTGTCGGTGTGGCGGCGGCTCGGCGTGCGGACATCCCGGTGATCATCGAGGCACTCGGCACGGTGACATCAGGCGCGAGCGTCACCGTCTCGCCGCAGGTGTCCGGCGTCATCACACAGGTGCTCTACACCGAAGGGCAGATGGTCAAGAAGGGCGATCTGCTCGCGACGATCGACCCCAAGCCATTCGAGGCCGCTGTCGCGCAAGCCGCGGCGGCGCGGCTGCGAGATACGGCGCAACTCGACGCCGCGCGTGTGCAGCTCGAGCGCTATCAAGTGCTGCTGAAGCAGGATTCGATCGCGCGACAAACCGTCGACACGCAAGACGCGCTCGTCAAGCAGCTCGCCGGTACGGTGGCCGTCGATCGCGCGAACGAGGATATGGCGCGATTGAATCTGCAGTGGTCGCGCGTCGTCGCACCCGTCGCAGGGCGCGTCGGATTGCGGCCGATCGATGCGGGAAATTACATCGCATCCGGCGCCGCAGGCGGGGTTGCGACGATCACGCAAATCACGCCGATCGACGTGCAGTTCTCGATTCCTCAGGAGCGCGTTCCGGAAATCAAGGAACGAATCAATGCTGGCGCACCATTGCCCGTCACGGCGTGGGACAGCGCGCGCACGCGGCAACTCGAGGCCGGCACGTTTCTGACACTCGACAACCAGATTGACACGCAGACCGGCACGATCAAGGCGAAGGCACGATTCGCGAATGCGAGCGGCACGTTGTTTCCGAATCAGTTCGTCAACGTGCGGCTGCTGTTGAAGACGATCGATGGCGCCGTCGTCATTCCGGTCATCGGTTTGCGCCACGGCCCGAATGGCGACTTCGTTTACGTCGTCAATGCCGATCGAACGGTGTCGTTGCGCAACGTGACGGCAGGCATCTCAGGCGTCAACGACGTCGCGATCACCAGCGGTCTTGCGCTCGGCGAAGAAATCGTCACAGAAGGTGGCGACCGGCTGAAGGATGGCGCGCGGATCCAGACGAGCGCCGATCGTCCGCCGCGGGCGACGCCACCGGGTCCAGGCGACGCATCGACCAACGAAGCGGGTGCGAATCGCCGCGCGTCGGGTGCGCCGGGCGGTCAGTCCGAAAGGCGGGGCGGACGTAGTCGCGGCGGCAATGCAGCGAGTGACGGAAACGGCGCGAATGCCGCGAATGCTGCGGGCGGTGTCAATGCTTCTGGCGCGGATGCTTCTGCGCCAGCGGCTGCACCGCGTGCGAGCAGCGGTGCGGTCGGTGCCGCGCCCAAGCAATGATCGACAGGTCGCAGCCGACGAGCGACGGACGAGCGGCGGCTCCATGAGCCCATCGCGCCCGTTCATCGAGCGACCCGTCGCGACGTCGCTCCTGATGCTCGCGATCGTGCTGGCGGGGCTCGTCGGCTTCCGCTTCCTGCCGTTGTCGGCGCTGCCGCAGGTCGACTATCCAACGATCCAGGTGCAGACACTGTATCCGGGTGCGAGCCCCGACGTGATGGTTCACACGGTCACGGCACCGCTCGAAGGGCAGTTCGGCCAGATGTCAGGGCTCGACCGCATGAGCTCGACGAGTGCTGCGGGCGTATCGGTGATCACGCTGCAATTCTCGCTGAATATCGCGCTCGACGTCGCCGAACAGGAAGTGCAGGCTGCGATCAATGCAACGGGCTCGCTGTTGCCCGCCGACCTGCCGGCACCGCCGGTGTACGCAAAAGTGAACCCTGCCGATGCGCCGGTGCTGACCCTTGCGGTCAGCTCCGACAGCATGCCGCTGCCCGATGTGCAGAACCTCGTCAACACGCGGCTTGCGCAGAAGATCAGCCAGGTGTCCGGCGTTGGCCTCGTGTCGCTGTCCGGCGGACAGAGGCCGGCGATACGCATCCAGGCGAACACACAGGCGCTTGCGTCCTACGGCATCGGTCTCGACACGTTGCGGACGGCGATCAGCAACGCAAACTCCAACGCCGCAAAGGGGAGCTTCGACGGTCCGCAGCGCAGTTACACGATCAATTCGAACGATCAGTTACGCACGGCCG
>Ga0068852_100001639_pt1 | contig 15286 bp, 16 predicted proteins | sample KBSCornC22_FD_66594 | JGI IMG/M metagenome (GOLD analysis project Ga0068852, IMG submission 66594) | Corn rhizosphere microbial communities from Kellogg Biological Station, Michigan, USA - KBS Corn C2-2 | ecosystem: Host-associated > Plants > Roots > Rhizosphere > Soil ... | reverse complement strand
GAGCACGTTGTCGAGGAAGCGCATCACGTCCTCGATGAACTGCTTGTCGCCGTTCCACTCGTCCCAGGTTTCGAGGTTGAGCGAGGAGAGGCAGCAGACCGCGGTGCGGTCCGCGCCGAGATGGTCCTTGCCGGTCGGAAGCGTGATTTCCGAGCACAGGTTCGACGTCGAGACCTTGAGGCCGAGATCGCGGTGATGCTTGGGCATCGCCTTGTTCACCGCGTCGATGAAGATGATGTACGGCTCGCCCGTCGCGAGGCGGGTCTCGACCAGCTTCTGGAACAGCGAACGCGCGTCGACGCTGCCGCGCACGCTGCCGTCCTTCGGCGACTTCAATTCGAACTCGGCGCCGTCGCGCACCGCCTGCATGAACTCGTCGGTGACGAGGACTCCGTGGTGGAGGTTCAGCGCCTTGCGGTTGAAGTCGCCCGAGGGTTTGCGGATTTCGAGGAACTCCTCGATCTCCGGGTGCGCGATGTCGAGGTAGCAGGCGGCCGAGCCGCGGCGCAGCGAGCCCTGGCTGATCGCCAGGGTCAGGCTGTCCATCACCCGGACGAAGGGGATGATTCCGCTGGTCTTGCCGTTGAGGCCGACCGGCTCGCCGATGCCGCGCACGCGGCCCCAGTAGGTGCCGATGCCGCCGCCGCGCGAGGCGAGCCAGACATTCTCGTTCCACGTGCCGACGATGCCTTCGAGGCTGTCGGAGACGCTGTTCAGATAGCAGCTGATCGGAAGGCCGCGGCCGGTCCCGCCGTTCGACAGCACCGGAGTCGCCGGCATGAACCACAGGCGCGAGATGTAATCGTAGACCCGCTGCGCATGGGCTTCGTCGTCGGCGTAGGCCGCGGCGACGCGCGCGAACAGGTCCTGGTTGCCTTCGCCCGGGAGAAGGTAGCGGTCGCGCAACGTCTCCTTGCCGAACTCGGTCAGGAGCTCGTCGCGCGCGGCGTCCGTCTTCACGTCGAACCGCGGCGCGTGAACCGACTTGCTGCTCGACGTCGTGGTGCCGACGTCTTCGCTGGGAACCTCACTGCCAGTGGAAAAATCCATGTCGCTTCCCCGTCCTTCTTCGGCCCTGTCGAGGACCGCTTGTTCCCCAATTGTTCGACTCGGAGCCATGTCGGCAACCCTAGCCGTTTTTCGCGCTCGACGGGGCTTTTTCACGCCCATCCCCTGTGGAAATCGGGGACGAGTTCGCCCGCCGCCGGAATATAGTGATTCCGGCGCTGGAACGCTAGGTATTGAGTGTTCCCCCCTCTCGCGCTGCTAGATATTGTGCCTAAACTCGGACCGAACGCAAGGCGGTAAATGCGCTGACAACAGAAAATCCTGTGGATTTGCGGCGGCGCAACAGTCGCGGCCGCCGCGCCGCGGTAACCAAATGCCTCCATCTTTCCGCAACCACGCCGGCGCAGCCTTGGCCGCGAAGTCAGTGCCAACCGTCAGTTGTGGGAGGTTCGCATGGCAAGATCGATGGCGGCGATCGCGCTGCTGCTCTTCGCAAGCGCGGGCGTGGCGGCGACCAACGGCAACGGCAATGCGTCCCTGCCGGCGGCCGGGCGGCTGGCCGCGACCGTTCGGGCGGGGCATCCGAACTACGTCAGCGGCGGCTGGGTTTGCCCGCCGGGCTTCGCGTGGCGCAACGCAGGCAGGCAGGACTGGCTGTGCGTCGACCCGGCCGAGGCGCGGCGAATTGCGCGGGAAAACCAGGATGCGGCGGCGAGGGCGGTGCGCGGGCCGGACGGAACTTACACCTGTCCATCGGGGCTGGTGAGGCGGGCCGCGTCGAGCGACGACGACGTGTGCGTCGACCCCGCGCGGGGAGCGATGGTCCGGGAGATGAACCTGGCGCTGTTCGACGTCCATTGACGCCAGCGGCGCGGTTGCCGCCGCTGTCACAGTCCCGTAATCGAACTGCCGCACAATAGCGGCAGCGATGTTCCGATGACCGAGGCGATTGCCTATCCGTCTGCGCTGCTCGAGGGATTGAGCGAGCCTGGAGTGATCGCGCTCGACGGGCGCGTGCTCGCGTCCAACTCGGCGGCCCGCGACCTGCTCGGCGCCGACATCGACGGCGAGCCGCTCGATCATGTCATTCCGCATCCGGCCGCCGTCGAGGCGTTGGAACGGATCGGCAGCGACGAGCTCGAAGAGGTTGAGCTTACCGGCCTCGGCGAATCCCGGCGCCACTGGCTGATGCGCACGGCGCCGCTGACCGACGGGCGATGGCTGATCCGCTTCGTCGACCGCAGCGAAGCCCGCGCCGCCGAGCAGATGCGGGTCGATTTCGTCGCCAACGCCAGCCACGAGCTGCGGACTCCGCTGTCGACCCTGATCGGCTACACCGAGACGTTGCGCGAGCAGGGCGAGCATATCGACGGCGAGACCCGCGAGCGCTTCCTTTCGGTGGTTCACGACGAGGCTCGGCGGATGCAGCGGATCGTCGAGGATTTGATCTCGCTGTCGCGGATCGAGGCGGAGAAGTTCACCGCGCCTACGGAAGCGGTCGACCTCAAGCCGCTGATCGAGCAGGCGCTGAGCGGGGTCCAGCGGATCGCCGACGAGCGCGGGTCGAGGCTCGTTCGCGAAGTCGATGCAGACCTGCCGGCAATCGCGGCCGACCGCGGGCAAATCCTGCAGCTGCTCGACAATCTGATCACCAACGCGTTGCGCTATGGCGAGCCCGGTACGCCGGTCACGGTGTCGGCGCATGCCGAGGGGCCGTTGGTCCACCTCGCGGTCGCCGACCAGGGCGAGGGCATCGCACCCGAGCATGTGAAGCGGGTGACCGAGCGCTTCTACCGAGTCGACACGAGCCGCAGCCGCTCGCTCGGCGGGACCGGGCTCGGGCTGTCGATCGTCAAGCATATCGTCGAACGCCATCGCGGCCGGCTGCTCATCGACAGCGAGCTCGCGCGCGGCACCACCGTCCACGTGCTGCTGCCGGTTTCATAAAAGTGTCACGTAGCGGAGCTAGGGGCGCGTGACGTGAGCAACCCGAAGCTCCTGCTCGTCGAGGACGACCGCGCGCTCTCCGACCTCCTCATCTGGCATTTCGAGCGCGCCGGATTCCAGGTTCGGCGGACGGGAGACGGCGAAGAGGCATTGCTGCTCGCCGAGGAAGAGCAGCCGGACATCGTCATTCTCGACTGGATGATCGAGGGCATCTCGGGCCTCGAAGTGTGCCGACGGCTGCGGCGCAAGGAGCGCACCGGCAACGTGCCGATCATCATGCTGACGGCGCGCGGCGAGGAGAGCGACCGGATCCGCGGGCTCGACACCGGCGCCGACGATTATGTGACCAAGCCTTTCAGTCCGCGCGAACTGTTGTCGCGAGTGACGGCGGTGCTTCGCCGCGTACGGCCGGCGCTTGCCGGGGAGACGCTGACCTATGCCGACATCGAGATGGATGTCACCGCGCACAAGGTGCGGCGTGGCGGCAAGCCGGTCCAGCTCGGACCCACCGAGTTCCGCCTGCTGCGGCACCTGCTTGAGCAGCCGGGCCGGGTCTTCTCGCGCGAGCGCTTGCTCGATGCGGTCTGGCAGCACGATCCCGACATCGACGCGCGCACCGTCGACGTCCACGTCCGGCGCCTCCGCAAGGCGCTGAACGAGGGCGGGCGGGCGGACCTGATCCGGACGGTGCGGTCAGCGGGCTATTCACTCGACGCGGAAGGCTGAGCGCTGTCACGAGACTGAAACATCGGCGACACTTGGCCGTCAGATACGCTCCGTAGAACGGGTGCATGGCCTGGCTCCCTCCCCCCGTTCCCGCGATCGAGTTCAACCTGTCGAGCACCGGCATGTCCAAGGGGATCGCGCAGACGACAGGGCCGCAATTCATCGCTCGCGGCGAACTGGCGTTCGGCGCGATCTACCTCGGCGGCTACATCAAGAATGTCGATGCATCGACTTCAGACGCCGAAGCGGCTGCGCTGATCGGCGTCCGAACCAAGGCGGCAGGGTTCGATCTTGCCGCCAGCGCCGCGTGGAAGCGGGCAGTCGATCCCGCTCCGGGGTCTGACCGCAACGCGCTCGAGGTCAGTGGCTCGGTAAGCCGAAAGATCGGCCGGCTCACGCCGAAAGCGTCCGTAGTCTGGAGCCCCGACGATCTCGGCGGCACCCGATCGACGGTGTTCGCCGAAGCGGGCGCAAGCTACCGCTTCTCGCAAGCTTTCTCGGCAAGCGCCGCCTTCGGCCGGCGCGAGCGCCAGGGCGGCGCGAATTACGATGCGTGGAACGCCGGGCTGACCTGGGATGCGTCGAAGCACCTGTCGGTCGACCTGCGATACTATGACACCAACGCGGGAAGCGCTCAGCCCTTCAGGGCGCGCGCGGTCCTTTCAGCCAGAGCGAGGTTCTAGCATGAGTGAAAGCATCTCCGGCGCGGAGCCGCTCAGCCGATTGCCGCACGCAGCCGGCTACACTAAGCCCCATACCGCCAAGACAGGGGTAAGTATGTTCAACTGGTTCCAGGCCCTCCTGCCGAGGACCGGCGATTTCTTCGGCATGTTCGAGCGGCACGCGGCGACTCTGGTCGCGGCCGCCGACGCGCTTCGGGAGCTGGTCGACGGGCATTCGGCGCCGACGGAGCAGATCGCCGAGATCAACCGCCGGGAGCATGAGGCCGACGACATCATCCGCCAGGTGCTTCGGACCGTGCGGCAGACCTTCCTGACGCCGTTCGACCGCGGCTCGATCACCTCGCTGATCGGCAAGATGGACGACGCGATCGACGAGATGCAGGACACGGCGCGCGCAATCGCTCTTTACGAACTGACGACCTTCGAGCCCGAGATGAAGCGGATGGTGAAGATCATCGTCGAGGCTGCCGACCTTACCCAGCAGGCCATCCCGATGCTCCGCGACATCAGCCGCAACGGCACCAAGATCCATGCGCTGACCGAGCAGATCGTGCACCTGGAAAGCGACGCCGACGTGGTCCACGCCGCCGGGCTCAAGAAGGCGTTCCAGCAGCATTCGGGGACGCCGATGCAGTTCATGGTCGCGCGCGAGATCTACAAGCATCTGGAGCGAATCACCGACGCGTTCGAGGATGTCGCGAACGAGATCGACGGCATTGTCATCGACCACGCCTGAGCGGGCCGACGAACCATGTATCACCTCGCCCTCCCGTTGCTGATCGGCCTGATCGTCGTCGCGCTGTGCTTCGACTTCCTCAACGGGCTTCACGACGCCGCCAACTCGATCGCAACCGTCGTCGGAACGCGGCTGATCAGCCCGGTGTGGGCGGTCGCCTTCGCCGCCTTCTTCAACTTCGCGGCCTACTTCCTGGCATTGAAATGGCCGTCGCTCCACAATGTCGCCGAGACGATCGGCAAGGGCCTCGTCGACAAGGACGTGGTCACTCCGGCCGTGGTGTTCGGAGCGCTGATCGGGGCCATGTTCTGGAACGTCGTCACCTGGCTGAAGGGCATTCCGTCATCCTCGAGCCATGCGCTGGTGGGCGGGATCGTCGGCGCCGGCATCGCCCATGCCGGCTTCCCGAGCATCCAGTGGATCGGGCTCAACAAGACCCTGGTCGCGATCGTCCTTTCGCCGCTGCTCGGCATGGTCCTGACGATGGGAATCATGCTGCTGACGAGCTGGCTGGGAGTCCGGGCGAGCGCGCGCGGCGCCGAGCGGACGTTCCGCGGCCTTCACCTCGTCTCGTCGGGAACGCTGTCGCTCAGCCACGGCCTCAACGACGCGCAGAAGACCATGGGGCTGATCACCGTGCTCTTATATTCGACCGGCTACCTGAACGGGAAATTCCACGTGCCCAACTGGGTCGCGCTCAGCTGCTACGTCGCGATGGGCTTCGGCACGCTGACCGGCGGCTGGCGGGTGATCGAGACGATGGGCACGCGGATCACCAAATTGTCGCAGCACCAGGGGTTCAGCGCGTCGGCCGGGGCCTCGGTGATGCTGTTCCTTGCCTCGTTCCTTGGAATCCCCGTGTCGACCACCCACACGGTGACCGGCTGCGTCATCGGCGCGGGCGCGGCGCGGCGGGCATCGGCGGTGCGCTGGGGAATCGCGGGTGACGTCGCGATCGCCTGGGTGATCACCATCCCGGCTTCGGCGATCGTGGCGGCGATCTTCTACTGGCTGGTCAGCGCCGATTTCGTTCGCGCCGGGATCGTCGTTGCAGCGATTGCCCTTCTTGGATGGTTGAGCACGCGCGCGGTGCAGCGCCACTTGCCCAAGGGAGAGCGTGCATGAATGCTCGAGTGACCGTCGCCCTGATGTCGCTGTTCGCACTTGGCGCCGCGCAGCCGGCGCACGTCGACGTGCAGCGGATGAGCGATATCACCAAGGTTCTGGCGTCCGACGAATTCCAGGGCCGCGCGCCGGGCACGCCGGGCGAAGACAAGACGATCCCTTATTTGATCGCGCAGTTCAAGGCCGCGGGGCTGGAGCCGGCCGGCGAGAATGGCGGCTGGACCCAGACAGTGCCAATGATCCACACGCAGCTGAAAACGCCGGTCAATGTATCGGTGACCCAGGCCGGGCAGACTCTGCCGCTCAAGTTCCCCGACGACGTCTATCTCGGCACTCGCCAGCCGGTCGATCGCGTCAGGATCGAGAACGCGCCGATGGTGTTCGTCGGTTACGGCGTGACGGCGCCGGAGCGCGGGTGGGACGATTTCAAGGGCGTCGACTTGCACGGCAAGGTCGCGGTGATGCTGGTCAACGACCCCGACTTCGAGGCTGCGCCGGGCGAGCCGGTCGCGGGCAAGTTCGGCGGCAAGACGATGACCTATTACGGCCGCTGGACCTACAAATATGAGGAAGCGGCGCGCCGCGGCGCGATCGCCGCGCTGGTCGTCCACGAGACCGACGCGGCCGGCTACCCATGGAAGGTGGTCGTGAGCCCGGCGGGCGAGAGCTACGCGATCCCGACGCCCGCGGGCCAGCCGAAGCCGGTGCTGCTGGAAGGCTGGATGCAGCAGCCGGTCGCCGCCGCGCTGCTGAAGCGTGCGGGGTACGATTACGACACGGTGAAGCGCGAGGCGCGGACAACGGCGTTCCGGCCGATCGACCTCAAGGCGAGTCTGTCGGCGGACATTCCCGTGACTGTCGCGCACATCACCAGCCACAACGTGCTCGGCAAGCTTAGCGGAACGACTTATCCAAACGAGATCGTCAGCTACGGCGGGCATTGGGATGCTTACGGCATCGGTCCGCCCGACGCACAGGGACGGACGATCCGGCCGGGCGCGGCGGACGATGCGCTGGGCTTGGCGGCGATGCTCGAGGATGCGCGGCTGTTCGCGAAGGGGCCCCGGCCGCAGCGGACCTTGCTGTTCGCGGCGTGGACGGGCGAAGAGCGCGGACTTCTCGGTTCCGAATATTATGCCGAGCATCCGCTGTACCCGATGGAGACCACGGTCGCGAACCTGACCTTCGACACGCTGCAGTGGAACGGCCCGGTCAAGGACGCCGTGCTGGTCGGCAAGGGCCAGAGCGGCGACATGGAGCGGCTGCTTGCCGACGCGGCGAGGGCGCAGGGCCGGTACGTCACCGACGAGAATCATCCCGAACGGGGGCTGTTCTACCGCGCCGACCATTTCTCGTTCGCCAAGCGCGGCGTGCCCGTGCTGCTCGATATGGCGCTCGCGGGGGCTTACGACATGGTGAACGGCGGCCGTCCGGCGGGCGAGCGCTGGCTCGATAACTTCACGTCCACTTGCTACCACCAGACCTGCGACAGCTGGTCGCCCACCTGGAACTTCGAGGGCGCGGCGCAGGAGGCGGAACTGTTCTACGCCATCGGCGCGCGGCTCGCGAACAGTCGCATCTGGCCGCAGTGGGAGGCGACGTCGGAATTCGCCAAGGTGAGGGCGCAATCCGCCGGTGCGCGTGCAGGCGCTGCAGGAAAAGGCGAACGCGGACGCTGACAGGGGAACCGGGCGGGCCTAACCCGGCTCTAATGATTCGCATGAGGGCAGCAGCACATCCGGTCCGCTCCGCCTGGGCGCTGCTGTTCGCGTTGATGCTGTCGCTTCGGCTGATCGGCTCGGCCGGATACATGCCCGTGCTGGATCACGGGTCACTGGCGCTGATGGCGTGCCCGGACGCGGAACTCAATGCGCCGTTGGCCCTTGGGACCATGCACCACCCAGGGCACATGCAGCACCGTCACAGCGTCTGCCCCTATGCCGCCGCGGCGGCGCTCGGCGCGACCGGCGATGTGTTTCTGCCGGCGGTCGCGGTTCTCCTCGCCGGAATGGCGATTCTGCTCGGCCGCCCGTTCGCGTTCGTCGAGCCGCAGAACGGCCGCGAGCGTCCGCCCGCGATCGGACCACCGCTTCCCGCCTTCAGTTGATTCGCCCCTGAACTCAACCGCCCGGACGTTCCGGGACAGCGGGACTCACCAATGCATATCTTACCAAAGGGCGCCGTGCGTGCAGCGGCCCTGATGCTTGCCGCCGCCATCACGGCGTCACCCGGTCAGGCACATGGCGTCATCGGCCAGCGCTTCTTTCCGGCGACCATCACGACCGACGACCCGTTCGCGGCCGACGAACTGGCACTTCCGACGGTCAGCCGGTTCGACCATGAAACCGACGTCGAATTCGATTATTCCAAGACGATCTTCCCCGGCTTCGCCATCGAGGTCGGCATGGGTCATGTGAATATCCATGCGCCCGGCGAGCCGCGTGCGCGCGGGTTCGACAATCTCGAGGTCTCGCCGTCGGTCGAGCTCTATCGCAGCCCGGCGCACGAATTCATCCTGACGACCGGACTCGAATGGGAGGTCGGCGGCACCGGAAGCCGGTCGGTTGCCGAGCGCTCGTCGACCTACACGCCGACGGTGAAGTTCGGGAAGGGCTTCGGCGACCTGCCCGACAGCCTGAAATATCTCCGGCCGCTCGCGGTTACGGGGACGGTCGGCTACGCCATGACCGGCGCCACCAGCGAGCCGCGTTCGATCGAGTGGGCCGGGGCGGTCGAGTACAGCCTGCTTTATCTCCAGAACAACGTGCGGGACGAAAGCTTCGGCAGGCTCGTGTCGCACCTGACGCCGCTGGTCGAGTTCCGTTTCTCCTCGCCGACTGACGGCAGCGGCACGACCGGGACGATCAACCCAGGCCTCATCTGGTCGGGGAAATATATCCAGCTCGCGGCCGAAGCGATGATCCCGGTGAACCGCGCGAGCGGGCACGGGACGGGCTTCATCGCCCAACTCCATTTCTACATCGACGACCTGTTCCCGCACTCACTCGGCAGGCCGATTTTCGGAGGTCACAAATGAACCTGCGCGTCCTTGCCTGTGCACTCGCATGCCTCGCGGCTCCCGCGTCGGCGCATGCTTTTCTGGATCATGCCAAGCCCGGCGCCGGGACGGTGCTGCAAGTCGCGCCGGGAAGCGTGATGCTCCTCTTCAGCGACGATCTTCAGCCAGAGAGCGGCGTGACGATCCTCGATTCCTCCGGTCACAGCGTTGGGACCGGCCGTGTCATGATCACCGGCAATTGCATCATGGCGCCGCTGCGGCGGCTCGGGCCGGGCAAGTACCGGGTCGTGTGGCATGCGGTGTCGATGGACGATCATCGGACGCAGGGCGCCTATGTGTTCGAGGTGAAGCCGTAGCGGGGAAGCTTGCGCGCTTGTCACTCGACGGCCGGCCGCTGCTGCGGCAATAAAGGGACGTGCGGGGGCACCTGATATTGCTGGGAAGCGCCGGGCTGGCCCTGGCGACGGCAGCGGCGGCGGACGAGCAGCCGATCTGCGCAGACCGGCCGGGCAAGGCCAATCCCACCTGCACGGTGCCGCCGGGGATGGTGCAGATCGAAACGGGGCTGGTCGACTGGATCCACGACAGGGAGGCGGGGGCGCGGACCGATTCGCTCTCGCTCGCTTCGACGGCACTCAAATATGGCCTCAACGAGCGCTGGAATCTCGAGCTCGACGTGACGCCTTACCAATCGCTGCGCGTTCGCGGCGGCGGATTGCGCGAGAAGGATTCGAGCTTCGGCGACCTGTTCGTGCGCTCAAAGTACCGGTTCACGAGCGGCGACGGAGTGCAAGTCGCGATGAATCCGTTCTTGAAGATCCCCACGGCGTCGCGTCCGATCGGCAACCGCAAGCTCGAAGCCGGAATCGCCTTCCCGATCGATTATTCGATCCCGAAGTCGACTCTCAGCGTGACGCTCGGGCCGGAGATCGACTGGGTCGAAGATGGCGACAATCACGGCCATCACGCGGCGATGGCGCAGGTCGTGGGCCTCGGCTGGCAGGCGACTGAAAAGCTCAACCTGTCGGCCGAGCTCTGGGGACAGTGGGATTGGGACCCGGCGGGAACGACGCGGCAGGCGACGGCGGATGGCGCTGTTGCGTATCTGGTGAACAATAATCTGCAGCTGGATGCCGGCGCGAACTTCGGGCTCAACCGGGTGACTCCGGACGTGGAGATTTACGGTGGGGTATCGGTGCGGTTCTAGCGATCAGGGCGCAGCGGCGGCGCCTCCCCAGGCAAGGAGCACGATTTTCCAGTCGCCCTTTTGCTTCTCCAGAGCGAAGGTCAGAGTGCCGGTCTCGTGCAGGCGCTGCCCCTTCCCGGTCAGGGTGACCACGCCCGGCACGGCTTCGTAAGCTCTGTCACCCTCGACAAGCACCTGCGTTGGAGTGGCGAGCGTCATCTGGATATCGGAAATGCCCATGCGCTCACCGTTCTTCTGCATAGCGGTGAGCCAGTCCGATCCGGCCTCAGGCCCGTGCCAGCGGAAGGGCGCGAGGTCTTCGGTGATGGTCGCGTCAGGTGCGAAATGGGTGAGAGCCGTTGCGGCGTCGCCTTTGTTCACCGAGTCAACGAAGCTGGCAATCGAAATCGCGACCTTTTCCGTTTCGGCCGCGGGAGCGGCGGTGGTCGGTGCACTCACCAGCGCGGCGAGGCCGAGAATGATCACGTGTTTCATCGGGGCATCTCCTGTGGTCGGAAGAGCTCGCCAATGGCGAACGGGTTCAAGGCGACGCGCACTCGATGAGACAACTTAGGCGCGTGCGCGCCGCTTGTCGCTTCTTTCAATCTTTACCCGGAAAATGGGATTCAGACGGGCCCGCTCACCGAGACGTGCGCGCCGTCCACGTCTCTGATTTGGGCGATGTGGACGCCGTGCATTTCCTTGGGCTCGCGGGTGAACTCGATGCCGAGCTCCGCGCGGCGGGCGTAGAACTCGCCGAGGTCGTCGGCGGCGAACCCGAGCTCGACTCCGCCGGCGGGATTCTCTTCGGACGCGGGGTGAAGGGCAAGGACGGTCTCGCCGGTCGCGAACTCGGTCCAGAAGGGCGACTGGAACTTGAGCTCGAGGCCGAGCTTGTCGCGGTAGAAGGCGATTGCCCGGTCCATGTCGTCGACGAACTTGATCGCGTAGTTCAGGCGCATCGTTCTTCTCCTATTTCGGCAGGAGTGCGTAGGTCCTTCGGAAGGCGTGGGTTTCTGCGGCGGTGAAGGCAGTGTGGGGGCCGTGGGCGGCGACCGCCGGGACTCCGGTCACGAAGTAAGCGATCCCGACGCCGCGCGCGCGGTCGATCCAGATGCCGCTTTTCATTCCGTAGGCGTCGCCCGCGTGGCCGACCAGCACCGCGCCACGCGTACCCATGTCGTCCGCGCAGCCGGGAGTCCCCGTAGGGATCTTTTGAGTGGCGTGGCCGTAGCTGCAGTAGAAGCCGCCATCAGTGACGCCATTGCTTCCGCCGAAGTGCCACACCTCCTCGAACAGCGTGTCGACCGAGTGGGGTGTCAGGATCTGCACGCCGTCGAGCGTGCCGTTGCCGAGCAGCATCCGCCCGATCCTCGCGAGACCGCGCGCGGAGATTCGAAGGCCGCCCTGCGGCGCGAACAAAGCGCCGTTTTCGCCAAGCCTCCAGCGCGACAGGTCGCACGGCTCTCCGGCGTTGACCTGCACCGGGCAGTCGGGGCGGCGGCCGTGGAGATCGTCCTTCACCGGCTTGCCGCCCTGGTCGAGCTCGACCGCGCGCGCGACCGCCGCGTCGCTGCACGTTGGCCAATTGTAGCAGGCGTCGAGCTTCATCGGCTCGAGCACGTTATGACGCATCCAGATGTCGAAGCGCTCGCCCGTGACCTTCTCGACGATCGAGCCGACGATGGGGAAATTGAGATTGGTGTAACGGAAATAATTATCGCCGGGCCCGTGCTGCGGGTCCCAGTTCTTGGGATCGGCCATCACCGCCTGGAGCGAACCGCCCAGCGGAATCGCATAATCGTCGTCGTGCTCCCGCACAGAGCCGGTGTGGGAGAGCAGCATTCCGAGCGTGATGGGACGGTCGGGAAAATATGGGTTGCGCAAAGACCAGCCGAGCCATTTCGAGACGTCGGAACCGAGGTCGAGCTTTCCCTGCTCGACGAGCTTCATCACGCCGATCGCAGTGCCGAGCTTGCTCACCGAAGCGACGCGGACGGGGTCGTCCGGAGTGACTCGCCGGCCGGACTTCGGGTCGGCGATCCCGTCGGCGAAGCTCCCGATTTCGCGGGTTCGGTCGAAGGCGACTCCGACCTCGGCGCCCGGAGGCGGCGGCAACTGGATGGACGTGCACGCGCCGACCGCAAGAGCAAGCAGGAGTGCGAGCCAGCGCATCGCACGAGCTTATGCTGTTGTAAGCGCAAGCGCCATCGCTAGGCTGCCGGCCATCGGACTTACGGAGGACCAGTTGCGCATCATCTTCCTAACGGCCGCGGCGTTCACAGCCGCTCCAGCTTTAGCGGCCGCGCAGGTGACCCCGAAGCAGCTCGAGATCGAAACCTGGCGGGCGTTCACCGCCGGCCGCTCGGCGGAGTTCAGGTCTTTGCTGTCGCCGGAGTTCATCGGCGTTTATGCCGACGGCACGCACAATCTCGCGCAGGAATTGCAGGCCACCAAAGGCGTGCACATCCTCAATTATCGGCTTAGCGATCTTACGAGCCGAACGATCGACCGCGACAATGTGCTCGTCACTTATTCGGTTGATGTCACGCACCTCGCCGACGGCAAGCCCGCATCCACCCGCCTTCAGGTCGCGACGCTATGGCATCGCACGAACGGCAAGTGGCTGACGCTGTACCACACCGAGATCAAGGCGAAGTAGCGCCGCTCACTCGCGATAGGCGGGCAGCGACCAGCCGCGCGCGATCGCTCCGCCGCGCAGCGCGAAACCTGCGACGATGGCGATTGCCGCCGCGGGCCAGACGGCGAGCCCGGCGAGCGTCAGCGCGACGAACAAGGCTGCCGAGAGCGCTGCCGGGGTAACGTAGAGCTCGCGGCGCATCAGCACCGAGGGCTGATTGGCAAGCAGGTCACGGATGATCCCGCCCGCGCAGGCGGTGAGCACGCCCATCACGAACGCGGGAACCGGCGCCACCCCGTCGCCGAGCGCCTTCGCTGCGCCGTAGGTTGCATAAGCCGCCATGCCCGCCGCGTCGAACCACAGCAGCGCTCGTCCGGCGAAGCGGCGGCGGCTCGCGATCCACACCAGCAGGGCCGCGGCAATGCAGATCACCAGCGTGCCGTTGGTATGAACCCAGAACACCGGCGCGCCGATGAGCAGGTCCCGGAGCGTGCCTCCGCCGACTCCGGTCGCCACCGCGAAGAAGACGAAGGTGACGAAGTCGAGGCGCTTTTCGGCGGCGACGAGCGCGCCCGAGATCGCGAACACCGCGATTCCGAAATAATCGAGCAGGACGAGCGCGGTTGGGTTCATGCGGCTAACCGCCTACATAGACCGCATGGCCGACGACACGAAAAGTGGCGCGATTCCGACGCTCGAGGACTGGCAGCACTGGACGCTGGTGATGGGCCGCGCCCAGCAGATGCTGATGGAATATTGGGCCGAGCAGATGAAGGCTGGTCAGGCAATGCCGCCGGCCTTCGGCTTCCGCGAACAGCCTGGCGCGAGCGACCCGATGGCGCTGATGACCGCGGGTGCGGAGGCCTGGGCGAAGGGACTCGAGACCTGGGGCAAGATGCTCGGCGGCGTCGGCGCCGCGCCCGCGCCCCAAAGGAAGGACCGCCGGTTCGCCGCGCCCGAGTGGCGCGAGAATCCGATCTTCGACACGATCAGGAACAGCTATTTGCAGATTTCCGACCAGCTGCTCGGCACGGTCGACCAGATCGACAATATCGATCCGGAAACGCGCGAGCGGCTGCGGTTCGCGACCCGGAGCTTGGTCGACGCGATGAGCCCGTCCAACTTCGCGCTGACCAATCCGCAGGTGCTCAAGCGGACGCTCGAAACCCGGGGCGAGAATCTGCTGAAGGGCCTCGCCAACATGCTGCGCGACATCGCGCAGGGACAGCTCACCCAGACCAAGCCGGGCGTGTTCGAGGTCGGGCGCAACCTCGCGACGACGCCGGGCAAGGTGGTCAAGCAGACGCCGCTCTATCAGCTGATCCAGTACACGCCGGCGACGCCGCAGGTTTTGAAGACTCCGGTCGTGATCTTCCCGCCGTGGATCAACCGCTTCTACATCCTCGACCTTTCCCCTGAAAAAAGCTTCGTCAAATGGTGTGTCGACAACGGCATCAGCCTGTTCATGGTCAGCTGGAAGTCGGCCGACGAGAGCATCGCCGATGCGACGCTCGACGATTATGTGCTCAAGGGCCAGGTCGACGCCATCGACACGGTGCGGGACCTGCTCGGCGTCGAGAGCGTCAACGCCATCGGTTATTGCGTGGCGGGGACGACTTTGGCGGCGACCCTCGCCTACCTTCAGGCGAAGGGCGAGGCCGAGAAGGTGAAGTCCGCGACCTTCCTGACGGCGCAGGTCGACTTCACCGAAGCGGGCGACCTCAAGCTGTTCACCGGTCCTGAGACGATGGGGCTGCTCGAGCAGCTGACGGCGGAGAAGGGCTATCTCGACGGCCGCTACATGGCCGCGACCTTCAACCTGCTTCGCGGGCGCGACCTCATCTGGAATTACGTGGTCAACAATTATTTGCTCGGCGAGGAGCCGCCGCCGTTCGATTTGCTCTACTGGAACTCGGATACGACGAACCTGCCGGCCGGCTGGCATCGCGCCTATCTCGAAGACCTCTACAAGGGGAACAAGCTGGCTGAGAAAGGCGGGATCGCGGTCGAGGGCACTCCCGTCGACATCGATAAGGTGAAGACTCCGGCCTACGTCCAGGCAGGCCGCGAGGACCACATCGCGCCGCCGCAGAGCGTGTGGAAGATCATGAAGCATTTCGCCGGCCCGAAGCGCTTTGTCCTCGCCGGCTCCGGACACATCGCGGGGGTGGTGAACCCGCCGTCCGCGCAGAAGTACCAATATTGGGTCAACGAT
>Ga0068852_100001636_pt1 | contig 15296 bp, 10 predicted proteins | sample KBSCornC22_FD_66594 | JGI IMG/M metagenome (GOLD analysis project Ga0068852, IMG submission 66594) | Corn rhizosphere microbial communities from Kellogg Biological Station, Michigan, USA - KBS Corn C2-2 | ecosystem: Host-associated > Plants > Roots > Rhizosphere > Soil ... | reverse complement strand
TATGAATAACAGCAACGGCCACAGGCAGCAGATCTTTCTTCTGCAGAAAGTGATCATACTATATGTTTGAAATGAAAAATGTTGTTATCCGCAATGGTTAAACAACATTGGGTGGGCCCCGCAGAGAATGGGTTGCCCTGAGCGAAGAAGGGATAAAACCCCGGCTATAATGAACATGCAGTTTTGAAGAAACATAACAAACCAGGGGTTTCATTACAGCTGTATGGCAGGTAATTGCCGGTTGCGGGTGATAGCGTTTGTTTAGCCGGACCCCCTCTTTTTTATCTGTGGGTGTTGTTGCTTTTTTTATGGCTGCATGATGGCGGCTATTTGCGTTTGCATCATTCTTTTGAACAGCCAGGTAAGGCTTTGCGGAAACAAGGGCAGCAATATCAAAATTGTAAAAAAGTTGCACTATAAAAAAGGACATATACAACAAAAGCAGGGGCAGCTTTGCCAGCCAGCGTATTTTGTATGATTTGCTTTGCCTCATTGTTTGCCTTCCGGCACAAGGTAAATAATTTTTTTGTTACGCGCTTTGTAACGGAGTGTTTAAAATGCATCAGCAATACCGGGTTGGGAAAATAAAAAAGGGTGCTTTACGGCACCCTTTTTTAAATGAAATATTTATGCTGTTAAAAATTATATTTTATACCCAATTGGCCCTGCCAGCGCGAATTGATGGGGTCAACCGTATAGTAGTGTCCATCAAGGCCGGTGGGTTTATTAAAATTAAAGGTGGGCAGATAACCGGAAGAAGGTTTGCCTGGTGCCACACCATTGGCATCTTTCACAAATGTTAACAGGTTGGCGGTATAGTTATTAACGTTGGTAACAAAGGTAATATGCCCCCAATCGTTGTTCAGCAGGTTCAATACATTGAAAATATCGAAACTGATTTGAATGCTTTGCGATTTGTTTGTTTTGCTGAGCTTAAACTCATGCATCAGTTTTAAATCAAGATCCTGGTTCCAGGGGGTACGAAGGCCGTTTCTTTCTGCATATTGACCCCTCCTTGAATTAAGGTATTTGTCGCCGCTTATTAAAGCATTCAGATCATTCCACTGCTGTGCGGCAGTATAGCTGCCATTGTCTGCCAGTCTTATATCACTTTGATCTTTTGGAATATAGGGCAGGTTGGCATTGGCAGCATTTCCAAAGGGCGCTCCACCTGAATTATACACCACGGTGTACGGGTTGCCCGATTGTCCTGAATAGAAAAATGACAGGGACGTAGTATTAACTGCGTTCCATATCCAGTTCGTTCCCAAAGTAGCCACAATGCGGTGGCGCAAATCAAAGTTTGAATACGCCAGTTGCGGGTTGTTTGCCACAATAGCCGGGTTTACTTCAAAATTCGACTGGAATGAGTTGCGGATACCATTGCTGAGGTCTTTGCTGACGCCATAGGTATAAGCAGCGCTCCAGTTTATATTCAGGCTATGGTTATTTCCCAGCTTCAGGTTATTGGTTACTTTACTCAACTGCGCAGTAAGGTTGTACCGGTAACCTTCTTTTGTGTTGGTTAACAGGTAAACATTTGAATACTGGCTGTTTAGTTTGCCGCCCGTATATACCGGCGATTGTGTTGGACCTGATGTGTAGTATTCAACCTGGTCTTTGATATTTATCTGCTGGAATTTTACATCGTACAGTGTCTTTGTATATAAAACGTCCAGTGTTAATTTATACCCGTTGCCAAATTTAAGATCAGCAGCCAGGTTGGTTCTCAGCACACGGGGCAGTTTGAAATGGTTGTCGATTACGTCAACCTCTCTTGTATTGGCGGCATTTGCACTGGCCAATGCGTGCGCATTGATGGTATCTTTCAGGTAAAGAGGATTAATCGCCAATGGAATGGTAGTGTTACCCCCCACCGTATTGGTAGCAGAAGGCCTGAAATCAATATTGTTATATACACCGCCGGAAAGTGTTTCTGCGTAACCCAGCCATGCAAAAGGCATTCTTCCTACAAAAACACCTGCTCCACCGCGCAACACGAATTTTTGATTGCCATTTACATCCCAGTTAAAACCAATACGGGGAGAAAGGGTGGCGGTTCCCAGCCATTTATTGCTAAATGCATTGAACGGGGTGTTGGAATAAGTGGGGCTGCTGGTATTGTTGTTGGCCGTTGCAAAATCTTTGTCGGCCGGAATTTGTTTTGTAAGGAAGGGGTAATCAACGCGTAAGCCCGGTGTTATTTTAAACCGTTTGCTGGGCGAAATTTCATCCTGAACATATACACTCGTTAACGCCACTTTAAAAGGATTGGGGGGATTGTTATACAGTGCATTCCGGTCATTGGGGTATTTGGGATCTATTGTATAAGCTCCGCGGATGCGGCTGGGCTTATCTGCCAGGAAGTTGGTCAGATTCGAATATTCCCAGCGGCCATTCCACGAATTAATAAATCCATAGGTCAGATTATAAAATTCATTGTGTGTACCAAATGTAAATTTATGAATGCCTTTTACAACGGTAACATTGTCGCTGATCTCAAAAGTTTGCTGCTTCATGTTATATATAGAAGCTTCCCTCCAGGTACCTGCCCAAACGGCGCCACCACCGATATCCATCAGGGGAGAAAGCGTACCGGGGAAATCGCGGTATTCATGCACTTTAATATAGCTGGCATTAAACTGGTTGCTTACACCGTTGCTGATTTTTGATTTTAATTCCGCTGTAAGATTTATATTTTTTGTGTATTGCGTAAAATCTGTAGAACCGAACTGGAAATTGGTACTGGTGCGTTCCAGGTTGTTTCCCCAGCCATTAGTATAAATGGCGCGCACGGTAAGTGTGTTGGCGTTATTGATATTATAGTCCATACGCGCAAACACCTTGTCGCTCTTTGTAAAAATTTTATACGCGCCCAGGTAGGAGCCCGCATCATAATTGTATTTTGTTTTCAGGTTGTTGTAGATGCTGGTAGCATCGGCCACCGTTACCGCCGCACCGGGATCGCCTGCATTATAAAAAGTAGGTTCCTGCCTGCGGGTCTGTTCAAAGTTTACTATAAAGAACAATTTGTTTTTTACAATTGGTCCGCCCAGTGTAGCGCCATACTGGTAATCGTAAAAATCAGACCCTATTTTGGTTTTTAATCCGTCTACGCTTTTGCCAACAAGGGTTTGGTTGCGTCCGTATCCATACACGGATCCGTGAAAATCATTGGAACCGCTTTTGGTTACAGCGTTTACACTGCCGCCGGTAAAATTGCCCAGCTTTACATCAAATGGAGACAGTTGCACCTGTACTTCTTGTATTACATCTATGCTGTAAGGGTTGGTTCTGGTGCCTGCTCCGGCTGCACCCGACTGGCCGCCGCCGCTTGTACCACCAAATGAATTGCTGAAGCCAATGGCGTCGTTGTTAATAGCGCCGTCTACTGTAAGGTTATTATAACGGAAATTGCTACCTGCAAATGAGTTGTTATTGGATTGCGGTGTAAGCCTTGTAAAATCTGCCAGGCTGCGGCCAATGGAAGGAAGTGTATTCATTTGGGTTCTGCCTACAGTAAGTCCCGAACCCGCCGTACGTCTGCCTGCTGTAACCACCACTTCTTTCAGGCTTTTGTCGTCGGTCTTTAAAGAAACGTTGGCATCGGGATTATTGCCCAGACTAAGATTGATATTATCCAGGGTTTGGGTGGCAAAACCCGTAAAAGAAATCGTAATGGTATAAGGACCGCCTGGTTTCAGGTTGGGTAAAATGAAAATACCCTTGGTATTGGATTGGGTACCGGAAGAATAACCGGTAGGTTCGTGTTTCACAATGATAGACGCGCCATTTACAGGAGCGCCTTTTGAATCAGTTATAACACCACTTAAAGTAGAAGTGGTTTCCTGGGCCCTACCCCAGGCAAAAAACAAAAGCAGGGAAAGAAGAATAGGCGCTCGTTGCAATAAAGGTTTCATCTGTTAAAATTTTCGCAAAGCTACCCGGGCTGTGTTACCGCCCGGTTAACGCCAGATTATCGAAATGTTATCCCAATGTTACCAGAATGTTATGTCGTGAGGCGTCAGGCGTGAAGCGTGAAGCGTCAGACGTGAGACAAGAAACGTGGCCATCAGACCTCAAACCTGAGCTTTAGCGCGGCAAGAGGTTGCACAGGAGGCATTCCTTGCACCTCAGGCCTCACGTCTGACGCTTCACGCCTCACGTTCCTTATCTTTGCCGTCCTAAAATTGGGGATATGTTTAACAAAAGGATCAAAGTAAAAGACCTGTTGGCCAGCGAAGTAACTGGCCATGAAGTAACGGTAATGGGATGGGTGCGCACCTTTCGCAACAACCAGTTTATTGCGCTCAACGATGGCAGCACCAATAATAATATACAGGTGGTGGCAGAACTGGGCAAATTTGATGATGCTATATTAAAACGTATCACCACCGGGGCTTCATTAAAAGTAAGCGGCGAGGCCGTGGCATCTGTTGGCAAGGGACAAAAAGTAGAAATAAAAGCCACACAAATAGAAATCCTGGGCGACAGCGATGCAGAAAAATTTCCTTTACAACCAAAGAAACACAGCCTTGAATTTTTGAGAGAGATTGCCCACCTGCGTTTCCGTACCAATACATTCGGGGCAATATTCCGCATCCGGCATTCGCTGGCTTTTGCCATACATAAATTCTTTAATGAAAAAGGATTTGTGTACCTGCATACGCCCATTGTAACCGCCAGCGACGCAGAGGGTGCAGGTGAAATGTTCAAAGTAACCACCCTTCCGTTCGACCAGACACCGCGTAATGAAGATGGCACCGTAAATTATAAGGAAGATTTTTTTGGCCGCGCTACCAATCTTACGGTGAGCGGTCAACTGGAAGGTGAATTAGCGGCTATGGCTTTCAGTGAGATTTACACTTTTGGTCCCACATTCCGTGCAGAAAATTCCAACACCGCCCGGCACCTGGCAGAATTCTGGATGATAGAGCCCGAAATGGCATTTTGTGACCTGGAAGACAATATGAACCTTGCCGAAGAATTCATTAAATACATTATACGGCATGCCATGGAGCATAACCGCGAAGACCTGGAGTTTCTGGCACAACGCCTGGCGGAAGAAGAAAAAGCGTTGCCGCAGGACAAGCGCAGTGAAATGGGCCTGATTGAAAAACTGGAATTTGTGGTGAACAATCATTTTGAACGCATCACCTACACGGAAGCCATAGAAATTTTAAGAGAGAGCAATCATAATAAGAAAAAGAAATTTCAATACCTGATTGATAAGTGGGGGGTTGACCTTCAGAGCGAGCATGAACGTTACCTGGTAGAAAAGCATTTCAAAAAGCCGGTAATTTTAACCAATTACCCAAAAGAAATCAAAGCATTCTATATGCGCCAGAACGATGATGGCAAAACCGTTGCCGCAATGGATATACTGGCACCCGGTATTGGAGAAATCGTGGGTGGTTCGCAAAGAGAAGAAAGACTTGATAAACTGGAAGCCAGAATGGCTGAAATGCATATACCGGCAGAGGAATTATGGTGGTATTTGGACACACGCCGTTTTGGTGCCGTGCCCCATGCAGGTTTTGGTTTGGGTTTTGAAAGAATGGTATTGTTTGTAACCGGGATGACCAATATACGCGATGTAATTGCCTTTCCGCGTACGCCCAAGAATGCGGAATTCTAATAAAAAAGGAACGAAGATTTTTATGATTTTCAGTTGTGTCTTCACCTGTCATAGCGATCATAAAAATCTGCGGTATATCACAAGCCGGTATTTTACCGGCTTTTTTTATGGAAACGCTGCACTGCAACATCTTATTCCCGAAGTATTCTTCCTCCTCTAAACAATCATTTATGGCAGAAATAAACAGCAATGCCGGTCATAGCCGGCAAAAGGGCGGTGTACGCCGCAGTAAAAAATTATCCACCAAAGTAGATTTAACGCCCATGGTAGACCTGGGTTTTTTATTGATTACTTTCTTTGTGTTTACAACCTCCATGAGCCAGGCAAAAGCAATGAGATTGATTTTGCCTGCCGGGGCAATAGATAACACTCCCTGGGGAGAAAGTGCTTCGCTAACAATAATTCCTGTTTCTGGTAATAAGGTGTTTTATTACCAGGGCGATGTAGCAACCGCGCTTACAACAAATCTGTATGGAACCACGACTTTTTCCATCGGCAATGGCATAGGTGATATTATCCGGCAGAAACAAATAGCACTGGGCAAAAATCCAAAGTTTACAAAAAATGATCTCATGCTGATAATAAAACCAGCCGTGGATGCGAGCTATCAGAATGTGGTCAATGCCCTGGACGAAGTATTGATAAATAATGTAAAACACTATGCATTTGTGGATTTGGACCAGACTGAGAAAGAAAACCTGCTAAAAATGGGTATACAATAAAAAAGGATGCAAATACAAAGAGCCATCGTTAGACGGCTCTTTGTTCTATTTGCTCAGAAAAATTTTTTGATTGGTACAGTTGAGGAATGGATTTTCTGAGGTACAATGCTGGCTTCTAAGGATACGGATAATAAGAAAATAAAATACTACGGTTTAGGATTATGGGTGCTGGCTTTTTCAACGGATTGGACAGGGGTTCCTTTCATGGATTGGGTTAAGGGTCGGGGTTTTCTTCGGTTCAGGGTTCAGGGGTTATCAGGGGATTTGGGTATTTCGTTCTTGCTGATACAAAGATGCAAAGCAGATGGCCGTTAATGAAATCAATTCGGCTTTTGAAGTATTTTCTTCGATAAATGGCAGGAAAACGCCGATCCCCGGCTACGGGTACGCTTCCGTTCCGGGGCCATGTTGTGCCGCTATTCTTCTTCGTTGTCTACAATTTCGCCTGCGGCAATCTCCGGCAGGTATTTGTCGCTGTCTGCAAGTGGCAGCGCTGCCACATCCTGTAGCTTACGGTTGATGGCCCGGGTGCGTTTTCCCAGCAATTCATCAATCTGGCTACTGGCATTGTGAAGGTTTTTTTGCGCTTTTTCCATCAGGCCGCCAAACTTTGCAAATTCATTTTTTACCGCGCCCAGGATTTTCCAAACTTCACTGCTGCGCTGCTGCAGGGCCAGGGTTCTGAAACCCATTTGCAGGCTGTTGAGAATAGCCGCCAGCGTGGTTGGCCCGGTTACGATTACCTTATACTCCCGCTGCAATACGTCCAGCAGGCTTGCCCTGCGAACCACTTCTGCATAGATACCTTCGAAGGGCAAAAACATGATGGCAAAATCGGTGGTATTGGGCGGATCGATGTATTTATCCCTGATGTCTTTTCCCATTTTTTTAATGACGCTTTCCATTGTGCGGGAAGCCCCGTCTATCAATATGGTGTCTGCCGATTCATACGCCTCCTGCAATTGTTCATAAATATCTTTAGGAAATTTGGCGTCTACCGGCAACCATACCACGCTGTTTCCCTCATCGCGCCCGGGTAATTTAATGGCAAATTCTACCAGCTCCGGCGAATCTTGTTTTGTTTTTACGTTGGCTGCATATTGTTCGGGCGCCAATACCTGTTCAAGCAGCATGGCCAGTTGCACCTCGCCAATACCACCCCGCATTTTTACATTGCTCAGTACTTTTTTTAAGCCTCCCACATCCTGCGCCAGGGTCTGCATTTCGCCCAAACCTTTCTGAACGCTTTCCAGTTGTTTCCCTACCATTTCAAAAGACTGGCCCAGCCTTTCGTTCAGCGTCTTTTGCAATTTTTCGTCAACGGTTACCCGCATTTCTTCCAGCTTTTTTTCATTGCTGTCCAGCATTTGCGTTTGCCTGTAATCCAGCTGTTCAAATTTTTCTTTTTGCAGGCTGTTAAATGATTGCACACTTTTTTCGAATGTTTCGCCAAAGTTTTTGAAAGCGTTTTCCAGTGCATCGCGCATGGACTGGTTATCTGTTTTGTTCTGCTGCAACAACATGGCAAGTCTTTCTTCGGCCTGGCGGCTTATTTTTTCAAGCAGATCCGTTGTTCTGTTGCCCAAATCCTTTTGACCACCGGTAAGCTCATTAAACTTTACTTTTTGGTCGTTGTTAAATTCCTTTAAACTGTTTACCAGGGTATCGCGGTTGACCCTGTTGCCGTCTTCAATCGTTTTAATAACCTGTTGCAGCGTTTGCTGATTCTGTTGGGTGATCAGTGCCAGCGTCTGGGTCAACTCCCGCTTAAAGTCTTTAAGCGTATCATTCAGCTCTGTCCTGTTTTCCTTTGATAAGTCCGCACCTTCCTTCCGGTTTAACAGAAAGTCTTCTTTAAGACCCGATTGCAGTTGGTCAATCCTTGTGTTAATCAGCGCTGAGTCGTTGTTGTATGTTGGCCTGAAGTAAAGCTGCAGTATGATAACAATGATAAGTAACGCTATAATGATGATTAGTGCTGTTTGCATATAAATACCGGGGGAAAATGCCCTTTGTAAAGTTAAAGCATGCCGTTCATTGTTGGTCTATGCTCAATAGCCCTTATTGATAAAACATTCGCACAAGCCTGGCCGCCGGTGCAATGCGTAAAAATATTATTTTACATTTGATGCGCATTATTAATGGAAATAGTAAAACCCCCGGCATTTTATATGATTATTATACGCAAAGCAACAAAAGAAGATATACGCGCGCTAACGGTTTTGTTTGATCTCTACCGGGTTTATTATCATCAGCCATCTGATATTGCAGCAGCTGAAAAATTCTTATTACAAAGAATGGAAAAAGAAGAATCGGTTGTATTTGTTGCTGAACGGGATCAACAACTGGTTGGTTTTACGCAGTTATATCCCATATTCTCTTCGGTAAGTTTGCAAAGAACCTGGTTGCTGAACGACCTGTACGTACATGCTTCCGTACGCAAACAGGGTGTAGCGGCACAATTGCTGGAAGCGGCCCGTGTGCATGGCGTAGCAACCAATTCCAAATGGCTGCTGCTGCAAACGCAAAATGATAATTATTCCGCCCAGTCTGTATATGAAAAAAATGGCTGGAAAAAAATGACTGATTATTTTTATGAATTACCGCTTACAGGTCAATAAGACAGCTAAAACCATCCCCGCCGCCTGAACATGCCCAGCATCCATACAGGTATTATCAGCATAATGGACACGGCAATAAAGAATCCATATTCATTGTGCAGGTAGGGAATGCGGTCGAAATTCATACCAAAAATACCGCCAATTACTGTTGCAGGCGCCATCAGGCAGGTTACCACCGCCATTACCTTCATTACCTCATTCATGCGCAGGTTCACATTATTAATATACAGATCCTGCATACTCATCATCATATCGCGGTAGTTTTCTGTTAGCTCATAGGCCTGCACAATATGGTCGTATACGTCTTTAAAATATTTGGTGGTCCGGTCTTCCAGCAAATCGCTTTCACTTCTTATAAACCCGCTCACCAGCTCGCGTACAGGCGCAATATTTCTTTTTAAAACAATCAATTCTTTTCGTAACTGGTTAATGCCTGCCAGCGATTGTGTATTGCTGTTTTTAGCCACCTCTTCTTCCACCATTTCAACCTGGTCCCCCAGTTTTTCCATAATAAGGTAGTAATTGTCTACAATCATATCCAGCATTACATACAACAGGTAATCGGCGCCGCGCTGTCTTACCTGGCTTTTAGCGGTCTTTAATTTGGTGCGCAATGGATCAAACACATCCCTTTTGGCATCTTCCTGGAAGCTTAACACAAAATGATTGCCCACAATAATGCTTATTTGTTCAGTTTCAACAGTCCTTTTTTCTTCGTTATAATAGAGCATGTTTAAAAGGCAAAACAATAATCCTTCCACCTCGTCCATTTTGGGCCGCTGGTTAACGCTCAGGATATCTTCTGTAACCAGCGGATGAACGCCAAAATGTGCGCAAATGGCTTCTGTTTCAGCCTTGCGTAAACCATCTACGTTTATCCATGAGGTGCTGCCCGAATTATTATACACATAGCATTGCTGTACATTTTCCAGTTCGCGTTCTTCTATGCTGTCGGCTGTATAATCGTATACCGTTATGGTCACTTTTTCCGGTTCGTCTCTTACCGGTGCGGCCGTAGGATTTACAAACAGTATTTCCTTGGTACGCTGTGTGCCAAATAATGCCGGCACATTTAGATAGCGGAGATATTTATTCTGCTGCATGCGATAAAGGTAAAAAAGATTGGCTGCACCGGGATTTATACCCCAAAACGATATAAGCTGCACAAACATGCACACCTCTAATAATTACGCCTGTTGGCCGATTGCTGCGGGAACCGGGTGGGCAACCCGGAAAATTTATTGATTTTACAGAACCCGGCAACAGCAGGAGATGGGGTGACTGGTATTAACAGAATCAAACGCATTACTGCTTCTCATTGTACGTACTATAACTTCTCATACAATTTCCGCAGCTTCTCCCTGGTTATTATTTTTTCCCAGTCTTTGCCCAGCGCATTTTCCCAAAGTGGTTTCATCACCATGGAAACATCTATCATTTTTTCAAATTGTTCATCGGTAAGCCCTTTACAAATGCCCTGTGGTATATCTATCTTGTTTTTTTCTACCATGTATTTAAATTCACGCACGCCGGCGGGGTAGTATTCTTCCAGGTGATTCATTACAATACAGTTTCCAATGCCATGTTTGGTACCCAGCAGGTAACTGAGCCCGTAACTAACGGCATGGGCTACCCCAACCTGCGAATAGGCGATGCTCATGCCTCCCGCATATGATGCCATCATCAGCATATCGTCACATTCATCATCCCATTCTTTTTTATCCACGAATACTTTTTGACAAAGCTGCAGGGCTTTTTCGCCATAGCTTTTACTGAATTCGTTCAGGTAAGTGCCTTCAAGGCTTTCGATGCAATGTATATAGCAATCCATGCCCGTGTAAAAACGCTGGTTGGCGGGTGCGTTGGCGGTTAGTTCGGGGTCCAGCACTATCTGGTCGAACGGTGTAAAATCAGAATTCATGCCCAGCTTTTTTGTGGGACCGGTTAGCACGGTCGTACGCGATACCTCTGCACCGGTACCACTTAATGTAGGTATGCCAGCCTTGTAAACGCCCGGGTTTTTTACCAAATCCCAGCCCTGGTAATCTGCTGCAAAGCCTGGATTGTTCATCATCAATGAAACCGCTTTTGCCAAATCCATGGCTGAACCACCGCCAATGCCAATAACACCGCTGATTTGGCCAAAGGTTTCTTTCAGTTCACCGGCAAGTTTATCTACATAACTTGTCTTGGGTTCATGGGTTACATCAACATATATAATTTTATCGTTACCACGCAAAGGGATTCGGCTGGCAAGCGGTTTACCTTCAAAAAAATGATCCAGCAAAAAAATCATGGGTTTTCCCGGCTTGCGCTGCGGTTGCAGTATTTCATCCAATTGGTTAAAGCTGCCACGGCCATACACTACATAGTTAACCATTTTAAAATTGCGAAACGCCATAATTACAAATTTAGAGATGCGAAATTACAGGATTAAAAAATAATGGCGCCCGGCTTTCGTTATTAAAAAACATCCGTTGTAAGAACCAAATCAATGCCTAAACAGGAGCAATCCATCGCCATAAACAATACTGATAAAGACAGCGTTCTTTCTTATTGCTACAGCAGTTTCAAACAACTGAATTGGCAAATGCTATATGCCAATGACAATACATTAATGGCAGAAACTTCTAAAGGCTGGGACAGCCGTAGCCAGCAGATGATAGTAACCATAGAAGGCAATATGCTTACTGTATGCAGTGAAATGACCGGGGAAGAATTATTTGACATCACCAACAGGAACAAAAAGAATATCGCGGCTTTTATAGCCGCCTATGAACTCGTTAAGAATAATCTGCCGGCCAATGCAAAAGAACAAAACATAGCCGCTATTAATTTCTTACGCGATGAAACCGCCAGGGTCGCGGCAAAAGAAGCCGAAGATGCGGCGGAACTTGATAAGGCCATGAACCTTAGCTCCAGCAACCTGCATGCAACCAATACCATCATCGGTATAAATGTGGTTGTATTTATTATGATGGTTATAGACGGCGCAGGAATCTTTATTCCCAATGGATTGGTACACATTAAATGGGGAAGTGATTTTGGACCATTGACATTGAGCGGCCAGTGGTGGAGACTGTTTACCAGCATGTTTATTCATTTTGGTATTATTCACCTGGCGCTGAATATGTATTGCCTTTTCCGCATTGGCATTTACCTGGAGCCCATGCTTGGAAAGCCACGCTTCATTACCGCTTATCTCTGCACGGGTATAGCCGCCGGCATTGCCAGCCTTTGGTGGCATACAAACCCGGTAAACAGCGCAGGCGCTTCGGGCGCTATTTTCGGTATGTATGGCTTGTTCCTGGCCTTGCTAACCACTAACCTTATTCCCGGGCAGGCCAGAAATAACCTCTTACAAAGCATTGCGCTGTTTATATTTATTAACCTGGTATATGGGGTAAAAGGAGGGGTCGATAATGCCGGACATGTGGGCGGATTGCTGAGTGGCGTGATAGTGGGCTATGTTTATACAGCTTCTCTAAAAAAAGAAAAAGAGGAACAGCCGTCTGTGTCATGGATCATACCTTTATTAATCCTGGTAACAGGTGTTTTTGCCGTTTACTTTCTGCAGCAATTCAGGCAGCCGGCCCCGGAAAAAATACCGGTAGCAAGTACTGCTAACCCCGCCGATTTTTCCGGGTATTCAAAATTCAATTCGTCCAGCCAGGATTTTTTTAAACTGGAAGAAAGGGCAATGGATGTGTTTAATGATACAAAAATTACCGACGCGCAAAGGCTTACTGATCTTAGAACCATTTCGCTGACCGAATGGGACGGCGCTGAAGACCTGGCCAGGGAAATGCAGACTTACAATGTTAGCGACCAAATGAAGAAAAAGGCAGCTGATATGGTATTATACGCACAGTTGAGAAAACAGGAAATCGCTATCATTACAGAAATGGATGACAATAAAACTGATACCATCAAACTGCATGCGTTAAGAAATCAAATCAATGCCATTATTAAAGACCTGAAACCGGTGCCATAATATTTACATGTCAACCTTCGCGCATTTTCTAATCGGGTATCAGTTTTCTTTCCAGCTCTTCCAGCGATACCCCTTTTGTTTCAGGCATTTTTGTCAATACCCAAATTAATTGCAACATCATCATCCCTGCAAAAAAGGCAAAAATCGGCCAGGGGTTTTCTTTAAAAATACCATGATCCTTATCTAAAAATGCAGGCGTTATCAGGGTAATGATACCTGCAAAAACCCAGTGTACACTGGCGCCAAACGACTGTCCCAGCGCGCGTATTTTATTGGGGAAAATTTCAGACAGGAACACCCAGATAACAGCACCCTGCCCAACCGCATGAGACGCAATAAAGAGCAATAAAAAACTCATCAGAAAAACAGCACTGGCATGCGATGAAAAGGCCCAGGCCACCATTAACAGGCTGATAATATACCCCAGGGAGCCGATAATCATTAATGTCTTCCGGCCAATCCTGTCAATCAGATAAACCCCGGCAAAAGTAAAAATTAGGTTGGTGCCCCCTATGGCAATTGAATTCAGTAAAGATTCCTTTGCCGCCAGGCCGCTCCTTGATAATATTTCAGGCGCATAATAAAGTATAAAGTTGATTCCCGAAAGCTGGTTAAAAAAAGCAATCATAAATGCCAGCCAGATAATGGTACTATGTTTTGAGGTAAAAAACCCAGACGTATTTCCCGGTGAGACATCGTGTTTATTGGCTTCTATGATAGCCTCCACCTCCGCATCCGCATCTTCAACACCAATTTGTTTTAATACCGCTTTTCCTGCGGGTAAATCGTTCTTTTTGGTAATCAGCCAGCGCGGGCTCTCCGGTACGCCCAGCACCATTAAAGTATAGATAACAGACGGAATTGCCAGAACGCCCAGCATCCATCTCCAGTCGTTTGCGCCACCCACACCCTGTAAAAAATAGTTGGATAAAAAAGCCACCAGTATTCCAAAAACAATATTAAACTGGTACATGGCACCCAGTCTGCCCCTGGTGGTTGGCGTTGAAATTTCTGAAATATAAGTAGGTGCTACCACAGAAGAAACCCCAATGCCTACGCCACCAATAAACCGGAAAAACGAAAAGATATAAGGACCAGGCGCCAGGGCGGAACCCAATGCGGAAACAGCAAACATGATTCCTATCCACAACAATACTTTTTTTCTGCCGTATTTTTCTGCGGGTATTCCGCCAAACAATGCGCCTATCACTGTACCCCAGAGCGCCATCGACATAATAAAAATACCATGAAATAAAGCAGATGTATGCCACAGATCTTTTATCGGCTGATTGGCGCCTGAAATAACTACTGTATCAAATCCAAATATAAAACCTGCCAGGGCCGCTACTATCGACCATTGAAAAAGTTTGTTCTTATTCATAAAGCAATCAATGTATGAATGGGTAAGGTATGAAAAGGAAAGCAGAAACCAAGACCGGGGTCCGCCACCGCCTGAAAATAAAGAAAGAGTCCTATCAAAGACTCTTTCTTTTATTGCTCAGAAAATTTTTGCTTTGGAACAGATGGAGGAAATGGTTTTCTGAGGTAGGATCTTGGCTTCTAAGGATACGGATAATGGGTGCTGGCTTTTTCAACGCCTTGGGTAAAGGTCTTTGGCAGGATATGGACTAACTGTTTTTCAGGATTTCGGATGTTTGGGTTTTCAATGGATGGGATAGGGTCTTGACAGGATACGGATTAGGGTGGGGTTTTCTTCGGTTCAGGATTAGGGGTTATCAGGGGAATTGGGGATTTCGTTCTTGCTGATACAAAGGTGCAAAGCAGGTGGCCATTAATGAAATCAATTCGGCTTTTGAGGTTTTTCCTTCGATGAATGGAAGAAAAGTCCGGATAAGAACCGTTTCAATTTCAACAAAACCAGGACTTCAAACCAGCGAAGCCCCGCGTCCGCTGCAGTGAAATTCCAATATCCTGATGTATGATTGGCAACTTCGTTCAGGAAGCCGCAGGTATCATTTTCGCGGCCCTTTCCAGGTCTTCCGGTGTGTCTATCTCTACACCCATATAGGCGGTTATGACCATCTTTAGGGGAATGCCATGCTCCAGGTAGCGCAGGCATTCTATCTTTTCGGCGGCTTCCAGCGGCGTAATGGGCCAGCGGGTAAAATCCATCAGCGCCTGCTTGCGGAAAGCATAAACGCCAATATGTTCATAATAAACAATGGGCAGGTCTTTATTGCGGGGATAGGGTACAATGCTCCGCGAAAACATCAGTGAGTTCATATTCAAATCCACCGCCACTTTTACATAATTGGGGTCTGCTATAAACTTTTCTTCGCTTAATACCTGCATCAGCGATG
>Ga0068852_100001634_pt1 | contig 15301 bp, 5 predicted proteins | sample KBSCornC22_FD_66594 | JGI IMG/M metagenome (GOLD analysis project Ga0068852, IMG submission 66594) | Corn rhizosphere microbial communities from Kellogg Biological Station, Michigan, USA - KBS Corn C2-2 | ecosystem: Host-associated > Plants > Roots > Rhizosphere > Soil ... | reverse complement strand
ATTGATATTTGAGGATCTTTTGCATTACCTGCAAACTCCCTGAAAAACCCATTTGGCCCATAAACCCGAAGATGATAATCGTTATTTTTAAAATTGTTTAAAGGCCATTGCTCCGTTAACGTATCACCCGCTGATACGGCATAATGCCAGGCACGAACAGGCTCAAAATTGTTTCCCTTTTTCTTTTCACTTTCAAGTGAAAGATATTCTGCCGGAGCATACACAATAAAAGGTGAACCCGCTGACTGCTTACCAAACACTTCATTCTTTGCCTGCAGATTTATTTCGAAGCTTTCTTTATCATCATCCAATTTGCCATCTGCGTAAAGCTGGTAGGGAAGGGGATTTGCAGGTCTTGTGCCAGGCTCTTGCTGAGACATCAATCGCGAAGAAGAAGCAGCATGATTAATTTGCTGTATTTCTTCAGTAGTTAATTTTTTAAAATTGGAAGGTTCATTTTTAAATTTTGCATTGTAAATCTTTTCAAGAAATGGTTCTCTTGAAAGAAATGGCAACTCTTTTTTATCATCACTGAAAACAGTAAACGCCGAGGTAAGATTTCCGCAAATGGTGCGGCGCCATTCACTAATATTCTCTTCTTTTATCTGCTTATCAAATTTCTTACTTAAAAATTCTTCCAGGAATTGCAAAACAGAAGTATGATCGAAAACCTGTGAGCATACTTTGCCACCCCGGCTCCATGGCGATGCAACAATCATGGGCACACGGTAACCAAGCCCAATTGGGCCGCCACGTGCTTCTCTTTTAGGAATTCCCTGGTTCAATTCCTGCTCACGGCGTACATATTCCACACCACTTACATTTATACCGGGCGAACATTTGCCGGTCAAAGGATCTTTGGGGTCCGGCGCTACAAACGGAGGAACATGGTCAAAATAGCCGTCATTCTCATCGTAAGTAAGAATAAAAATAGTCTTCTTCCAAACTTCAGGATTTTTGGTAAGTATGTCTAAAATTTCTGACGTAAGCCAGGTACCATACCATGGCGCACTTGGATGATCAGAAAAATTTTGGGAGGGCACAAGCCACGATACTGCGGGAAGCTCGCCCGAATCCACGTCTTTTCTAAACTGGTGTAGCACATCTCCCTTTGGAATATTTAGTTCACGGCTCACGCCATTATCTTCATAACTTAAGGGGCTGAGTTTAAGATAATCGGGATCATCAACATTAGTAGTAAATGCTTTTTTGTAAATATTTTTTTGATGCTCAGATAATTTTTCAAAATTATCCTGGCTCCACTTTTGCAATTGTTCTTTTGTATCAGCTAAAACTTCTTTTTTCTTTGTGATCTCTTTTTGCAATTTGTTATAACTCTTGTCCGTTGCGGGCATTGCATTGAATTTGGTTTCCAAATCAGCAATCGCTTTTGGAAGCGTTTCGGAAAGTTTTTGCAAACCCTGCACATACCGTGGTGTAAACCTTACATTATATTGTGATAAAAATTCCAAAGGGTTACATCCAAAATTGGACAGCCACGCTCTTTCTTCATCTTCAAAGCCGCCACCTGCTGAGATATCGTTCTGATAAACTTTCCACGAGATTCCATTTTCTTCCAGCCTCTCCGGAAAAGTTTTCCAGTGTGCTTCGCCATAAGGTATCTCGTTTCTTATATAGGCTTTTACATCTTCGCTCTTTTCGCTCCTTATAGTGCCTCCCCACAAATACAAACGATTGGGCCATGTGCTTGTCATTGCAGAACAAAAGTTTTGATCACAAATGGTAAACGCATCTGCCATTGCATAATTAAAAGGAAGATCATCCCGGTTGTAATGGCCCATTGTAAGAGGCATATCAGCATACTTTTTATTTCCCGATCTTTTTGCATTTAGCCACTGGTCATACTTTCCATTATTCCATGCATCTACCTGGCTTGAGCGTGAATGTGGCACAGACCCCATCCAGGTTGCTTTCGTATTGTGGATATCGAAATGAAACGGAACGTATGTTTCGCCAGCATTGTTTGTTTGCAGCCATGCCAGGTTCTTATTTGGCAATGTAATAGCCCGTGGATCATTGAACCCACGCACGCCGCGTAGTGCGCCAAAACAGTGATCGAAAGAACGGTTTTCCTGCATAAGAATTACCACGTGTTCTGCATCCATGTAGCTGCTTCCCGGTGCAGGGTCAATAGAAAGCGCACGCAGAATAGAAGCCGGCAACGAACCTGAAAGGCCTGCTGCCCCTGAAAGAAGGATTGTTTTTTTAAGAAATTCCCGCCTGGTATCCATAGTAAAATTGTTTTATTAGAGTTATTGTGAGTTCGATAGTAATATTGAGATTAAGTAAGCAATGCCGGTATTAAAATTTAAAAATACGTAATAATTAAAATCAATAACGAAGGGTTTGTTTCAAAGCAGAATTTTAAGACTAACGGGATGGGATAACCGAAGTTATTTTGCACAGGTTGCCGATTGTTGAGGTATATGCTTTTCCTTATTTATGTTGCTCAACATTTAATACTTTGTCATTGTTAAATTCGATTTGTGAATAACTGTCATCAATGTTGAGCAGTGCGCTGCCCGTAAGCACCGTTACAATTACTGAAGATGCGATGATGATAGCAATGAGTGGCGTTACGCTTCATTCTTTAGTAATTATTTATTCCGTTCTCAAGCTTTTTATTGGGTTCACCAACGCGGACTTAATACTTTGATAGCTTACTGTTAAAAAAGCGATGATTATGGTAACAATTCCTGCAAGCAAAAAGATCCACCAACTGATATTAGCTTTATAGGCATATCCCTGCAGCCAGTTGTGCATTGCATACCATGAAATTGGGAATGCAATAAGCAACGCCAATGCAACTGGTTTTAAAAAATTCGCAGAAAGCAAGCCGGCAATATTTGATGATGATGCGCCCAGCACTTTGCGCACTCCGATCTCTTTGGTGCGTTGTTCGGCAGTAAAGGTTGCCAGCCCAAACAATCCAAGGCATGAAATAAAGATGGCAAGGAATGCAAATATGTTTGCCAGCTTACTCACTACATTTTCACTTGCATAAAGCTTTGCATATTCAAGATCAGAAAACTGGTAGGTAAATGGAAATTTTGGATTAATCTGTTTGCAAAGAAGTTCCAAGTCTGCAAGAGCATTTTTTGTTTTACCAGCCTTTATACGCACTAAAATCGTTCCCCATGTCCAGTTCTCGTCAAGCCGCATGATTAGAGGCTCAATTGCCTCATGCAATGAATTAAAATGAAAATCTTTCAGTACGCCAATCACTTTACCAGGATGATTTCCCCATGTTATCGTTTGCCCTACCGGGTTCTTTAAGCCCATCTTTTTAACAGCGGTTTCGTTCAATAGATATGCAGCCGAATCTGTGCTGAAATCTTTTGAAAAATCGCGGCCTGATTGCAATTGAAGATCCATAGTCTTTACAAAGTCATAGCCAATAACACCATCGGCAAATGAAACTGCTAAGTTGGGGTCTTTTGCCGGCCAACTGATGCTTGTTGTATGGTGAAAGATTGCTGTTGGCGAATTTCTCATCTTGGAAATATTCACTATATCCGTATTATTGATTGCTTTTTGTTTGAACAGCTCATAGTTTTTTACAAGATCTCCTTCTATCGGGATGTATAAAAGATTGTCGCGGTCATAACCAAGATTTTTTGTCTGAATATAATTCAGTTGCCGGTATACCACTATCATAGCAATGATAAGAAATATGGACATTGCAAATTGAAATACAACTAAAGCTTTCCTGAAAAAGGTTGCGCCCCAGCTAAATTTTAAACTCCCCTTTAAAACCTTAACGGGTTTCAGAGATGATAAGAACAATGCAGGATAACTGCCGGCAACAACTCCTGTTATTAGCAGCAAACAAGTTATTGTTAACCAAAACTGTGGCTCAGCAAATGGCAGCCGCAGTTGCTTCCCTGTTAGTTGGTTGAACGCAGGAAGAGCTAATGAAGCAAGGACTATGGCTACTATAATAGAAAAAAAAGTCAGTAACAACGCTTCGCCAACAAACTGTGCTATCAATGAAGAACGCAATGCGCCAATCACTTTTCGTATGCCAACTTCCTTCGCACGCTTGGATGACCGTGCGGTTGCAAGGTTCATGAAGTTGATGCAGGCGATAAATAAAATAAAAATAGCAATGATGCTAAACAGGTTCACATATTCTATTCTTCCGCCATCAAGATACCCGGCTTTAAAATTTGAGTGCAAATATTTTTCTGAATACGGTTGCAATGCAAGCTCAGTAATAAAGCTCTTATCTTTCTCTTTATAATTGTAAATAAAATCTTTAATGCTTGCCTGAACTTTTGCGGCGTCCGCACCAGGCTTTAATTGTATAAAAGTTTGAGGATCTGTATTGCCCCAATTATGTACCCATTTATTTAGCTTTACGAAGTCGCCCCAGGTTCTTAAGAAATCAAATTGCTGCGAGGAGTTTGCAGGGATATTATCGAACACTGCTGTTACCTTTAATTCTTCAGCATTTTCAAAACGCATTGATTGACCAATGGCATTGGCAGCGCTTCCAAAAAAATAATCGGCCATATTTTTTGAGATGGCTACACTACCCGGTTCAGTTAATGCGCCTGAAATGGTTCCCTGCAACAAAGGATAGCTAAACATTTTTAAAAAATCTTCACCGGCAAACATGCCGTTCATTTTTGCGATCTTCGTTCCAGCCTCAAATGTGCTGCCGCTGCCCGGCGCCGATACATATTCAAAGCCGCTTGCATATTGAATTTGCGGAACTGTTCTTTTTAATTCTTCTGCAAGCAAACCCTGCGTTGGATAGCTTGCGTCAACTTTTCCATCAAAATAATTCCGTTCATAAACCTGGTATAAATATTTTTTATTTGCATGAAAAGCATCTACGCTTTTTTCATCATTTACCCAAAGCATAATAATCAGACTGCAGGCTAAGCCCAGCGCCAAACCCATAATGTTGATAATAGAAAAACCTTTACTGCGAATAAGGTTTCTCCAGGCCGTTTTTATATAATTTCTTATCATGAAAGAAGTAGTTTATGTTGTATGTTTAATTGTAAGCCTTCCATTTTCCATTTTCAAATTACCTATTGTCAATTGATTACTCGGTTCTTAAGCTTTTCACAGGATTTGCCATTGCCGCTTTAATAGATTGTGTGCCTATTGTTATCAATGCAATTAAAAGTGTTATTACACCCGCGCCGGCAAACATCCACCATGCAGGGCTAACATGGTATGCAAAGTTTTGAAGCCAGCGATGCAGTACCATGTATGCAACTGGCCATGCCACCAGGTTAGCGATCAATATCCACAAAACAAATTGCCGTGAAATAGTTGCAGTTACTTCAGTAATGCTTGCACCTAAAACTTTTCTGATACCTATTTCTTTTTTACGTTGTTCTGTAACAAACATGGCGAGTCCGAGTAAACCAAGACAAGCCACCAGCACGCCCAATGCTGATAACAAAGTTGATAACTCACTCACTTTTTTTTCGCTGTTGTATAAATTATCGATCCTATCGTTGAGGAAACTGAAGTTGCATTTTTCAACCGACAGCAAGCGGTTCCATGTTGCTTCAACATATTTACGGGCATTTGCGGGATCGTTACCCCTGTATTTGATGGTGATGTAAGTGGATGCCTGCTGTATTTTATTAAGATGTAACACCAGTGGCTTTACAGCCTGGTGCAGCGATTCAAAATTGAAGTCTTTTGTCACACCAATGATGCGGTAAACCCTTTGTACAGAATCATTGGAAGGCATCGTGATATGATGACCAATTACTGATTTTGCATTAGGAGCAAAATCTCTTGCTGCTGTTTCATTGATCACCACAGCATTGCTATCGGTAGGCATTGATACGTCAAAAAAACGGCCTTCTTTCAGGGGGATACCAAATGTTGGGAGAAAATATTGATCCACGTCAAGATAGGCTGCTAGGACAGGATCTGTGTTGGTCTGATTTTCGAATGTGTAAGCAGATTCCGGCACACCTGATGCAAATATGACTGATGAATTGGTAACGGATTCAACGGAAGCATTTTTAAGTAATTCCTGCCTGAATGCCTGCAGCTTGTTGCCAAGCGATGTTCCGTTAATGATCGTGATCAATTGCTGGGATTTAATACCAAGGTCTTTGTGCTCCATGAAACGGAGCTGTGTTTTCACAGCCATCATACCAATGATCAGTGCTATGCTTATTGCAAACTGGCTTACAACAAGCACGCTACGCAACGACGCCTTGCTTTTTCGCGTCAATCCTTTTAATGTTTCTATCGGCTGAAAGGCTGAAAGAAAAATGGCAGGATAGCTGCCCGCAAGCAGGCCAACAAAAATGGTAAATGCCAGCAGCAACGGAACGGTAAAGGCATTATCAAAGAAATTAAGTGCGGTTGTTTTGCCTGTGAGCTGATTGAACCACGGCAATGCTATTTGTACAATGATAACCGCTGCAATCACAGCAATAGCGGTGGTTAATATAGCCTCTGTGTAATACTGTATCATTAGCTGCCACCTGGGTGAGCCCAGCGTTTTGCGGATACCTGTTTCCTTTGCTCTTTTTTCACTTCTTGCTGTTGCAATATTCATGAAATTAAAAACAGCTATCAGCAATATAAACAAAGCAGTGGCAATAAAAATGCGCACATATAAAATGTTACCGATGCGTGAATTTCCCCATTCTGTATTAGGATCAACGCCATACTTTTCTTTGGAGTACAGGTAAATGCTGGTAAGCGGTTGCAGTTTCAGTTCAAAAGCATTTGCATTTGCGTTAGAATTATTGTATTGCACATTCAGCAGTTTTTCTATTTGTGGACCTGCCCTTTTATCAACAATAGATTTTAATCTTTGCTCAACAGCCTTTGGATCAGCGTCTTTTTTCAGCATGATAAAATTAGTGTAGTACAGGGCAAGCCATTTATCATCATCTCTGCCATGAAGTGTACTCATAGAAATGAACATATCCGCATTGAACTGAGCATTTTCAGGAAAATCCTTCATTACAGCCGATACGATAAAGGACGCCGTATCGCCTACCAGCAATTGTTTACCAACCGGGTCTTCATTGCCAAAATATCTTTTGGCAGCAGATGTAGTCATTACTAACTGGTAGGGCACTGATAGTGCAGTGGCAGCATTGCCTTTCAGCAGTTGATCACCAAACACCCTGAAGTAATTAGAATCTGCAGTGTAAACAACGTTTTCGCGAAAAGCCTTGTCTTTATACCGCATATTATAGCTACCCTCATAACCGATTAGTGTGTTTGCTTTTACCTCAGGAAACTGTGTTTTGAGTATCTGCGCAACGGGAGGGCTGCTCTTTGCGCTGTTGGATGCCACACCGTTAAGATCAATATGGGTATATAACCTGTAGATGCGATCCGCATTTGGATAATAGGTATCGTAACCAAATTCACTCTTTGCAAAAAGATATAAGATGATTGCACAGGCAATGCCTATCGCGAGGCCTCCAACATTAATGAAGGAAATTCTGGGATTACGCACCAGGTTCTGCCAGGCGATTTTGAAATAATTTTTAATCATAGTTGTTACCATGATATTTAATTTTCAATTGTTCACATTTTAAAATTCATCATTCCGTTCTCAAACTCTTTACAGGATTTGCTATCGCTGCTTTGATTGATTGAAAACTTATCGTTATGAATGTTATTAATACAACGGCAAAGGCAGTGATTATAAATATTAAGGGACTAATATTAACACGATAGGCAAAACTTTGCAGCCACTCATTTGCAGCCCACCATGATACGGGTATTGCAATCAATAATGCAACAAATATTAAGGCTAAAAAATCTTTTGAAAGCATAGTAACAATATTGCTTACTGATGCGCCAATTACTTTTCGTACGCTGATTTCTTTTTGTCTTTTTTGCGCTGTAAAAGCGGCAAGACCAAATAGACCCAAACAGGAAATTAAAATTGTAATGCCCGCAAAATATCTTGACAACGTTGCTACTCTTTGTTCTGAAGCGTAGAGTGCATTGTAATCATCATCAAGAAATGCATAATTAAAATTGAGTCCACTATTATACTTGCTGTATAATTTTTTTATGCTTGCAATGGTTTGTTGTTCCGTTCCTGCATTTATCTTAACTACTGTAACAGGATTGTTTTTCGAGAAAGTAAAAAAAGCCGGGCCAATTTTTTTATACAACGATTCAAAATGAAAATCTTTTACTACACCGATAATTTGTTTTTTATCACCCCATAATGAAACCGTTTTACCAACAGGATTTTTTAAACCCATTGCTTTAATGGCTGATTGATTAAATATTACACTCGAACTATCTGCAAAGCCTTTAGAGAAAGCTCTGCCTTCTGCCATTTGTAAATTCATTGTTTCAAAAAAATCAATATCAGCGGCATCACCATAGTATTCTATATGAAGATTCGGGTCTTTACCTTCCCAATCGATTCCGCCACCTTCATGCGAATAATGCCCGAGTAAATCACCATCAACATCAGATGCGTTTACAACACCCGGAATATTTTTTAATTCTGCAATAAATGATGATAGGTTTTGCGGCAGGTTACCGTCATTTGAAAAATGAATAATATTATCCTTGTTGTAACCAAGATTTGTTGTTTGAATTAATTTCATTTGTTGATAAACCACCACTACAGAAACGATGAGTACAACTGAAATCGTAAATTGAAATACCACTAATCCTTTACGTATCCATGATTCACCGGAAGAAGTATTGAATTTGCCTTTTAATATCAATACTGGTTTAAAACCTGATAAATACAATGCAGGATAACTGCCGGCAACGACACCTGTAATAAATGCAATGGTGATTGCCGATACAATAAGATCTGCACTTAATTGAAAATTTATTTCTTTGCCTGTAATTTGTTTAAAAGCAGGAAGCAACAACACAACAAGTAAAAGAGCAATTATCAAAGATGCAAATGCCATAAGCATAGATTCGCCTATATATTGAAATATTAACGAACTTCTGCTTGCACCTACAACTTTTTTTATACCGACTTCCTTCATACGCCGCGACGCTTTCGCGGTAGATAAATTCATGAAGTTGATACAGGCGATGATCAGAATGAAAATAGCGATGATGGAAAAGAGTTTTACATATTCGATTCTTCCACCGGATTGCACACCATTTACGAAGTTGTTGTGCAGGTACCTGTCGGAATATTTTTGAATGAACAAATCGCCTTCGTATTGTTCAAGACCTTTGCCTGCATATAATATGCTGAGTTTTGCTTTAGTAAAATTTTTTATTTTATTGTTGAATGCATTCACGTTCGTTCCTGGTTTTAACACGATGTATGTTGAAACCATATTGCTTCCCCAAAAAGTTACATCACCCATTCCACCTGCATTTTTTTGTGCATACAATTCAAAAGGAAACAGCGCATCAAACTGAACTGTAGCATTAGATGGAGGCGCTTTAAACACGCCCGTTATTGTATATACATTACTGAAATCAGCGTCATCATCTTTAAAATTCCATTCAAGTGTTTTGCCAACTACATTTGTTGTGTTGAATAATTTTAAAGCTGTTTTATCAGATAAAAGAATACCCGATACATTAGATAATGCAGTATTCTTATTTCCATTGATAAGCTGGTAAGAAAATACACTTAAAAAATCTTTGCCTGCAAATGCCGGTACAGCTTTTATTTTTTTATCATCAGCAGAAAGAATACCCGCATCACTCTCTTTTCTAAAACACGTTGCAAACTCGACTTCAGGCAATGTTTCTCGCATTGATTGTGCAAGTAAGCCCTGTGTATTTGTGCCAACATCAATAGCACCTGTACCATCCGTATTCTTTTTTAAAACCTGGTAAAGCCTGCTATCATTTGTATTAAATTTATCAATGAATAATTCGTCGCTCACCCACAAATAAATTAATAACACACAGGCTAAGCCGGTCGACAAACCAATGAGATTTAAAAAACTGAATTGTTTGTCTTTAATAAGACTACGCCAGGCTGTTTTGAAATAATTTTTAAACATAGAAGAAGTTTTAAGTTGTACGTTTTACGTTATAAGTCAAAAGCATCTTTTTCAAATTTTCAAATTTTCAAATTGCCGAATTGTCAAATTATCATTCCGTTCTCAAACTCTTAACTGGGTTTGCTACAGCTGCTTTAATGGCTTGAAAACTAATGGTGCAAATAGTTATCACTAATGCGGCAGTACCTGCTACTGCAAATACCCACAATTCTATATTTACACGATAAGTATAATTTTGCAACCACTTATCCATTGCCCACCAGCAGATTGGAACAGCAATAAGAAAAGCAATAAATACCGGTTTGATAAACTCGGTGCTCACCAGAGTAATAATGCCTTTTACAGAAGCTCCTAATACTTTACGTACGCCGATTTCTTTTACACGCTGGCGTATAATAATGGAAGCCATACCAAATAATCCCATGCAGGAAAGAATAATAGCAATAAGAGCCGCAATAGAAAACATTGTGGCCATTACCTGTTCCTCTTTATACAACCGGTCAATATTTTCATTTACATAGGAGCCTTTAAATTCAACTCCGGGCTCAATACCTGCATATACTTTCTTAATCATATTCATTGTTGCGCCCGGATTGGCAGTGCTCACTTTAATCCATGCATAAGCCATGCTTTTATCGTGGCTCATAAAAATTACAATAGGTTTTTGTTTATCTGTAAATGATTTGATTTGTATATCAGGTATCACAGCAACCATTTTTATTTTTGGCTGACTGCTATCAGCATAAAAAGAAAATCCTGCAATATTGTTTTTACCAAACTGGGCTGCATAACTTTCAGTGGCTATAACCTGCGTACTCGTATCCCCCGCATAATCCAGGGAAAAATCATGGCCTGAAAGAGGTTTAACACCTAAGGTTTTTAAGAAGTCATAATCGGCAGTTATCACTTGCCCGCAAATGTTTTTTTCGCCGTAAGTAAAACATGTAACTGATGTTCTTGTTGTGTGGTCTTCGCCCAAACCAAGATTGGCGTCGCTTCCGGAAACAGAAAGTACTGATGACTGCGAGGCCAGCCTGGTACGTATTTGTGCAATAATATCTCTTCCCTTCTCATCATTTTTTATAGGTATGCTTATGATGGATGTGGTATTATAACCCAAAGGTGCAGAGCGTAAATAATCAAATTGCTGGTAGATGATTATGGTGCTGCATATAAGTACAATAGCAATTACAAACTGGCTTACGATTAAAGCATTGCGCAACATGCCAGGCTTCTTTACACTTATCTTCCCTTTTAAAATTTCAACTGTTTTAAGTTTTGCCATAAGAGAGGAAGGGTAGCCGGATGCAATAAACGATACTATGATGACCATTGCCATTAATATTGCCACAATCACCGGATTTAGCAACATGCCGGCATTCATAGTATTATCAAACGCCTGGTTGAAATTTTTTATAAGCAGTGCTACGCCGCCTATGCCGATTAGCATAGATGCGAACACCATCATAAAGCTTTCGCCCCACACCTGCAGCCATATTTGCCGCTTACCTGCGCCTAAGCATTTTCGAATGCCTATTTCTTTGGTACGTGTAAATGACAATCCGATATTGAGATTTACAAAGTTGAATGAGGCGATTAAAATTATCACACAACTGATAAGTATAAGCGTGTATAAAAATGCTCTGCTAACTGCTCCGCCACCGCCAAGCTGGGGATTGAAATGTTCTTCCGGCAAAGGCAATAAGCGCAGGCTGTGATAATCACCGTTCTTATCTGCTTTATAACCATCTTTTTTAGAAATGGCAATATCATCAGGCGTATATTTTTTCACCAAATTTCTTAAGTGGCTTTCTGCCTGTTGCTGTGTTGTGTTATTTGACAGTTGTACATACACGGGATGATTTCTGCTATCCCATGTGTTGCGCATAGTTGTATATTCCGGATATATTTCTGTACGTGCCAGCAAAGAAAATTTTATAGTTGAGTTTTCAGGAAAGTCTTTTACAACAGCAGCAACAATTAATTTATACCAGTCGCCACCAAGTTTTACTTCAATGGATTTACCAATCGGGTCTTCTTTACCAAACAATTTTTCAGCCGTTTTTTGTGTAAGTACAGTATGGCTTACATCGCTTAAAGGATTTACGGCATTGCCTTTCAACACAGGAAAACTAAACATGCTTAAAAAATCGGCATCTACCAAAGTAGTGCTCATATCAAGCGTTTTATCTTTATAGCGTGCCAGTTTTCCAATATTTAAAATTGACGTTGCTTTTTTAATGCCTATATTTTCTGTCTTTAGTGCAGGTGTTAAGGGGTAAGCCATTTGGGTGCTTGTTTCTTCGCCATTTGGGCCAATAGCATAATAATACACTTTAAATAAGCTGTTTTTATTTACTTCAAAGTCATCGTAAGAAAAATGGCGATACACTAATAACAAAATGAAGATGCTGCAGCTAAAAGCCACTGCCATACCTGCGATGTTAATAAAAGCATGCAGCTTATTTTTTTGAAGATTTCTGCGGGCAACAAGAAGATAATTTTTAAACACTTTATTTTGTTTTAAATTAAATGTTGAATGATAAATTATAAATGCTAAATGGAAACTCTTAATTCAACATTGATACTAAATAATTTTTATTCTGTTCTCAAGCTCTTTACAGGATTTGCTGTCGCTACCTTTATTGTATGAATGCTCAGTGTAACCAAAGCGAGTAGCAACATCACCAGGCCGCTTGCAACAAATATCCACCAGCTCATGTGTGTTTTATATGCAAAATTTTCAAGCCATTTATAACCTGCCCACCATGCTATGGGTGCTGCAATTATAAAAGCTATTAAAACTAATTGCACAAAATCTTTCGATAAGACAGAAATAATATTTGTAACAGTAGCGCCAAGTATTTTTCTAATACCAATTTCTTTTGTGCGTGTGCTGATTGTATACATTACTAATCCTAATAAACCCAGGCAACTTATGAGTACAGATAAACCGGTTGCCCAGCTTAACAGGGTTGCAGTGTGCTGCTCATCTGCATAAAACTTTGCAATCGTATCATCAAAAAATTTATAACTGAAATCATCATCAGGATAAATTTGGTGATAGGCTTTTTGTATTTTGCCGATAGTGTTTTGCCATGATGCGACATCAGCGTTCTGTGGCTGTAGAAGGATATGAAAAAAATAACTCCTGTTATTAAAGGAAGCGAATACAAGCGGCCCCACTTTAGCATGAAAAGACTGTTCATGAAAATCATGCATAACACCAACTATTGGCATCTTTTTACCATTGAAGTCCAATTGCTTTCCCAGCGCCTCTTCGGGGTGTTTAAATCCAAGCGATTTTGCATAGGTTTCATTTATTAAAAATTCTTTAACCGTATCACTTGGCAATACATTTCTTCCGGCGATAATTTTTATATTGAATAGCTTAAGATAGTTTGTATCGCCCCAGCGCAATTGTACACTTTCTTTATTATCGTTTGCAGCACCGGCGTATTTTATATTGGTGAATGCTGCGCCGTCATCCGCTGGCGTTAAAAATCCCCTGCTTGCCACTTTTACGCCCGGTATATTTTTTATTTCATTCAATAGCTGAATACGATGATTGGGAACTGTATCAGAACGGGGTACATCAAAACTAAAAATTGCATCTTTTTTAAAACCCATGTCAGCATTCAACGAATAATTTATTTGCTTGCTTACCATCACAGTGGCGATTACAAAAAATTGGGCAATCACAAATTGGGATACAGTTAGTGTTTTTCTGATCCATGCATGTCTTGTTTCGTTGCTGCCTGCGAATGATTGATTTTTTAAAACATTTACGGGTTTATATCCTGATAAAATAAGCGCCGGATATAATCCTGAAAGAAAACTTACCAGCAAAGCAAGCAACAATAAAAACAAAAAGATGTACGGCTGACGCAACGGTTGAAATTGCAAACCCGGCGGAATAAAATCTGCGAACAATTTTAGCAGCAATGGAATTAAACAAAATGATATAATACACGCAATAGCCGTTAATGAAAATGTTTCACCCAAAAATTGAAAAATTAATTGCTTTCTCGAACTGCCCATCGTTTTGCGAATACCAATTTCCTTTGCACGTTGCGATGCATTGGCAGTTGTAAGATTTATAAAGTTGATGCAGGCAAGCAATAATAAAAATGAGGCTACCGCAAGCAACCCATATAAAGTTGGTTTATGTGCAAGCCGTTGATCAAAACCGGCATACAAACTATTAAAATGAACATCATGCAAAGGCTGCAAATGAAAACGCATTGTGTTAGCAGCATCTTTATTTGCGTCTTTATTATACTTGTTCAGCAATGATACCAACAGCCCTTCTGTATTTACGGGGTTAGTTCCTTTTGATAGTTTTACATACACCTGGGAGTACGCCATCCAATCGTTCCAAGTGTTCATCATAAAATCATCCTGCATGTGCGTTTGCGCAATAGTTGCAAACGAAATAAATTCAACTCCATTAAATGAAGTACGTGCATCCAGATCGCTTATAATGCCGGAAACTGTTGCTGCAAAATCATCATTATAATTTATTTGTTTGCCAACAATATCATTGATGTTTGTTGAAGGGAAATATTGCTTTGCCCTGCTTTCAGTCAACACAACATTGAAAGGATTTTTTAAAGAAGATGCAGGCGTGCCTATAAGCCAGTGATATGGCAATAATGAGAAATATTGCGGATTGGTAAATACGATGCCAGGTTGTTTTTTAAATGCGATGAAGTGTGACGAACCATCTCTTTTAATACTTGCTTTTGCAGTACCATCGCCCTGGAATTGCATTACCGGCACAGTCGCTTCTACACCTGATATTTCTTTTTGTATGGCTGCGCTTAATGGTGCTGGCACTGCAGCGCTGTGGCCCTCATTACCATTAAATTGCATGTCCATTACAACACGATAGATACGGTTGTTATCTGGTTCTATCTTATCGTAACCAAACTCATATTGCACGATTAAAAAGATAACCAATGCAGCACTGATGCCTATTGATAGACCAAGCGCATTAATAGAAGCAAAAGCTTTATTGCGGGTGAAAACTCTAAGTGCTGTTTTAAAATAATTTTTAAACATTGACACGATTTTTATGATTTACTGATTAACCTGATTTCTTTATTCATAATTCATCATTGCGCATTCACTACTCACTTCTCAAACTTTTTACAGGATTCGCAATCGCTGCTTTAATTGCCTGGAAGCTTATTGTAGCCAAAGCAATCATCACTGCCAATAATCCTGCAGCAAGAAATAACCACCAGCTAATATTAATCCGGTAGGCATAATTCTGCAACCAACCATGCATGATAAACCATGAAACCGGTGATGCA
>Ga0068852_100001630_pt1 | contig 15311 bp, 11 predicted proteins | sample KBSCornC22_FD_66594 | JGI IMG/M metagenome (GOLD analysis project Ga0068852, IMG submission 66594) | Corn rhizosphere microbial communities from Kellogg Biological Station, Michigan, USA - KBS Corn C2-2 | ecosystem: Host-associated > Plants > Roots > Rhizosphere > Soil ... | reverse complement strand
CGGTGAAGGCGTACGTGCTGCTGCCCGCCGGGATGGTCTGGCCAGTCAGCGACTTCGTGGTGTAGTCGCCCGGCGCCACGGCCGTGCCGTCGGCCGTCGCGATGTCGAACGTGACGCCGCCGGGGCCGGCCGGCGCCGACAGGCTCACCGTGAAGGTGAACGAGGTCGTGCCCGCGTTGCCTTCGCTGAGCGTGACATCGTTGACCGTGAGATTCGGCAGCGCGATCGCGCCTTGCGGCGTCAGCGAGAAATCATCGACGGCGAGGCCGTCGTCGGCGCTGCTCGCATCCACATCGACCCAGCGGATCCAGAAGGTCGCGCCGTTGGCGATGCTCAGCGAACTGATCGTGCTGGATAGCGCGGTCCGGTCCGCTGCAGCGTTGCCATTCTTCGCGCCGGCGGTCGCGGTATCCGGCGTCACGAAGTTCAGCGCCGCCACGCCGGTCCAGGTGCCCGTGACCAGGTCGGTCGCATTGAGGCTGTACTCGAAATTGAGCTGGTCCGTGCGCGCCGCCGTGCCGAGGCGCCATTCCTCGCCCGTAAACGCCACCGCGAGGCTCCCCAGCGTCGCGCCGGTATTGTTCGTGAAGCATGCGCCGAACGACGGGATCAGCGTGCCGCTGCGCAGGCCGCCGAGCGCCCGTTCCGTCGACGCCGCGGCGCCATAGCTATACGTGTCGCCGGTCGTCGAAGCGCCGGTGTCGACCGCATACTGCTCGTTGTCCCGCGCCCCGCCCCCCGTCTCGGTCATGAACCAACCCGTGATGGTCAGGTTGTTCGTCGTCGAGCCCGCCGTATTCGACAGCGTGTCGAAACTCTGCGTGGACGCCGACCCGAGCGTCGTCAGGCTGACACACTGGGCGAAAACCGCGGACGGCAGGCAGAACAGCAGGCTGATGAGCGCAAACGCCCGCAACAGGCGCAGGAGAGCAATGGACGGCATGGACGATTCCCCGAAATCGTGAGCGACAGGCTAGCTGGCGGACTATAGCGCTATACGGTTACGGGCTGAATTTGGGGAGTGTCGCATCGAGCTACCGCGCAGGTGCGGGAGATCCGGGGACTGAGGGGGCAGTTTATGCATGTCCCAAGGCATTCGCGGACAATTGCCGATCCAATGAGCCGGCGATTCCCTCTGTGGCCGGCGGCATCGCCGGCAACGCCTTGGAGCCTGGGCGTAGCGATGCCGGCGGCCGGCGCCAATTCCGGTGGCGCGCCCTCGGGCGGCCTGGGCGCGATCTACTTGGCCGGCGGCCAGTGTTTCGGGATTGAGGGCACGTGGTACCTCGTGTTCGTGATAGGCGGCGCCGTGGGCACCGGGGAAGTCAGTTGGGATGTGTCGCTGTCGGGTGGCTGGTCGCACACGATCGTGTCAGCGACCGGGCCGGTGCTGGTCGTGCAGGTCTATTCGGGCTGGTGGCGACGACGGCCGGCACGACGATAGGACCGCAGCAGTTCACCGGCATGAACTGCGCGTGCTTCTGACGTGATCGTCCGCATGCTCAGCAAAGCCGCTGCGGCGGCTTACAGCGCGCCGGCCCGCGTGCAGCGGTGGAGCCAGCAGCCAGTCGCCTGTGGCGGCTGTCGTCTTGTTAGAAAGGGAGTTGGCGCGATGACAAGCGGCGTCGAACGTCTCCAGCGTCTTGCTGGGAGAGCGAAAGGGCAGGGTGGCGGATAGACGTCGGACTCGACTTAAACAACTGTCAAAGTAAAAGCTCGTTCCTACGCTTTCATCGGATGCCTAGCGCGCCCCGCCCCCGCGCCCCCCGCCCGCCCGCAGCGCAGCGGTATATATACCCTGCGCTGCGGGCGGGCGGGGGGCGCGGGGGCGGGGCGCGCTAGGCATCCGGATCATCGCACGAAAAATCCCAAGCGGCTGATAAAAAAGGGTTTCTCGGCGCCGAAGCGGCTTGGGTAGGCGGGGCGCAGGAATAACTAGCGTGCCAATCCTCCGGCGCGGTGTAGGCTATGCGGTATCGCAAGGTATATATACCTTGCGATACCACATCATAGGACCGCGCAACACGTTGAGTTTGTTAGTTATTTCGGCAAATGGGCGGTTCGGAAGTGTAGTGTGCGTAGGTATATATACCTACGCACATCGCGCCAACCCGAACGCGCTGCCATGGCGGGCTGGGTATATATACCAGCCCGCCATGGCAGCGCGTTCGGGTTTCGGCACGCACGTCTCACTTATTAACCCCGGGGCAGCCAATGGCGGACAGGTCGAGACTTTCAATCGCAAAAAAAGACATCGTTCAACGCTTTCGTGAGCAGGCGGGAATCGTGTATGCGCGATCCGATATCGGCGAGATCCTTACGGAAAATCGGAGCTTCTGGCGCCTTGCCGAACGCACGACGGTTGAGCAATTTATCAACTATTTAATTGAGAACGCGTCACTCAAAAAGTACGAGCTTCGATCAGAAAACTACGGAAAAACTATTACGCGCTATAGCTGGGGCGAAGTCTCACCATATCGTCTCGCGCTATCCATAAAAAATGGAAGCTACCTAACGCATGGGACCGCAATATTTTTTCACGCACTTTCGGACTCTATACCGAAGTACGTTTATGTAAACACTGAGCAAAGCAAAAAGCCGCCCACGGAGACCCGGCTCAGTCAGAGTTCAATCGACTTAGCCTTCACTAGACAGCCTAGGCAGTCCAATCTTATGTATGAATTGGATGAGCTCAAGGTAGTAGTAATAAGTGGAAAAAGCACTGAAAGGCTTGGTGTTGAATTAATGCCAGATGAGAATGGGAACCTCGTTGACGTGACAGGGCTTGAGCGTACGTTGATTGATATTGTAGTTCGTCCGAACTATTCGGGAGGCGTCTTCCAGCTGTTGGAGGCGTATGTGCGAGCAATCGATCGGATATCGACAAACAAGCTCCTCTCCACGCTGAAAAAACTCGACTATGCCTATCCCTATCACCAAGCTATCGGCTTTCTCATGGAACATGCTGGTTATCCGGCAAAAAAGTACAAGCATTTCTCCGATCTTGGAATTAACTTTGATTTCTACTTGGCTCACGGGATGGCTTCGACTGAATTTGATTCAAAATGGAGATTGCATTTTCCAAAGGGGCTCAAGTGATTTGGCAGTTTTCGTGACTGAGTCGAAATAGAAATCGAAATCCTCAATGCGACTACCTACGGACTGAACTACCTGAGCCCAGTCGGTCGAGTGAAAGTCTCGTGTGTCTATAATCTTATCAATCAATTCTAGCGGCACATGTTTCGCAGCGAAAACACTTCTGAACAAACGAAGCGTTTCTGCACTCGCAAGGTCGACCTTGCCTTCCGATAGGATGGAGTGAATATCGAAGAAGTCTCGCGCCCGTGCGCGCCGCCGATCGCCCATGACTTCGTACTCTTCCATTTGCTGGCAAATTGCGCGAAATTTTTCCGCGACAATCATCTCAAGCGAATAGGCATAAACAATGTGGTCATCAACTTCAGATTGAATTTTTCCATCGCAGTATTCATTGTGGCTAATGTCAATCGTAAATTTCCGCTGTTGAGAGGGGGCCACCGATTCAGCGTGCCGTCTTAGCAGATCGAGATTTCCGCCGTACTCGTCAAAAATATCTCTTCGTACTAGCTTGAACGTCAAGAAATAACCTCCCCACCAGTCAGGTGTATTCTTCCCTGGTGCGTTCGGTTTTGACGCAAACGTCCTGTCAAATACAACTAATCCATCACTCCGAAACTCGCGGTCGAGCGAGTCGAAAATCTTGTCGGCCATGCGCTTTGCGTCGTTGAAGCGCTCAGCAATCGAAAAATCGAGGTCAATTGACGTTCGATCGCTGATGCCGTGAATCATTGAAATGGCATTCCCGCCTTTCAATACGAGCACTTCCATAAGCTCATCGTCCGAAAACAGTGCAACCAAGACGCGCTGTCGAATCTGCTTGATCGAGAGCGCCGGAGCGTGACTAGACGGCTTTGGCAAGAGTAGTCTCCAGTAGAGTTCGGCCTAACGCTCGGGCACTTGCGACGGCTTGAGATGTGTGTACCGGCGAAGCGTCGTCCAAGACTCATGGAGAGTAAAGTGTGCGACCTCCTGAATCGAATATCCGCGTTCGAAGAGTCGGCTAGTTGCTTCGTGCCTGAGGTCATGGAATCGAAGGTCGGATAGCTCCAAGAATGCAGCTGCGCGGCTAAACGCGGTGCTTATCGACTTCGGGTTGAATGGGAAGACCGCGCCGCTAGCCGTTTCGATGTCGTCGGGCCGCTGCCGGTCGATGACTTCCCAGGCCGCCGCCGGGATGCGGAACTCCCGACGGTTCCCTTTCTTCTGGGTCGGGTGTTTTACGTCGTCGAGCCAGGCAGTGCTGGTTTCGCGACGTAGGTCGTCCCATTGCAGGCGCGTAATTTCCTCAAGGCGTCGTGATGTCAAGATGGCGAATCGAACAATGTCGGCCATCGGGATACGCAGACGTGCGTCGCGCCCTTCGAAATAGGCGATGACACCCTGTTCCTCTGTCGCCGAGACTCGCCGCTCCCGGAGCTTGGACTTGCCAATCATTTTGCGTGTACGTAGCTCCCGCCGGGCGTCGTCCAGCGCCGTGAGGTCGACGGCCGTCTTGAGAGAAACGCGGGCCGACTGCAGCACCTGGCGGAGCCACACGAGGTCGTTTCCGATGGTGGCTGGGCCGGCGCCGTCAACACGCCGCGTTTCAGCATGGTCGAGATAGTCCCGGACCGTGAGCCGATCGGCGGCGACCCGCGCAATTGGATAGCGCTTGATCCGAGTGAGGTCGTACGCCTTGGACCGGCCCCACGACGCCTGTTTCCCGACCTCCCGCACATACCAGTCGATGAGCTGTTCGACGGTCTGTTGCTTGCCCATCGGTTCGCCACGTGCTCGCCGTCCGTCTAGTTCGCCCTCACGTCGGCGCAACCATTCGGTTGCTAACGCCTTCCGGTCGAAGGTTTCAGACTCAGAATGCACCACCTTGCCATCCCGCTTGAGGCGTATCTGCGCGGTGTATCCTGTTGATCCGTCCTTTCGGCGCCGTGACGTGATGGTTCCCATGGGCTAGTGCTACGCGGCAAGTTTGTAGCACCGCAGCGTAGCACCGACGAAGGGAAAATGTCCGAAAACGGCCGAAAATGACCGATAATAAACCTGCCCTGCAAGTTGCTGAAACTGAGACGCCATGCGGTTATGCGCCTAAATCAGCGCCTTGGCGTTTGTCCGTCGCGCCGATGATGGATTGGACGGACCGGCATTGCCGCTACTTCCACCGGCTGCTGTCGCCGCACGCGCGGCTGTACACGGAAATGGTCACGTCGGCGGCGCTGGTGCACGGCAACCGCCTGCATCTGCTGAGGCACAGTGCGTTCGAGCAGCCCGTGGCGCTGCAGCTCGGCGGTTCGGATCCGGCGGAGCTGGCACAGGCCGCGCGCTTAGGCGAGGACGCGGGCTACGTCGAGATCAATCTCAATGTCGGCTGTCCTTCGGACCGCGTGCAGTCGGGCCGCTTCGGCGCCTGCCTCATGCGCGAGCCGGCGCTGGTCGCCGACTGTGTCGCGGCCATGCGCGCCGCGGTGCGCATCCCGGTCACGGTGAAGTGCCGCATCGGCGTCGACGAGCAGGACGACTACCACGACCTGCAGCAGTTCACCGCGCGCCTCGTTGACGCCGGCGTGGAGGTGCTGACCGTGCACGCGCGCAAGGCATGGCTCAAGGGTCTGTCGCCGAAGGAGAACCGCGAGATCCCGCCGCTGAACTACGCGCGGGTCTATGCGCTGAAGCAGGATTTCCCGCAGCTCTGCGTCGTCATCAATGGCGGCATCACCAGCGAGGACGCGGTGGTCGAGCATCTGGCCCACGTCGACGGCGTCATGCTCGGGCGCGCGGCGTATCACGATCCGTATGTGCTCGCGCGCGTCGAGCACGCGCTGTACGGCGAGCCGCTGCCCGATCGCGACGCGATCATCGAGCGCATGCTGCCGTACATCGCGGACGAGCTGGCGCAGGGCATGGCGCTCAAGCACATCACGCGGCATCTGCTCGGGCTTTATCAGGGCCTGCCCGGCGCGCGCGGTTTTCGGCGCGTGCTCAGCGAACGCTCGCATCGCAGCGATGCGGGGCTCGAGGTGATCCGTGCGGCGCTGGAGCAACGCCATGCGCCGCTTGCGGCGGCCTGACCGCGCCGTTGGACTGTTCGCCGCGCTGGTGCTGCCAGCGTTCGTGGCCGCGGCACCCGCGCGCGTCGAAGGACCGGCGCCGGAATCGCGCGAACGGCTCGAATGGGCCGCACTGCGCCGCTACAGCACGGCTGACGGCCTGCCGCAGAACACGATCCACGCGCTCGCGCAGGATCGCGCCGGCTACGTCTACGCGGGCACCGAGGACGGCCTCGCGCAGTTCGACGGCCGCTTCTGGACGCGCATCGATCTGCCCGAGCGCGCCGGCGTGCGGCCGTATGTCATGCACCTGGCCGCGACCGGCGACGGCGCGCTGTGGATAGGCACCGACAGCGTCGGCCTGTGGCGGCGCGACGGCGAAGGCCGCGTCGAGCCGATACCGGGCCTGCCGCTGGATCTCTCGCTCGAAGCACTGCTGCCGCGGGATGCGGCGACGGTCTATGCGGGCACGCCGCGCGGCGTATATCGCTGCGACGTCGCGGGCTGTCATCTGCTCGCGGCGACCGCGAAGCTCGAAGTCGCCGTGCTGCTGGCCGGTGCTGGCCCGGCCAGTCCGGCGCTGTGGATCGGCACGAATCAGGACGGACTGTTCCGGCTCGATGATCCGGACGGCGCGGCGACGCTGTCCGACTGGCACCTCGGCAAGGCCGACGGCCTGCCGAACGATTCGATACGCGGGCTCGCGTTCTGGGCCGGCAAGGACGGACATGACCTGTGGATCGGCACGGGCCGCGGACTTGCGCGACTCAGTGAACAATCGCTGGTTGTATACGATGCGACAAACGGATTTCCGGAAGGCACGGCGACGCCGCTGCTGCCCGGCGCCGAGCGCGATGGCACGCCGGTGCTGCGCGTGGGCCTGTCGCGCGCGGGTCTGGCCGAGGTGCACGAGGACGGCCGCGTGCGTCTCGTCACGCGTGCCGAAGGACTTCCCGAAGACGGCGTGCGCAGCCTGATCGAAACCGGCGACAGCCCGAAGCATCGGGTGCTCTGGCTGGGTACGACCTCGTCCGGCGTCGCACGCCGCGAGCCCGGCCGCTGGGCCTCGCTCGACGAGCGCCACGGCCTGCCGCATCGCGTCGTGTTCGGCGTCGGCAGCGTGCGCTTTCCGGATGGTGCCGAGTCGCCGTGGATCGGCACGGTCGAAGGGCCGGCGCGCTGGATCAACGGCACGTGGCAGCGATTCCTGCCCGCGCCGCACGAACGCGCGACGGTGTTCGCCGCGATCCGCGACGGCGCGACGCTGTGGCTCGCGAGCGACCAGGGCCTGATCGGTCTCGAGGCCGGCGGCCTGCGCCACTTCAGCGCCGACAACAGCGGACTGCCGGGACTGACCGTGCTCGATGTGGTCGCGCAGGACACGGCCGACGGCCATGTGGTCTGGATCGCGACGCGGCACGGCCTCGCGCGCCTGCGCGGCGACACGGTCGGTACCGAAGCATTGCCGCTCGGCGACGGATCGCCGACCGTGCGCAAGCTCCTGCTCGCGCCAGCGACGGATGCGCGCGAGCGCCTCTGGGCGGCGACATCGAGCGGCCTCGCATGGCGCGGCGACGACGGCTGGCAACGCGTGCCGGAAGATTGCCTGCCCAGCGCCGAACTGCTCGACATGCAGCTGCAGCGCGGCGCGCAGGGGCGCGGCGCGCTCTGGGTCGCGAGCCGCGCCGGTATCGTGCGCATCGATCTCGGCGGCGCGCTGCGCTGCGTGCGCCTGCCTGCGGACGCGCGGCCACCCGGCCAGATCTACCAGCAAGCCGTCGACCAGTCGGGCCGGCTGTATGTGTTCGGCTCCGACGGCGTCACGCGCTACACCTTCGCCGATCCGCAGGCGGCCGAGCCCGTGCTGCAGCAGATCACGCGCTTCGGCATCGAGGACGGTCTGCCTGGGCTCGAGTTCAATCGCGCGAGTCATGTCGATGCGCAGGGCCGCGTCTGGGCCGGCGGCGTCGACGGCCTCGCGCTGTACGACCCGGCGCAGGAATCCGCCGCGGGTCCGGCCTCGCCGCTGCGCCTGCGCGAGGCCGCGACCGAGCGCGGCACGCCGCTCACACCGGGAGCCGTGCTCGCCGCCGGCGACGACAGCGTGCGCGCCGAAGTCGCGCTGCTCGCCTACGAGCGGCCGCAGGAAATCCGCTACAACGCCGAGCTTCTGGGCCTGCGCGACCACAGCGCGCAATGGAGCAGCACGTCGCGCTTCCAGTTCAGCCGCCTGCCGCCGGGAGACTACACCTTGCGTCTGCGCGCGCGAGATGCGTTTGCGGTCGAAGCCGCACCGATCGAAATTCCGTTCCGCCTGCGCGCACCGTGGTGGCAGACGCCGGCAGCGCTCGCGGCGTTCGGTCTGACCTTGCTGCTGCTCGGCGTGCTCGCGGGACGCTGGCGCAGCGCCGCACTCGCGCGGCGCGCGCAGCGCCTGCAGCACGAAGTCGCGACCCGCACGCGCGAGCTGGCCGATGCGAACCGGCGCCTCGAACATGCGTCGCTGACCGATCCGCTGACCGGTCTGTGGAACCGCCGCCATTTCGCGCTGGAGATGCCGGCCGAATGCGCGCGCGCCCTGCGCCGCAGCGAAGACGGCGATCACGCCAGCGTGCTCGGCCTGCTGCTGATCGACTGCGACCACTTCAAACAGATCAACGATCGTCACGGCCATGCGGTCGGCGATGCGGTGCTCGTGGAAATCGCCGCGCGCCTGCGTCAGCAGGCCCGCGACGGCGATGTGCTGCTGCGCTGGGGTGGCGAGGAATTCCTGCTCGTGCTGCGCGACACCGGCCGCAGCGGTCTCGCGATCACGGCACAGCGCGTGCTGGGCTGCATCGCGGAGCGGCCGTTCGTGTTCGCGGTCGAGCCGCTGACCGTGACCTGTTCGATCGGTGTCTGCGCGTATCCGTTCGACACGGCCGCGCCCGCGGCGCTGAGCCTCGACGCCTGCCTGCGCCTGGCCGATGCCGCGCTGTATCAGGCCAAGCGTCAAGGACGCGACCGCGCTGTCCTGGCCGAGTCGGGCGGCGCGGACGGCGAGCCGTACTGGGTCGAACTGCCAAGGCCGCCCGCGCCTGTCTGATACTGCCGGGCCCTGTTGATTCCGGTTGCGGAGGTTTGTGTGATCACGCGTTCCATCGATGAATTCCGCCAGTTATGGCCGACGCTGCAACCCGACGCGCCCGGCTGCGCGCGCGGCGCGTTTCTCGTCACGCCGCTGGGATTCCACCTGGCCGAGCAGTCCGCCAGCGACAACCGCTACATGGCGATGGATGCCGGCGTCGACGCGCGCGCAGCGCTCGACGAGCATGCGGCGCTCGCGCGGCGCGTGTCGGCGCTACTGCCGACGGTCTGTTTTCCCGGCGATGCGGCCACGCCGGACGCGGTGTTCCCGAACAATATGTTCGCGACCGCACCGGGTCGCAGCATCATTGGCCGCATGCGGCACCCGGTGCGTCAGCGCGAAGCAGAGCGGCCCGACATCCGCGGCTTCTTCTGCAACATTGCCGGTTATAAAGAAATGGATTTATCCACGATTGATGGCGTTGCCGAGCTGACCGGCAGCCTCGTCATCGACCGCGCGCGCGGCATCGGCTATTGCGGCCTCGGCGAACGCTGCGACGAAGCGGGCGCGGCCGCGATGCACGCGGCCTTCGGCCTCAAGCTCACGTTCTGCTTCGATCTCGCGCCCGGCGAATACCACACCAACGTCGTGATGTCGGTGCTCGCAGGCCGCGCGCTCGTCATCGCGCCGTCGGGATTTGCCGATGCGGCGGTCGCGCAGGCCATCGCCGACGCGTATGCGCTGCGCAGTCTGTTCCTCGATGCGGCGCAGAAAGCGAACTACGCGGGCAACTGCATTGCGCTGAGCGACGACAGTGTCTGGATGAGCGAACGCGCCGCGGCGTCGCTGAGCGACGCGCAGAAGGCCTCGCTCGCAGCCTGGGGCTTCCGCATCGAAGCGGTGGCGCTCGCGGAAATCGAGAAAGCGGGCGGCAGTCTGCGTTGCTGTGTCGGTGAGCTTTATTAGGTTCTGTAACGTGCTCGTCCAATCACAAGCCACGAAAGCCCTCCCCTTCAAGGGGGTGAACGGGCAGCCGCGCAGAACCGCAGGTTCTGGCTGCCCTGAACGCCCATTGGGCCGGAGGGTTGGGTGGGGATGGTGTTCGGCGTACGTTTCCGGAATGCCGTTGAGCGTCGCATTCACGAGCACTGCAGGTTTCTTCTCGCACGAGCTAAGTAACAGCAACCCCATCCCCACCCAACCCTCCCCTTGAAGGGGAGGGCTAGTGCGTCTGCTTCGTCCACGCAACACGCCTTTGGCGCATCCTGCAAAAGCATCCGGGAACTGTCCTCTCCACTGCATCTCTACACATCGAATTTACGTAGACGTAGGGGATTTTCCGGGGGCATGCAGTTCAGGTGCAATTCAATCCGCGCTACCGAGACTCGGCCCCTCTCGCTAAGATGAACGCATGCAAAGTCCGGCTTACCTTCTGCGCTGCTTATCGGTCCTGATCGCGCTTGTCGCCATCAGCGCACCGGCGGCAGCGCAATTGAGCCTGGAAGATGCGGTCGAGCAGGTGCAGCAGGAAATCCAGGGACGCGTACTCAAGGCCGAGGAAGTCACGATCGGCAAGAAGAAGTTGTACCGGATCAAGCTGCTCACCCGCGATGGGCGAGTCCAGGTCGTGAAGATTCCCGCGGACGAGAACAAGGAGAGCCGATAATGCGAGTCCTGCTGGTCGAAGACGAAGCCCCGCTGCGCGAAACCCTGGCAGCACGGCTCAAGCGCGAAGGGTATGCGGTGGACTGCGCCGCCGATGGCGACGAAGGTCTCTACCTCGGGCGCGAGATGCCGTTCGATGTGGCCGTCATCGATCTCGGCCTGCCCAAGCGCCCGGGCATGGACCTCGTCAAGGCGCTGCGTGACGAAGGCCAGCGCTATCCGATCCTGATCCTGACCGCGCGCTCGAGCTGGCAGGACAAGGTCGAAGGTCTCAAGGCCGGCGCCGACGATTACCTCGTCAAACCCTTCCACGTCGAGGAACTGCTGGCCCGCCTCAACGCCCTCGTGCGCCGTGCGACGGGCTGGACCAAACCCATCCTCGAATGCGGCCCGGTGCAGCTCGACACCACGGCGCAGAGCATCACGGTCGATTCCAAGCCGGTCGATCTCACGAGCTACGAATACAAGGTCCTCGAGTACCTGATGCTTCATGCCGGCGAACTCGTCTCGAAGGCCGATCTCACCGAACACATCTACCAGCAGGATTTCGACCGCGATTCCAACGTGCTCGAAGTCTTCATCGGCCGCCTGCGGCGCAAGCTCGATCCCGACGGCCTGCTCAAACCCATCGAAACCGTGCGAGGCCGCGGCTACCGCTTCGCGATACCGCGCAGCGACGTCACGGCGGATTAAGTCCGCATGGCACAGCGGCGACCGCTGTCGCTGCAGGCCCGATCGACCGTAGCCGCGGGCCTCGCGCTCGCGGCGTTCCTTGGCGTCACCGGCTTCGCGCTCGATCAGGCGTATTACGACGCCACCGTCGCCGCGATGCGCGACCGGCTGCAGAGCTACGTCTACGCGTATCTGGCCGGCTCCGACGTGCTGCGCGGCGCCAAGCTGCTGCCGCCGGAAACGCTGCCCGATCCCGAATTCAACCGGCCTGGTTCGGGCCTCTACGCCGTCGTCGTTGGCGAAAGCGATTCGCTGCGCTGGGAATCGCCGTCGGCGCTGGGCCGCGAACTCGCGTTCGACACGCGCCTGCCGGTCGGTGAAACGCGCTTCGAAGGACCGATCGACAATGCAGTCGGCCGCGTGTTCGTGTTTTCGCAGGGCGTAAGCTGGGAAGTCGACGAGCGCCGGCCGGTCGGACTGACCGTCCACGTCGCGCAGAGCGAACAGCAGTTCCTGAGCCAGATCACCGCGTACCGCCGCACGCTCGCACGCTGGCTCGGCGCGCTCGCCATCGTGCTGCTGCTGTTGCAGATCGCGCTGCTGCGCTGGGGCCTGAGTCCGCTGCGCAAGATGGTGCGCGATGTGGACAATGTGATGAATGGCGACGCGGACCGCCTGCCGGGACAGTATCCGGCCGAACTCGCGCCGCTGACCGGCAGCCTCAATGAGCTCATCGACTTCGGCCGCGAGCAGCTCGACCGCTATCGCAACACCATGTCCGATCTCGCGCACAGCCTGAAGACGCCGCTCGCGGTGCTGCGCAGCGAGATCGACGGCGACGCGGGCTACCACAGCCTGCGCCGCAGCGTCAGCGAGCAGTCGCAGCGCATGCACGACATCGTCTCCTACCAGCTCTCGCGCGCGACCGCATCGCGTCATCAGGTGTTCTCCACGCCGCTCGCCATCGAGACCGCCGCCGAAGGCATCGTCGCGAGCCTGGAGAAGGTCTACGCAACCAAGCGTGTGCTCTGCGAATTCGAGATCGACTCCGACGCGCGCTTCTTCGGCGCGCAGGGCGATCTCATGGAACTGCTCGGCAACCTGCTCGAGAACGCGTTCAAGTGGGCCGACCGCCGCGTGCTGTTCACCGCGCACGTGATCAAGGCGCCGCGCATGCGCCGCGCCGGTTTGGAACTGCGCGTCGAGGACGACGGCCCGGGCATTCCTGCGGAAAAAGTCGAACACCTGCTGCAGCGCGGTGTGCGCGGCGACGAACGCGTGCAAGGCCACGGCATCGGCCTGGCGATCGTGCAGGACATCGTCAAGGGCTACCGCGGCAGCCTGTCGGTGCACCGCTCTGATGCACTCGGCGGCGCGCTGTTCTGCGTGCGGTTCGAGGCGACGTGAGAAGTGGCGATTGCTTCGTTGGCTCGAGGATTATCGGCGCCTGGAAGATCCAAGGAAGGCGCGCGAGCCGGGAACAAGAAGCCCTCCCCTTCAAGGGGAGGGTTTGGGTGGGGATGGTGTTAGCGTGAGGCAGGGATACGGCAAAAAAGCTGGATTCAAGACAGCGCAATGGGTTTGATTCCCGCGAACAAACATAAGCACCATCCCCACCCAACCCTCCGGCCCAATGGGCGTTCAGGGCAGCCAGAACCTGCGGTTCTGCGCGGCTGCCCGTTCACCCCCTTGAAGGGGAGGGCTTTCACGGCCTTTGCGGCACCGCTTAACTTTTTCTGATGCTTCTCGAACGCGTCAAGCACCGTCAGAGTCGTGCAACCTCGAACAGCCGCGAAGCCACCGCTGTCTCGGCGTAGCGCTCTGCGATATAGCGCCTTCCGCATTCGCCCATCTGCGCGCGTTGGTCCGCACCGAGATCCAGCGCCTTCTGCATGCAGTGCACGAGTTCATCCGCACCGCGGTAGGACCAGCCTGCGCGCGAATGGCTGATGTGATCGGCGAGTACCTCGCAGTGCGCGTTGGCGATCACGGGCGTGCCTTGTGCCATGGCCTCGAGCGTGACGATGCTGAAGCTCTCCCAGCGTGACGGCATCACGAACGCGCGCGCGCCGGCCATCAGCGCGAATTTCTGCGCCTCGTCGACGAAGCCGAGATAGCGCACGCCGTCGGTGTCGCGCAGATCGAGGTGATCCGCGCCGGTCAACACGAGTTCGACCGCATCGCGGCGCTGCCGGCGCAGCTCGCGGAACGCGGCGATCAGTTCGCGGCAGCCTTTGCTCTCGTCGATGCGGCCGCAGTAGAGCAGATACGGGCGTTCGCGCTGCGCCGGCATTGCGGCGGCGGTGGGCACGGCCATGCCGACGACATCGCCGCGCGACTGCTGCCACAGGCGTGCACCGAGCCTTCGCTCGGCTTCCGTCAGCCAGATCAGCCGCGACACACGCTGCGCCGCCTGCGCGTAGACGGGCAGGTACGCGGGTGGCTCATCGTGCAGTGTGGGCACGAGCACGCGCTTGGCCTCGGGCACGCACTCGAGGCCGAAGTAGGTGGTCGGATACAGATAGGTGCAGAACAGCACGAGCGCATAGTCGTCGTGGTGGTTGCGCAGATGCGCGAACAGTCCGGGACACCACGGGCCCTGCGCGCGGATGAACTGTTCGGCCAGCGGCGCGCGCCAGTCGATCTGCGTCGCGCCGCCGCGCTCGATCGCGTGTTCGTGTGCGCGCAGCAGGCGCCGGTGCAGTTCGTTGAACCAGCTGCCGCGCGACCACGCGCTCGCGAAGCGAAGAATGCGCACGTCGTCGCGCCAGTCCTCGCCAGCGGGTAGCGCGTTGTCCCAGCTGCGGTAGTCGAGCGCGCAGCTCGTGAGGATGTCGACCTCGACGCGCGTGCGCAGCAGCTGTGCGTAGTGCCAGGCCAGCGCTTCCGAGCCGCCGGCGATGTCGGCGTGGCAGCGCTGCACGACGACGGCGATGCGCGTCATGCGAATGCGGCCAGCGCGTCGTCGAGGCGTGCGGCGAGGACGTCCGGTGCGAACTCGCGCGCGTAGCGTTCGCGGCCGGCGAGGCGCAGCACTTCGGCAGCGGCCGGATCGCGTGCGAGGCGGTCGAGGCTGGCCGCGTACAGGCGCGGATCGGATTCCTGCCACGCGAGCCCGGCACGTCCGAGCGTCTCGCCGATCGCGCTGCGGTCGCGCGCGACGATTGGCACGCCGAGCGCCATCGCCTCGACCAGCGGCACGCAGAAGCCTTCGTGCTCGGACAGCATCAGCAGCGCGTCGGCGACGAGCCAGCAGGACTTGAGGCGCGCATCGTCGATGTTGTCGAGAAAGTGTACATTGTCGGAAATATCCAATGCGGCGCATTGATCGCGCAGGTGGCGCGAGTAGCGCGCGAGGCGACGGTCATGCTTGCCGACGACGAGCAGACGCGCATCGGCCGCGTAGTGGCGGCGGTAGCAGGCGAACGCGTCGAACAGCGCGGCGTGGCCCTTGTTCGGCGCGACGCGGCCGAGCATCAGCACGTTGCGCCGGCCGTCGCCGTAGCGGTCGAGCAGCGCGGTGTCGGCCGGCTGGTCGAGCAGCGCTTCGCAGCGATGGAACGGCGCGAGCACGCGGCTGCGCTCCGGCGGCAGGCCGGCCTGTACGAGTTCGTCGGCGTTGTAGCGTGAGCAGGACAGCGCCAGATCGAAACCGAGTGTGGCGAGTGTCGCGAGGCTCGCGCGGCCGGCCGCGCAGCTGCGCACGTGATCGCGCGACCAGCCCTGGAAGAACTCGGCCGGCGTGATGTTGTGATAGCGCAGCACGC
>Ga0068852_100001620_pt1 | contig 15356 bp, 10 predicted proteins | sample KBSCornC22_FD_66594 | JGI IMG/M metagenome (GOLD analysis project Ga0068852, IMG submission 66594) | Corn rhizosphere microbial communities from Kellogg Biological Station, Michigan, USA - KBS Corn C2-2 | ecosystem: Host-associated > Plants > Roots > Rhizosphere > Soil ... | reverse complement strand
TGTTTTACGGGTATGCATTCCGCCTGCCAGTACAAAGCTTTCATCAAAATAAGTGTGATAAAAATCCAGCAAGTAAGAAGCGTCATCATCTTCAAATCCATCTTCATATGATGGAATACCGATCATTGTAATGCTGTCTTTATAGCTTACATTCAATGTTGCCAACTGCTGCAGTAAAGCAGAGTCTGCATCGGTAGTGGTTGCAGGCAGTATGATGATCATAAGCTTTTTACCCTCAAAGGCACTCAATGACAATTCATTGCCTTCAGGTGTTGTAACACTGAGATCATATACACCCGTTTGTTTTGTAAAACCAAAGAGCACAAGCAATCCCGTAATACAGAATATTTTTTTCATGTTTTATTATTACTGTTGAAAAATACCTATTGCAATCTTGTTAAAAGTGCTCCCGTTTACCGGTACATTCACCCAACTTGCCTTATCACTGTTTACCTGTATATCACCGTTGGGCCCGGAAACCGTAAACACAAAACTTTGTGCATTATCCGTTTTGGAAATGAGAATATTATAGCGCCCCTGCGGTATGTTTTGAAAGGTTAAGGTGCTGTCAGCATCCTCAGGGAAGTCAAGAATATATACCTTGCTTGAATCAACCACACTGGTGAATTGTATGGTAAAGCCTGCTATATGTTCATAATTGGAAAGTATCAGACTCATTCTCGGAAGACAATTCCCATGTGAATTGGCATACGACTGCCCAGTGGTATCCAGGTATGCGGCGGCAAGTGAATCTGCCTCCTCCTGGCTGCTGTCTGAAGTAAATTCCCCTGCATTTACTACTGCATCTACCTCCTCACCACAGAAAGCTGTATCGGTACAATCATTTTTAATAAAGGTTTTTGATACTGTAAGATTCTGAAACGAGGTACGGCAGTTCGTAAGTTGACCAGCGTAGTTGTAACAATAGGTTTTTACAATATTGCCATCCTTGTCTTTAACTGATGACAGCCTGCCTAAACCATCATACAGATAATAATTAATCCGGTTGTTTACATCACTTTGACTTGTCATACCAATTAACGGATTATAAGTGTACGTGGTCATCTGCGCATCGGATGGATATAACCTTAAATCGTCAAACCAAACCGAACCGGTTGAATTATTATCTACTCTTAGCCATATTTCTTTAACATTGGCTGGAACATCTACATCCTTTTCTACTAAAACCCATTTATTCGCGTTGCTTGCAGGCGACACTATATTCGAGGTGCTTGTATAACTACCCCCGACTGTCGTTGTCATCATAAGGAAAATCTCCGCACTTGGCCCACTACTGTATATCCATCCGGAATAATGGAATTTTTTAGATGCTGTAAGATTTAAACTCAAGCGCGTGCTGGAATAACTATAAATCTCTCCGGCTGTAGTATTATTTATGTAACCTGCATTATTGCCGCTATGCACCCGGGAACCACTAAAGCTCATTTTGCTGTCCCAACCACCTTCTTCAAAAGAAGTAGCATAGATCTCATTACTAGAAGCATTAATAGCTTCAGCAACAGGATATGTGTTATTATACCCCCAGAGGTAGGAATGATTGACGTCATTTATTTTTTGTTGCTCCAAAATATTCGGACCATCATAGGTTATTGTACCTTGTAATTTCATATCATCAGGGATAGTTCCGTTTGGAGCAGTAGAAAGAATATTTTTTGGCATGAGAGTTTCAATACTATAAACCTGATTGGGCACGTACCTTCCGCCAGCTGTTGAATAACTCACAAAAGAGCCTCCAATTACTAAACCATCTTTTTTTACCGTTTTTTCGAGTGGTACTTCAATAAAATTCTTCATTTTGAGGTCATTTATCCATCCACTTGTCACCCCGGTGTAATCAAAGGGATATATGTAGTTTGTTGTAATACTATTGGTTTTGCTATTAGTCAATTTTTCCTCTTTCAAATATCCTTTATCATTGTATTGAAAGTCTTTTTGGGTTTTGATAAAAGCACCGTTTGAGTAATCTTTGGTAACTGTTTGAATTGTCAGGGCCTTTCCTACCTGTATAGGATAAAAACTTAATTGAATATAGTTGTTGAAAGTATATTTCATTCCAATCGCATCAAGGGAAAGTCTGCTTTTAAAACTCCAGTATGTATTTGCAATGCTAATTGCAGGAGTATTGCTTACCTCTTTGATTACATTATTATCCTTATCGAAAATGCTCATTTTTTTCAAAAATCCGTTATCCAGGTATGCCGTGCTTGGAACTCCTGGTATGTAAATGTTAGGCTGCGTGTTAGTATTATCAGGTCTGTTATTATACTCGTATTGACTTTTTCCGGCATAAGGTGTTCCGAGAATAGTTTCGGTAACTTTATCATAACCTCCTAGGCTTCCATTTGCCGAAAAAGAATGTGGTGTAGCAGGGGTGGAATAGAGGTAATACCCATGATACTTACTCGAAACCATATAATCATCTTTGCAATGGCAATCGTCAGTATAGGTCATTTCTGCATCAGAATAAAACAAAGGAAAATGCATTAATCTCCCTGTCTCATAGGAATATTCCTTTTCTAAAGACTGATTTTTAGTGGGGTCATAGTATTTAATTTTGTTGACTCTTAATCCTGCACCAGTCAAGACATGTGATGTTTGACCTCCGACTTCGTTATAGTAATTAACATAGAGTTCAGCTCTCCTGTTATTAGGTATGCTGCCTGAAGGATTATGATTATCCGGATAGTTTACGGTAATGCAATAAGTGCCAGGGTCGAACGATTGATTCGGTAGGTTTATATACCCATTGGCATTTCTAACCGTATTATTACCTTGATCAAATACCCAGGCTGGGTATGCTTGTATAGTATTATGACTTATAGGATCAACCTTTTCAATTTTAGCATACAGGGTATTATTTAAATCATAATTACAAGTATAACAACCGCAATTGTAAGATTGGGAATTCATGTCAAGCATTCCATTGCAGTAAAGACCTCCAATAATATTACATATTGTCGTACTGCTTAACGTAAAATAGAATTTTTGTATCCCGACACCGGCGTCAATTCCACCCTGTTGTATCAACGAACCAGAACTTGTGTTTTTGAGTGTAAAATCTATAAACTTATTTGTCTCATAAGTAAACTCAACATACCCTCCCGTAGGATAATAAATTTTCTTAAGCATTCCTGCTTGAATGTAGTTATCATTTGGAGTTCGATCTGCACCGATCCAGGAAGAAAATGTATTACTGATGTTGACCATTAAGCTGTATAACCGATAGTCCGGAATGAGTGAAGGGTTGTTTTTAGAACCGTTATAATATCCCCAGAAATCCTGGTTAAATGAAGTTTTGTATGGGAGTGATGCTTCGTTGTAATCAAAAGTGTAAAGATCTGGCCCGATTGTAATATTGTATAATTTTAATCTTTTGTTACGGAAGGAAGTTGGATAATAGCTATAGGTCACTGCGTTAACAGGAAGATGGCTTACCTTACTTGTATTATACATGTCGTCGTCATTGGTATTGCTTTCAAAATAACCATAAGAGAAATTGACTGATTTAATTTTGGTATTAGAAGAGTTATATACTTCTATTTTATCAAGTTTAAAACCATAAAGATCGCTTCTGGAACTCTTGACAAAATTTATATACCCATTATCAAAAATGATCTTATCGAGGTATATTCCAGTAGTTGAAGATGCGGAATAAGATTGACTCCATCCTGTTGCATCCTTAGGAGACACTATAGCTCCGTCAGAAGAGATAAAAGTGTGCGTGGCGAACTTTTCTGATAAAAAAGGAAGCTGCAAAACAGTCGCATCATTTCCCCAAGCGCTACTTAAGTTGGGAAATTGGCTGCTCCATCCATTTTCATCTACAATTGTTTTGAAAGTTTTGTATTGAAAGTTTACTACTCTTCCCTTTGGACTGACAATCGATGTTAAATAATAAGCGGTATTGGTGGCATGAGGTGTTGGGTAGGACCAAGCCTTTTCGACAGTCATAAAACTATATGTATATCCATCAGGAGTGTATGCAATGAATCCTGTACCGCCTAATGAAGTAAACCGTATATTATTGTGATTAACATCGACCCATTCCCCCTTACCACTAAAAATTTTACCTGAATATTTTCCAAAGTTATATGCGTATATATCCGGCTCACCGTCTACACTCTGGCCACCTAAAAGTACCGTTTGTAAATTAGCCGTGGTGTATGTATTTCCCTGGTCGTCATATATTGCATTTGGAGAGCCAATTCGACTTTCTGCATGACTATATTCAGCATAGATATCGGTTATTTCTGTTGGATAAACCTTGTTGAACTGGTGGTTGGAACCCCATTCGTCATCGTCACCTTTGATATCATGGGATATTATTCCTGCAACATCTAAAGTCCAACCTAAACCTACCCAGCTCGCTTCTTCACTTACTTTAATACCGCTGCCATGATAACTTAAACTAATAGGAACTGATATATCGTCACTTTTAATTTCATAGATGGGTATCGAATTTTGAGCAAGGCCAGTGTAATAACTTATTGGAACCTCAATATACTTGGCTAATGATGCTGCTTGCGGAGATTGAAATGGTTTACTTGTTAATTTGTCAAACTCAACGCTGGGAGATTGACAAATAATTTTTTTAGAGTAAGCAAGACAGATAAATAAAACGATCACATATCTGCACATAATTCTACATTTTTCCATTAAACAAGTAGTTTGATTATTTTATATTTAAAAGTTATATCCTACCCTAAATTCAACGCCGTTGCTGGCGGGGTTGACTGGTTATGCAGAAATCATACAGCAACTGCATATTGCCTTCTTTCTTTCGGCTCTTATATTTTTTGCTGATGCCTAATAGCATACTGCGCTGCCATACATCAACATTTTCATGTAATTTCTGTATGCTCTCGAAACTGCTCAGGCAGTTATATTCAAATCCTCCGCTAAACCATAAACCTCCGAGTATCACACGCAAAAAGTCTTGTTTGATCACATTAGCCATTTATGTGATTGTTAACTACAAACATTAGTCAGACTGTTAACAAGGCTGGTTTATTAGTGCAACTTTCCTGATGATTATTCAGACAACCTGTTACTATTTTTTAGTAACTCTACTTGTTCCTTTAATTCTTTAATAACTTTATTTTGTTCTATTAAATAGAGCGTTAGTTCTTCAACCTTTTGTAATAGTTTAGTTTGATTCTCTCCCAGGTCAGCACCATTTTCCCGCATTTCGGCTGCAGGAGCAATCTCGGGCAAATGATGATTTTGCTGAATATAGTTTTCAACTTCACCGAGTGACATTAGTTTATATGAAGAATCAAATACGAAATCTGCGCCTGTTGTATTTACAACGACCCTATTGGCGCGAACATCCCCGTTTATATCCAGCTTGTAGTTCGGATTAGCTTGGGAAGTTTTAGCAATTAAGACATTACCTCCTGACCCATTAAGTACGATATTACCAAAGGAAGTACCGGCCTTGCCTGTACATTGCAATAGAGCATAGCCACTAGTTTGAGCGGAGATTCCAACACTCAAAGATGTATAACTGCCACTAGAAGTGTTTGAGTTACCTATTAAAATAGAACCTGCTCCTTTCGGATCAACATTTAATATAGTTGATGGCGTTGTTGTACCAATACCTAAATTTCCGCTTTTTAACGTCATGTATGTATTACCTATATCTCCCCATGATTGGATAGTAGCGGACGGATTTCTTTCCCACCATGTTCTCGAATTTGTACCTGGAGAATTATATGTACCATCAATGCTTATACCATCATGCAAGACAGTGCCATACCATGAATTATCGTTGTCAGCGATTTTTCGTAACCAAACATTGTTATAAAATTTGTTAGCGCCGACATTGGGCCCTGTATAGCCACCAAGTTGGTGTATGATTGAAAAACTATTAATTGGCAAACCCAATCCTGTAGATTGGAATACGGCCAGGGGAATTGAACCAGCCGAAGTGCCAATACTAACGTTTCCGGTTCTGTATATGTCACCAGTAGTATTACCAACGCCCGGACCTGTCCATTGGGCAAGTAATGATATTGGAGAAATTAATAAAAAAATTGGTACAAGAATCTTCATCATATTGTTTAATTGAAAAGGTTATTTATATATTTAGTTATCGTATTAATCTCAATTGGTTTGGATTGTCGAAACTTCTTTAAAAATTATACCCCACTCTAAATTTCAAGGCCGTTCCTGGCGGGGTTTGTTGGTTGTGTAAAAAATCATACAGCAACTGCATATTGCCTTCTTTCTTGCCAACTTTATATTTTTTGCTGATGCCCAACAGCGCACTGCGCTGCCATACATCTACATTTTCATGTAATTCCTGTATACTTTTGAAACTGCTCAGGTAATTGTATTCGAATCCACCGCTGAACCATAGTCCGTCTAAGATTTTTCCTTTTGCTACAGGAGGCACTTTTATATCTACATAGCTCCTGAATCCTACGCCTTCACTTGTGATACTAATATGCCGTATATCACCCCAGCCTACTTTATAGCTAGCTCCTATACCAAACCGTTTGGTATCACTTAATTTGTATCCTAGTGTCAACGCTATATCACTCATTGCAGGCAAGGAATAACGGCCAGGTTCGCTTTGTATGTTCAACCCGTATTCAAGTCTTTTTAATAATGATTTTGTTTTTTGATCATTGGGTTTAAAATCTGGCATCGTCATATCACTGCTGCCGCCGCCATTAGAAAAATTATTGAGTTTGTTTTTTAACTGGTTTAACTGCGCTTGTGCAGCATCCAGTTGTTGCTGTAAAGGATTTGCACCGCCTGTATTGGATGTCGCAGGATTTGGAGTAGCAGGAAGTCCCATACGCTGGTTAATACTCGCCTGCACACTTGTCCTTGTTTGCAGACCGGCCAGTTGGGTTCCCCCACCAGCAGAATTGGATGGGGCTGGAAATAATGCCGCGAGATAGCTATTCTTTTGCCAGAATTTTTGAAAGGCTGGTAACGTTCTTACAGTTTCCAGTAGCTTTTGTGTCAGCTTGTCTTTATCATTCAACAAGGCTTTATATTCCTGTAATTGTGCCTGGTAATAATAAACCTCTTTATTAATGCCTTTCAGTTGTTTGGCAAAACCGCTATTCAGTAATTGTTCTTTTAACTGTGCTTCACGTTCTCTTACAAATGTCTGTATGTCGCTGGCCTTTTGCAATTCATTTTGCAGGCATTTCAGTTTTTCACTTAACTCTTTTACCGGCTCCAGTTTATCGGCTGGAATGTTTGGATTTTTGGTTAAAAAACTTAAAGCCGTTTGTACACTGTCGATACCAGGCACATATTCTTTAAGTGGAAAACGTTTTAGTTTTTCAGTTGTTGTCGTGACATTCGTTTGTAGCTCGCTATATTGCTTTTTGATGTCTTCTGTAAACAGTGCTTTTGCTTTAATACTATCTGTTGCAGTTAGTTTATTATGCAGCTTGTTTTCCTGGCGCTGCATCTTATGTAAAAGTTTCGAGGATCGCTTATTAAGTTTTGACTGTAAGCTGGTGTATTGTTTTTGAAGGTCGTTTACTACTTTGCTGTCAACGTCAACATCGTTTAAGTTTTTAGCTGCACTATCAGTTTGTGCAAACAAAGCATAGGTATATAATGTCATGCAGGTCATGCATACTACAATGCGAATAATTTTCATGCAGCTGTGATAAAATTTAAACGATAGGTATTGTTTTATTAGGCTTCATATTTAAATACTATGCAACAGCAGTTAGTGTATAAATGATTTGGAAACCTTTACAGGCTATCCATGGTATACGCTTAACGGTTTAGCTATTATGTTGCATATTTTAATAGGAGCAAAATTATTTGCAGCTGAACCAATACACTGCGCCATTTGACGCAAAATGAAAAACACATTAAAAATTAACGTAGTTGAATTCAAGCTTGTTTAACACCTTGAATGACTGTAATCATAGAATACTTCGAGGTTCAAAAGACCTTAGATATTTATCACTAAACTTAAATGTTTCATGTCGTTTAATGGCATTTCTGCAAAGCCTAAACTCTTAATCGGAGGCGAAACCACTGCATAATCCATCTTAATAGTAATTGATAATATTGCTAACCATGGGGTGTGATCAGTAAACCACAATAACCCAACTTCCAACATAGAATTTTAAGGAGTCGTTGGCAGAAGAAAAGAACGAGCTTATGAAAAATTACTATGCAAATTCAAAGAGAGATTTGATAATACTGCGAAGTAGTCGCTGAACCAGTGATTATTGCAGAGAAGAAGAATTTTCCGAACCTTGGAAACTACTGGCTACAGGAGACTGCTAAATGTATAATGCTTAACAAAATTTATTGTCCGGTAAGCGCAATAACCCCGCATTACGCTGGTTCCTCAGGAGCCATTCGGAGAAAGTATAAGAATTTTGTTCGGATTACCTTCTGAGCCGTGTTAGAAAAAATAATTGTTTCAACTGTAACAAAACATACGAAGTTGCGACAAGTACTAAAAGATGTAAGCATTGGATAGCCAGCCGGTAGAAAAGAATTTGAGAATCATATTAAAGAGCATGAACTGCTGTTACACAAAGTATGCTGTATGTACGCATATAACAATACAGACAGGCAGGATCTCTTCCAGGAAGTTATGATACATCTCTGGAAAGCTTTTCCCGCATTTAAAGGTGATGCAAAAACTAGTACGTGGATGTACAGAATAGCCACTAATACAGCTATTACGGGTTTAAGGAAGAAGAAAAATTTTATTACATCCTAAGCCCCTCGCACCGTACCGGAGTATGCTGTGGATGAAACAACAGCGCTACAAAAAGAAGAACAGATGAAGGAACTTTATTGCCATTGACAAGTTAAACAAGATAGAAAAAGCAATCATAATGCTGTATATGGACGATCGTTCTTATGAAGAAATGGAAGATATATTAGGTATTAACCAGGGCAATCTGCGTTGAAGATGAACCGTATAAAGAACAAGTTAAAACAACTGACAAAAAATATTTAATATGGAATTAGAACCGCTGTTAAACTTATAATTAAAAGTTCATTGTTTATTTTATTGCCGTGTTATTCGTCGGCTGGAAATGAAGCCGATTAGCGAACAAAAAGTTGAGAAATTGTCAGCCTCGACATTTCAAAACCGAATGTTACCTGCAGGTTTGTCAATATAGATTTGGTTTTGTTATTCCCATTTTTTCATAGTGTTCTTTATTCATCTCATAATGGAATGTCGTCATTGTGTTCAAATAATCTTTTAAAGGTTCTAAAGTATACTCTTTTCTTAGTTTGTCAACGTTTGCTGAATCTACAAGTCCGATTTTAGGAACGGCTCGTCCTGTCGTTTCCGTTTCATAAGTAACTTGCGTTCCAAACGATTGTTTTTCTCCTGCGTTCACTTTAACTCTGTCGTACAAGTATGCATAATTGTTGGGATTTGCATTCTCTTTTTTAACTTCTTTGTCCATCGCTTTTAATACCCGCTTTTGAAAGTCTGGATATTTATCGCAATGCTGAACTAACAACCAAAAATGGTTTGAGCTTTCTTTGCCTACTTTGTCAAAACCTAAAAATCCATACTTAGAAAACATTTGTGCAACAATTTCTTTATGCACAGTAAATACACTGTCTTGAAAGTTATGCCACTGCTCATTTGAGTAATCCTTGTATTTTCCCGTGGGAATGTATGCAGCGATTTGGTCCACTTCAACCATATCTTTCAATTGTTTGGTCAGTTGATTTTTTTTGTCTGCTGTTAACTTTGCAGCACAACTTGTCAAAATAACGGTCATCAATAAAATTGAAATTGATTTTTTCATTAAAATCATCGGTTTTAAACTTCTGACTAACGTTTTATAAACTGCTGGGCTGCAATCCTAATTCGTCGGTCTTTATATCAAACTTATGAATTAGCTTTTTCATTTCCTGTACTTTTCTTTTTCTTTTCTGATCAAGGAACTCATAACCATGTTCATTATTGTAAGGTTGCTTTTTTATGATCATGTTCCAGATGATAACAGCCAGTTTTCTTGCAGTGGCACTAATGGCAGATACTCGTCCTTTTCTAAAATTAATGCGTTTAAAGAAATCAGATAATGGTGTGTCTTTTAAATTCCCTATTGCATTGGCGGCATTGCGTAATGCAATTTTTAACCTGTTATGCAATTTCTTCTTCCGATCTTTTGAAATTTCCATTTCTGAGTGATGCCAGCTTTTCAGCATTTACTTCGCCCTTACAGATAGCATCAATAATTTTTAATCCGGTAAGCCCTGTGATATCTTTTACCGCTATATCCAATCTGAGATTAAGCAATCGCAAATACTTCTGCATCTTGCGTGTGGTATCGGCAGCATGATCTAATAGATTTGCCCGGTGCCTGCAATAAGTTCTAAGTTGTTCTGTTGCTTCATCCGGCAAAAAACTACCTGATAATAATCCTATTGTATGCAGTTTTTGTATCCATTGACAATCCTGCACATCACTCTTTTTGCCTTTAATGTTTTTAGTAAATTTTCCATTGCATAGTATAACCTGTAAACCTGCATTTTGTAAAGCCGCAAAGAGGCTTTGCCAATAAGTGCCCGTACTTTCCATGGCTATCGTTTTTACATCATTTGATTTAAGCCATTGAACAATCTGTTGCAGATCTTCGTTGTACACACCAAATTCTCTTACATCATCTTTGCCTTGTCCTATAGCTACAAAATGAGAGCGGCTGCCTATATCAATATCCGCAGCATTTGGATTGATAATTTCCATCGAAACTTCTTTCTTCATTGCATTTTTTAATTGATGATAAAAAATGCTCTAAGGGAATGTATTTTTGACATGTAAATATTCTGAACGGGATGTCCGCAAGCGGACTCACCACTGAAATCATCTCAAAGCCTTTTTGTTGTAGCAGAAAGGCTTTTTACATTCCAACCAGGATTGCACTCGTGCTATTACGCAACAGTTTAAAATCGGCCTTGCAATAGAGCAGGGCAAGATAAAAATTAAGATGATGCATCTGGCTAACGTTACCTCTAGAAATCATTTCTGTGGCGGAAAAGGGAGGATTGCAGGTAACGTTCACGGCTTGCAAATAACTGGTATTGAAATTCGTCCAGTCCGGAACTGCTGCTAAATTTATAATTAAAAGTTCATTATTATTTTTGCTGCCAAATTACATCAGGAAGCGATTTAAATGATGGATTGACATTAAGTAAAGCAGGCGAAAACATTAAAATGTTGTGCCTTGGATGGAAAGTATCAATAAAGTCATTATTGAATAACTAATGACACAATATTCTACTTTTTCATCTTCCAGTAACGGCATTGATTAGATGGACAACTCTTGTTATAGTGAATTTTGAAACAGCGGGATATTTAATTCTATTAAGATCTTGAAAACCTGTTACAGTAAACTTATGTGTTTTTAAAGGCTGTAGTGAACTATGAATGGCCATCATATTTAACCAAAGTGTGCATATCAGAATGTTGCGTAATTTTAAATTCTTGTAAGTTTATGGTTTAGCGGTGGGTTTGAATATAACTACTTGAGCAGTTCAGAAGTTTACAGGAACTGCATGAGCATATAGATCAATTATCAGTTTATATTTCATTGAAGTTTTTAAATAATGAATGAAGCAGTACTTAAAAAAATTCTAAATTCCTTGCTATTAAATAATATCGAGAATGAACTTGTAGAATTTAAGGAAGCAAAAAATAGTTATGATTTTTCAAAATTAGGACAATATTTTTCAGCTCTTTCTAATGAAGCAAATTTAAAAGCAAAAGAATTTGCGTGGCTGATTTTTGGAATTAAAAATGCGCACAAAACAATTGTTGGAACTCAATTCAGGACAAACTATTCACATTTGCATAGCCTAAAGAGTGAGGTTGCAAATAAAACCACAAATCGGATAACCTTTATTGAGATATATGAAATAACTTTTCCTGAGGGCAGGATTATTATGTTTCAGATTCCAGCCGCACCTGCAGGAATACCTATAGCATGGGATGGACATTTTTATGGAAGGGATGGAGAGAGCCTAAGTCCTCTAAATTTAGAAGAAATTGAAAGAATAAGAAAGCAAGCTACCCATTTTGATTGGAGCGCGGCAATTGTTGAAGGGGCAGCTATTCACGATTTAGATCCTGAAGCAATTTCTCTTGCGAGAGAAAATTTTGTACGCAAAAATGAACGCCTCGCTTCACAGGCACCTGGATGGTCTGATGAAACTTTTTTGAAAAAATCAAAACTGTCAATTGGAGGGAAACTCACAAGAACCGCGATTTTGTTACTAGGCTTATCCGAATCAGATCAATTCTTATTACCCTCGCAGGCAAGAATTACCTGGCAACTTAGAGATTCTGGTAACTTAAACAGAGACTATGAGCATTTCGGCATTCCGTTTTTATTGGCAATTGACAAAGTGTATGCAAAAATTCGAAACCTCAAATACCGTTATCAAAAAGTGGGTACGTTATTTCCTGAAGAAGTTACTCAATATGATCAAACCTCAATACGGGAGGTCCTAAATAATTGTATAGCGCATCAGGATTATACGAAAAATGAGCGAATTAATGTTGTTGAGTTTGAAGACGGGAAATTGTTATTCAGTAATGCAGGAGAATTTCTTCCTGGCACTATTGAAAATGTTTTGGAAAGTGATGAGCCACCGCGTTTTTACAGAAATAATCATCTTGCACAAGCAATGGTTAATTTTAATATGATCGACACAGTAGGAAGTGGGATAAAGAGCATATTTCTACAACAAAAAGCCAGATTTTTTCCAATGCCTGATTATGATCTTTCTAATAACATGGTAAAGACTACAATCACCGGCAAAATTCTTGACATGGAATATGCTAAGGTTTTAGCAAGAAATCCCTCGCTAACGCTTGAAGAAATTATTTTATTGGATAAAGTGCAAAAGGGTAAGTTGCTTACAAACCAAGAAGCTTTACAATTGAAATCCAAATACTTAATTGAAGGGAAAAGGCCTAATTATATTATTTCCGAAAGATTAGCGACTTCTACAGGACAAGTGGCATCTTATCTAAAGTTAAAGGGAGAAAATCTTGCATATTGTAAGCAAAAAGTATTTGAATTAATAACGATGAATAAAAGTGGTACACATAAAAGAGAAATCAAAGAGCTTTTGGCAAACAAACTTCCCGAGAATTTAACAGAAAAGCAGAAAGAAAACAAAATGTCGTATATATTAAGAAAGCTAAAAGAAGAGGGAAGGATTAAAAATGCAGGTAGCGACGCTATTCCTAGTTGGATTCCAATAAGCTAGTCTTCCAAAAGCTTCCAAAATTTTCCAAGAGTTTTCTAAGAGTTCTCCAAGAGTTTCTAAGAGTTCTCCAAGAGTCTTCCAAGAGTTCTCCAAGAGTTCTCCAAGAGTTCTCCAAGAGTTCTCCAAGAGTTCTCCAAGAGTTTTCTAAGAGTTCATCTCTAGAAGTCTCTAAAGGATTGATAGAATATATAAAGCAATTAATAGAACATTTCCCTGAGCGTTAGTAATTGAGGAATAAAGGAAACATCTAAATAGGAAATAAATAAATTCAATCGAAGATTTGAGTAAGCTGCACTTAGACTTGGAGGCTACAACAAAGGTGCGAAATGGTTCTGAATAGAATGTTCTTGATCGGAGGCAAAACCACTGCGTAATCCATCTTAATTGTAAAAACTTAGTTTTTATCTTTCAATTTGATTAAATCCATGACCGTAAATCGTACAGATATTGTTATTGCAAGCTCCAATCAAGGTTTTTCAAGGGTATTGGGATAAAAATAATTTAATGGAAAGGAAAGCTTTCAGTACTTGTAAGAAAATATCTTATTACGTCCTTATGGCCTGTAATATCATGTTTAGCCATTTTATCTTGATAGTAACTGATAGTATTGTTAACTATGCTATCCTATATAGTAGTTAGACATAACTTGTGTTACTAACTAAAATGATCATATCGGTCATTCTTTGAACAATCCATCCAGTGGATTCTCTCCCGGCTAGTATTAGGATATTATGAAATTTATGACCCACAATGTTTTACCTAAGTATATCAGCCTACAATGGCTTTGCAATCATTCACTCTTCCTTTTTTGCCATCCAGTAAGATCAGTACTGCATACTTATTAATTTAAAAAATAGCTTTGGGTAAAAACCTGTTTGCCTATTGAATTTTGTAATTTTGTTTCAACAGAATTAAGCAGCTTTATTTTGACAAGAATTAGTGAGTAATTCGTGAGTCAATAATAATAAGCTTTATAAAAATAATGATATTCAAACTGATAGGGATCAGGTGTTAATCCCTCCCTCACCGCTGGAAAGGGTTTATCTGACTTCAATTAATTTAAAATGCTCGTGAAACGTAAGTAGGACGGACTTTTTTCATTTTTAGCACTTCTTTAGTTTACACGGTTTTACTAAAAAACTTTCTTCAGCAGATCGGGTTGAGCAATAAATAGAACCTGGAGGTTTCGCAGTGTAAAGACAATAAAAAGAAAAGCAGTCCTGAATTTTAGAAACGGCTTTTAGAATTAAGTATATAATTCACCTTTATTTCAACTCTTTAAGCCTGATATTTTTAAACGACACTTTCATAATATGGCCGGCATGCAGTTGCAATCCTATCAATCCTGTTTCTTTGCGATTGGTAGTATCATTATCTGTAACGTCGCACATTAATACCCCATTAATATAATGTTGCAAATGATTGCCTTTTGCCACAATGCGACAGGTATTCCACCTTGCATTTATTTTAGCCTTTAATGAATCGGAATTACCTAATGAATCGTTTACCACGGCAACAGACCATACATTATTTTTTACCAGGTTGCTTAGCGAATCCGTTACCGGCGGCAAGGTTACTTTCTGGCCGCGAAAGGCCATAATACTGCGGGCCCGTTCTTCATAATTCTGGCCTGTGTAAGTATTAGCTCCGTCAATATCCATCTGGTATCCTCTTAATCCGAAAGGCACACCTTCTACTTCTTCACTCCTGTATTGAATACCGCTATTACCTTCCGGTGAAATTTCATATTCTGCCGTAAGTTCGAAATCACCGGGTTTGCCATCTTTCCATATTAAAAATGTATTGGCCTTAAGTGGTGTGGATGCAGCCGTAACTTGTCCTACTATAGCGCCATCCAGCACATGCCACACAGCGGTGTCGCCTTCCCAGCCATTTAGTGTGCTGCCATCAAATATGCTTACAAAGCCTGAAGAATCTGTTGCATTTTGTGCTTCCTCATTCTTATTTTCAGTAGTGGAAGAATTACAGCTACAAATAGCGAAAGTCAACAGGATAAAGCCATAAAAGCTTACCTGGGGTTTTACATTTTTGGTCATAACAAAAATAATAGTTTAAATGTGTTTGTGTGATGG
>Ga0068852_100001619_pt1 | contig 15360 bp, 15 predicted proteins | sample KBSCornC22_FD_66594 | JGI IMG/M metagenome (GOLD analysis project Ga0068852, IMG submission 66594) | Corn rhizosphere microbial communities from Kellogg Biological Station, Michigan, USA - KBS Corn C2-2 | ecosystem: Host-associated > Plants > Roots > Rhizosphere > Soil ... | reverse complement strand
ATTTATACGCATGGCGTCAACCGCTTTCCGGCGTTTGTTAGCTATGTAAAACTTGGACATGTAAGGCCAGATGCAGTTCCAGTATTGCGCCATAAGTTTGGTGCAATAGAACAGTGGGATGGACAACAAGGGCCGGGAGTACTTAATGCGATTCATGCGACTGAAACGGCAATGGAATTAGCAAGAAAAAATGGCATTGGTTGTGTAGCCTTAGCTAATACAAATCATTGGATACGCGGCGGCACCTATGGCTGGCAAGCAGCAAAAGCTGGCTTTGTTTTTATTGGCATTACCAATACGATTAGTGTAATGCCTGCATGGGGCGCCATCGATTCAAAGCTTGGTAATAATCCTTTTGTAATGGCACTTCCATACGAAGATGAAGCGATTGTGCTGGATATGGCTATGTCGCAATATTCTTATGGCGCAATGGAATTATCGGCCTATAAAAAGGAAAAACTTGCTGTGCCCGGCGGTTATAATGATAAAGATGAGATGACAAATGACCCCGCTGAAATACTTGATACGAGACGTGCTTTGCCCATTGGGTATTGGAAAGGAGCAGGCATGTCGCTGCTGCTTGATATTTTTACTACGATATTATCTGGAGGTTTTGCCGGTCATGAAATAACAAAGGCAGGCATAGAAACCAACATATCACAGTTATTTATTGCAATTGATATTTCTAAATTGAGCAATCATTCGCTAATTGCAAAAACAGTTAATGAGATTATTGAAGACTATCATCAATCTATACCTGCTGATGCTTCTAAAAAAATTACTTATCCGGGCGAGCGTGTTCTGCAAACAAGGAAAAAGAATTCAACCAATGGAATCCCTGTACTAAAGAAAGTATGGGATCAAATTATGGAACTTTAAACTAATACGTTTTTGAAATCGTTTACCCGTAGCCGTTATAGTTTAATTATTAAAGGTGTAAAAATTCTATACTATATCATTCCAAATCTAAATTGGAATTATGATTTATATGAACAATACTAATTTCAATAACTTTATAATCAAAATTATTTTATGCATTATTCAAAATATAGTACGTTGCTTTTTTTCCTAATGGTATGCAGCAGCCTGTATGCGCAGGTTCCCGTTCGGCAGGAGCCGCATCACAAAACTGTTTTACAGAACGATTACATAAGGCTGCTGGATGTGCATATAAAGCCCGGAGATACTACGTTATATCATATTCATGTGGCCCCGTCTGTAATGGTTCATATTACGAAATCAATTATTGGTATTCAGATGATGGGCAAGGCGATTATGCAACCGTCTGAAGTTTTGCAAGGCAAAACAAGCTTTGCCGCTTACGATGAAAACCCCATTACACACCGGGTTTATAATGCAGGAAAAAATGTTTTTCATGTTATGGATATCGAGCTGGTAAAGAAACAACCGTTCGCTAATTCCTGCCCTGCTTCGCAAATACCGGGAGCAGTTATCACCATAGATGAAAAGCTTGCTCGTGTATATAAGTTTGACATCGCTGAACAACAATTAATTAATCTCCCCGCGGGCAAGTGCGCACATTTGGTAATCTGTATCACAGGAGAAATAATTACAAACGGCAAAAGAATTTCAGCAGGAAAATATTCATTCTTTAATCCTGACAGTAAAGTCTCTGTTTCCAATAAGCAAAATGATAATGCTACTTGTGTGTTGCTTGAACTAAAGTAATTAGTAATTAAATGACCTGTCTCTATTTATTATAGAATAAACAGCCTCAATACTTCTCCATAATCTTAATCAGTGAATTGGCAATTATTTGAAATCCTTTATCAGACGGATGAAGGCCATCAAAAGTAACATCCTGTGCTTCCGGTGGATAAGGGTATTCATCCGTTTCAGGATTAAATGGAACACCGATAAAAGCAGGATAAGGATAATTTTTATACGAACCCGTCTGCGGATCTTTAAGGCGCTTATATTTTACTAATTGGTCAAGTTCCATTCCCTTTTTATTATAAAGATCAATAACCTTAAAATGCTCATATACAGCAATGGATTTAATAGCTTTAGCAAAGGCAGCTAATGACTGGCCGTTTTTTTGTTTATATGATCCCCAGGCATTATTTTTCATATCATTGATATAAACAAAATCAACCCGCTGCATTGGCGTGATCAATATAATTTTAGCATCTTTATTAAGGCTGCGAAGCTTATTAATAATAATGCGAAAAGATCCATACACCGTATTATTTCCGGTATTGTTTTTATAATCTGAAAATACACCCATTAGCCTTCCCTGCCACCAGTCATTAGTTCCCAGGAAAACAGAATATACATCTGCTTTTACAATGCCAAGGTTTTCAATCTCTTTGGCAATGCCGCCGGAAGTCCAACCATTATGGCCCTGGTTGATATAATGTATATAAGGTAACTTCTTGGCAACACGTGTCATATATCCTTCGCTCACACGATTACCTGTTTCATCAATATGGTCATTCAAATAAGTAATAGAATCACCAACAGCCACCCATGTAATTCGTTTATGTGTAAATGCAAGTGCCGCTAATCCGATGGTAACTAAAAGAAGAATTTTTTTCATTTTTTTCATTAATGCTGGTAATTTAAAATATTGTATAACTTCTTCTATAATTGAGCTGGTAACTGCTATTACTAGGTTCATATTATTCTAAAAATTTGGTATTAAAGTCAACGTGAGTTTTTTCAGCAAACGGATGCCACTGTTTTTGTATGGAGTCAAAATATTCAATAGCCGGATAACCTATTTCCAGTTTATAATCAAACGCCGGATAACCTGGAACAAAATAACCGGGATAGAAATAAGCGAAATTTTTGTTTTTGCAAAAGAACATTTTTTCGTAGATCATGTATTTCCCCAAGCTAAATTTTTTATATGCAGGATCATAAACAGAATAAATTCCGGCTGCACTTTTACTACCAAGATCGAAACAACCAGTACCGATAAGAAGATTGCCATCATAAACATCTATCATGTAAGTATTATAAACGTTGCTGGTGCTGTTTCCATTTAAAAGTGAGTAAAGCGAAGGAGCACCTTCAAATGAAATATCCTCTTTATAAGAAGTGTATAATCTCTCATGCATAGGAGTAATTACTGCCTTTTTAATTTCAGTTCTGAACCTGCTGTTTTTTTTTGATAACAATTTATATTTCTTATCTGCCATAAAATCGTGTAGCCGTACCCGTAACCATATTGCATAAAACACTCTGCCGTCAAAATATAAAACGTCGGTAGTAAATATCGTTTGTTGTATTCTAAACCAACCTAGCGACAGAAAGCCATCTAATTGCGTCGGCTCAATATTAGAAAGTTCTATTAACTGCGGATTCAAGAAAATGATTTTGCAAGAATAAATATAGCGGAACTTTTTTTAAACATTATTTAAAAGATATTTTTATATCACCGGGCAGATCGTAAAAAACAAAGTTACTTTTAACTAAAGTAATTATCGGTCAAAATTTTTTTCTCATAAAAAACAAAGTAAATATGAATCGTGTTTCTCTAATTTTTATTTTTTTTATTGCATGCTTTTTTCAATATAGCGGAGCTTCAGGACAAGGACACGCAATTGCAGAAAGATACCCTATAATACCTTTTCCAACTCATCTTCAGCAGTTGAAAGGTGAATTCATAATTAACCACGCGACTACAATAAAATATGACCGGCTACTTTCTAACGAGGCCGCCTACCTGCAAAATCTTTTGCAAAATGCGACTGGACACCGTCTTGGTTTCACAAATAGCAAACTGTCTTCTAACATTATTATTTTACTGTTGACTGATACCATTACTAACAGTGAGGGCTACTCGATAAATATTCAGCCTGGCAAAATGATACTATCCGCAAAACTTCCCGCTGGTATGTTCAGGGCCATTGAAACAGTTCACCAATTATTACCATTATCTGCTGAAAGCAAGCCCGCTATAAATCACAACGTTTCAATTCCCGCCGTAGAAATAAATGATGCACCATTATACGATTGGCGTGGAATGCATCTCGATGTGTCTCGGCATTTTTTTTCTATCGCTTATTTAAAAAAATTTATTGATGTTATGGCCTTATACAAAATGAATAAGTTTCATATTCATTTAACGGATGACCAGGGCTGGCGAATTGAAATAAAAAAATATCCAAAACTAACGGAAGAAGGCGCTTGGCGCACATTCAACAACCAGGATTCAGATTGTATAAGAATGTCAAAAGACAATCCTGATATGGCAATTGATACGGAACACATTATTCACCCGGATGGTAAAACATTGTATGGCGGTTTTTATACACAGGAGCAAATGAAAGGCCTGGTAGCTTATGCGGCATTGCGCCATATTGATATTATTCCCGAGCTTGACATGCCGGGGCACATGATGGCTGCTATTCATTCTTATCCTTTTCTCTCATGCGATGGCGGAAGCCAATGGGGCGCTTTATTTTCAACTCCAATATGCCCGTGCAACGAATCAACATTTGAATTTGCAGAAAATGTCTATAAAGAAATATTTGAAATTTTTCCTTCAGAATATGTACATCTTGGCGCTGATGAAGTTGACAGAAAAGAATGGGCGAAATCACCTGCCTGTAAAGATTTTATGATAAAAGAAGGATTAAAAAATGTAGATGAACTGCAAAGTTATTTTGTAAAAAGAATGGAAAAGTTTTTTAATGCTAATGGTAAAAAACTAATCGGGTGGGATGAAATACTGGAAGGCGGCGTAAGCAAAACCGCTTATGTCATGTACTGGCGCAGTTGGGTTCCTAATGCTCCTGTTAAAGCTGCGAAAAATGGAAATTATGTAATTATGACTCCCGGTAATCCTTTATATTTCGATGGAATACCTGATGCAAATTCAATTAAATCAGTATATAATTTTAATGTTGTACCAAAAGGTCTGACTGATGAAGAAGCCAAATTTATCCTGGGAGCACAGGCCAACATTTGGACAGAACATATTCCTTCTGAAAACCGAGCCGATTTTATGTATATGCCCCGCATGACTGCGTTAGCTGAAAAATTATGGAGTAATACAAATGATTATAGTGGTTATCTTTTGAGATTGCAACAGCAATACAAACGGTTGGATGCAATGCATGTTCATTATCGTTTGCCCGACCTTACCGGCTTTTCACAAGAAAATGTTTTTACCGATAAAACAACACTAGATGTAAAGAAACCATTTCAATCATTACAAATACATTATACTACTAACGGTAGCATACCCGAAAAAAATTCACCTTTATTAAATAAGCCACTTACCATACAGCAACCGGTAACAATAAAGCTGGCAGCATTTACAAGCAATGGTATGAGAGGAGATATTTATACTCTTAATTATAAAAAAGAAAAATATGCCGTACCCGTTAAAGCAAGTAAAAAACTGAAACCAGGATTAACCTGTAATTATTATAAAGAATTTTTTAAAACAAGCTCTGCATTAAATAATGCAAAGCCTGACAGCATATTTACAGCACATGATTTTGTAGTATCAGATTCCATTAACGCACCTTCTTTTGGCTTGCAATATTCTGGCTTTATTAATGTACCGGAAACAGCCATTTACACATTTTATTTAACCTGCGATGACGGCAGCATACTTAATATTGCTGACAAAGAAGTGGTAAATAATGATGGCCTTCATTCTGCTATTCAAAAAACAGGGCAGGTGGCATTGCAAAAAGGATTACATCCTTTATTGCTCAATTTTATCGAAGGTGGCGGTGGCTTTACATTAGACTTGAAATACAGTAAAGACAACGGCCAACCAAAAGATATACCAGCGAACTGGCTTAAATATTAATTGATAGACGGGCTTACTATTTGGGTAAAGAATCCTGCAATTGCGTATAGCCGGTGCCGTTATACGATAAACAATTCATTTTTATTAGCAGGTAATTTATAATGCTATAATAACCAGGGTAATACATTGCTCTATTAAAAATTATCTTTGCCTAATCTGCAACTTTACGAACTTTGCATAAAATTGATAATGATAGAATTTTTGAAACAACCCTGGCCTTGGTATGTCGCCGGACCTTTAATAGGGTTAATGGTTCCTGCCCTTTTAATTCTTGGAAATAAAACATTTGGAGTTTCTTCATCACTACGGCATATATGTGCTGCATGCGTGCCATTCGATATTTCTTATTTTAATTATCAATGGAAAAAAGAAACATGGAATTTATTTTTCGTTGGTGGAATATTGGCCGGAGCTTTCCTCGCAACAACTTTTTTACTTAACGGACAGCCTGTAAACATTAATCCAAATTTAGTAACGGAACTCGGTAAATATGGCATTACAGATTATCACTCGCAGGTACCTATGCAATTGTTTAACTGGCAACAACTATTTACAATAAAAGGGTTTATACTTATTGTGGCGGGTGGTTTTCTTGTTGGCTTTGGAACAAGGTATGCCGGAGGTTGTACTTCAGGCCATTCTATAATGGGTCTTTCAAACCTGCAAATGCCATCTTTAATTGCAACCATTTGTTTTATGGCGGGAGGTTTTATTATGGCCAATCTTATTTTACCTTTTATTTTAAAAATGTAATGATGAATACCGGCGAAGCAATCATCAGAGATATAAATACGAATACTGATTTTGAAGTTCGTTCATTAGATGAAATGAGTTTTAACGAATCAACCTTGCAACATCCGTGGTGGTACAATTTAAAATATCTTGTTGCAGGAATTTTATTCGGAATCATTCTTGTAAAATCTGAAGTTATTTCATGGTTCAGAATACAGGAAATGTTCAGGCTGGAAAGCTTTCATATGTATGGAGTAATAGGCTCTGCAGTGGTAACAGGAATGATTTCAATCTTCCTAATAAAGAGATTTAATATCAAGACCGCCTATGGTGAAAAAATAAAATTTTATCCAAAGAAGTTTCACAAAGGGCAAATTTATGGCGGCTTAATATTTGGATTCGGATGGGCATTAACAGGCGCATGTCCCGGGCCATTGTTTGCCTTGATAGGCACAGGTGCATTAGTAATTATCATTGCTCTGTTAAGCGCCATTGCCGGAACATGGGTGTATGGCTTATTAAAAGATGAACTTCCGCATTAATAATTTGGGAATAGTCAGGCAAATTATTTGAAACTAATAGCTGATCTTTAAAACCAAAAAGCAACCTTTATACTGATGCGCCTGAATTTGTAATTGTATAAATCAACCCGTGGTGGAAGCGGCTGATCAAGCGGGCCAATCCCATAATAAGCTGTATCTTTTTCTTTAAAATTTTTATACGAATAACCTGCAGACAACGCAATGCTTAGAGACTTACTCAAAACAAACTTATAACCTGCGCTTAATTCATAATATAATGCACCTTGAAATTTATATTTAAGACCTTGGTTCAACTTATAATCTTTATTTATCAGCGGCCAGTTATAGCCGAAATCAACACTTAAGAAAGGCGTATTCTTTTTTTGTTGCAAATCTTTTTTTACTTCAATGAAAAAAGGGATGCTTTTAAAGCCTGAATAATAATCAATACCGGCGCCAATACCCGCAAACCATGTTTTATAAACAACGCCGCTAACGACTTGCAATTCTGCACCTGCCTTATCAGCCTCTCCATTTAATAAACCGGCTTTGAAGGCGGAAGAGAACTCAACTTTTCTCTGAGCCAACGCTACATTGCATACGGTGAGACTTATAAATAGCAGGAGGATAATCTTTTTAATATTCATTCCGTGATATTTATTTTACTTAATAAATGAATATCACTCGCATTGGCATAATCATATTGATATAATCCATCTTTTGCAACCACCAATGCAATTTTATTATTTGCAATTACATCATAAGTTTCCGCACCAGTAAAATGCATTATCAGATCCAGCTTATTTACATCGCTTGTATTGTAAACTTTTAATCCGTCTGCTCCATCGCAAATAAATAAAAGATTTCCATCTTTTGACAACCCATGCGGATTAGTAAGATTATATGATTTCACCAAAGAAGGATTACTAATATTAGTTAATTGTAAAATATCTAATTCATTACTAAATCCCTGGCATGCGGTACCAGACCGTAAAGTAACATAAGCAAAAGAATCTTCAGCTATAACAGGATCGCAACTCCGCAAATGACCGAACTGCCCTTCTGCTTCGGGCTGATCGGGCTTACTGATATTGAATATGTACATTCCGTTTTGCGACCCGATGAATAGTTTGTTTTTAAAAGGAAATATGGTTTCAATATTCCAGCTTCCAATATTTACTTTATTGTCAAAGTCGGGTTGCTGCAATGTTGAGATATCAAAAACATTCAAACTGGTATAACCAACAGTGTATAAATAATTATTAACTAACGCAAACCTGGCCATAGAACCGGCTACACCCTTTTGCCCGGAATTACTATTAGAATTTTGCATGGAGGCGTTCCCATTATAATAAACGCCTCCTGGCCAGCTTTGCTGAGGCAGGTTATCATCACTTAAAACAATTGTATCATGCCGTTTCCAATCATAAATTATTTTATTGCTATCAACGGCATAAGAAGCATATAAATTATCAGGAAATGCATTTTTTATGATCTTAGTTGTAGCTACCTGCATTGGATTTGTAATATCAAGCGTTACCAGGTCATTATACAAATCTGCATACAGCGTATTTCCTTTTATCGCCATATCCACATTTCCTGCAATAGATATGAAGGCGATATTTTTAGGAGAAGAAGGAAGGCTGTTGTCAATTATATGGATGCCCTTTCCTGTTTCATTCAGGTAAATATACTTTCCATTAATAAAAATCTTTCCGGGATGTTCTATCTGCTGCGACGGATTACTTTTAATATCTGCAATTACTTCGGCCTTTGTTTTATAAAGAGGCTCATACCATGAATAAGTAAAGGTATGCGTAGCTGTATCTTTCAAACATCCGCTAAATAAAGCAACAATGAAAATGAAGACAAAGCATTTGATAAAAAAGGATAAATATTTTCTCATCATATAATATTTTTAAGGCTGACTAATGTTTGTTTTCAATCGTTGCATTCAATCTTATAAATTATTTTCCGAACAAAATTTCTGCTTGCAGGCCTGTAAATACAAAATGCTTTTTATTATACAAACCTTGACTGGAAATGTGAGTGACATCGTAATAGAAGAAAGGCCCGATAGAAAGAGGATTTTTTTGTTTTGAGAAAAGCGTTGCAAACAAACCCGTATTAAGCCCCAGTTGCGTTTTATTAAACAGTGAATTGTTCTTATAATAATATCCTGCCGGATTAAATTGTAATGCATTTGTATTTATCAATTGAGAAATAACAATGCCTGCCTGCCATGAAAGTGGAATGTTTTTATTCATCCCAATCTGCGCTTTGAAATTTACCGGCAGTTCAATAAAATTGAAATAGTTATTATAATTGTTTATCGCATTTTGAGCGCTATATAAATCTGCAGAGGTACCGGTACCGCTGATTACATTTCCAACTTTATTTTTAATTCTAAATGATTTAAAATTTAGTCCAAATGCAATTTTTGTTTTAGGAGATATATTTCTTTCTTCAAACACCCCGACTCTAAAACCGAAGCTGTGCCTTGGATTTGAAGGATAATAGAAATTTCCCTGTGGCGAGCCTCCTGAAGTTGAATTATTGAAGCCGGGATCGTAGGAGTAATATGCGGAATTATTTATAGCTAAAAAATTATTTCCAACATTTGATAAACCAGCTGCAAAAAGCACTCCTGTTCTCCACTGGTTTCTTGGTAATTTCTTTTTAAACTTAGGAATTGATTGCTCTTGTTTTAAAGTATCTGCTGTTTTAGCGATATTTTTTTCAATAAGTGATTTTAATAAAGTGCCTGGATTTAGTTTTTCATTTAAAGAATCATTTGGCCCATTTATTGCCATAGGACTTTTTTGTATACTTTCTTGAGTCTCTTTTTGTATTTCAATTTCATTTTTAATTTGCCCATTTATTTTTAATTTTTCTTTTTCTAAAGATGTAATAGAACTTTGTTTCGGCGGGAATATTCCTGCATTCTTTTTTGAAGCAGTTGAAAATTTAGATTGTTGCATGAATTTTTTGATATTTTTCTTATTCTGCATTTCATCTTCATTTATAACCGGAGTATTACTTTTTTGTGCGAAATTTAAAATAGTATCAATTTTTGATTGGCCTGAATGCTTTTCATTCTTTTTTATTCCATTATCTATACTTTTTCCTAAATTATCTTTTATATATTCTTTATTTTCTACAAGCTTTTGCTGGTGAATATTCCAAAGCCAATAACTTCCCGGTAACGCAATGCATAAAAAAAGAAATGATAGAATTACAACCAACCCCCGGCGTCTCTTTTTTTCAATTTGCATCTCAATTTTTGCCCACACAGTTTCAGAAGGCTGAATCGTAAATTCATCCATCTGCTGTTTCACCTGCTTTTCAAATTTATTTTCTTCCATATCGCTCCGTTTGTTCTTTTAAAGAAAATTTTTTTATCCAGTCAATTAATAATGCTCTTGCTCTTGCATACTGCGACCGCGAAGTGCCATCACTAATACCAAGCATTGACGCAATTTCAACATGCGTATATCCTTCCACCGCGTGAAGATTGAAGATTGTCTGAAATCCCGTAGGCAACTGTCGGATCAGTTCTGATAACTCTTTAGCCTGTAGTTTTATTAAAGGATCATCAATAGAAACAGGATGTAAAGACATTTCTGTGAATAATAAATCATGTTGATATTTTTTACTGGTCTTTAAATAAGTGAGCGCCGTGTTCACCATTATTTTCCTTATCCACGCCCCTAACTCTCCCTCAGATTTATACTGGTGTATATATTTAAATACTTTCACAAAACCCTCCTGTAAAACGTCTTCTGCGTCAGCAAGGCTTTTAGTATAGCGGTAACAAACGCCCAACATCATAGGCGCAAAATGCTCATACAATTGCTTTTGTGCTCCGGGTCTGCGCCTTATATTATCTTTTACCAGTTTATTATAATCCATCGCTTATTCAGGTGGTTGACAAACTTTATTTATATATCGTTGCATTCAAAAAAATAATTTTTAAAGAACCCGGAACCGGAATAAGTAACTTTGAAACTCTTCTTAAATAAACACTATGAACTTTGCAGAAAAAGATTATGAAATAATCTGGCACCCTTACACTCATCAAAAAAACCGTACTCCCGCTATCCCGATTGTGAAAGGAAAGAAAGCAATTTTATATGACGAAAACGGAAATGAATATATCGATGCAATAAGCAGTTGGTGGGTTAATATTCATGGCCATGGCAATAAATACATTGCTAAAAAAATATACAAACAGGCAAAAAAGCTGGAACAGGTGATATTCGCAGGATTTACACACAAACCAGCGGTAAAGCTCGCTGAAAAGTTATTGCAAATTTTACCAGGAAATTTTTCAAAAATATTTTATAGCGATAATGGCTCAACGGCAACTGAAGTTGCTATAAAAATTGCGCTTCAATACTGGATAAATAAAGGGGATACAGGTAGAAATAAAATACTTGCCTTGCATCATTCTTACCATGGCGATACGTTTGGCGCCATGAGTATTAGTGAAAGAGGCGTTTATACGTTGGCGTTTAGAGATAAATTATTTGAAGTAATTTTTATTAATACTCCTGACGATAAAAATTTAGAAAATTTAAAAGAAGAAATTCAGAAATACAAAAATGAAATCGCATGCTTTATTTACGAACCCTTATTACAGGGCGCAGGCGGCATGAGAATGTATGATCCAAAAAACTTAGATACTCTTTTGTCTTTTATTAAAGAAGAAAATATTCTTTGCATCGCAGATGAAGTACTAACAGGATTCTATCGTACGGGAAAATTTTTTGCAGGTGATTATCTATCAGAAAAAGCTGATATTATTTGCCTAAGCAAAGCATTAACCGGCGGCACAATGGCGCTGGGCGTTACTGCATCTACTCAAAATGTATATGATGCTTTTGTAAGTGATGATAAAACGAAAACTCTTTTTCATGGACACTCATTCACTGCAAATCCACTTGCCTGTACCGCCGCTATTGCCAGCCTTAAAATATTAAAGCGGGATAAGTATATTCAAAAAATAGAAGCATTAGTATCTGATCAAAAATCTTTTTTTAAAGAATTGAAATCGTTTGAAACTGATTCTGTGATTAAAAATCTACGCCTGCTGGGAACTATTCTCGCATTTGAAGTAAACACGAGTGAAGAAGATGGTTATCTTCATAATGTTGGTGCAGACTTTACAAATTTTTGTTTAGACCATGGCGTTTATCTTCGGGCAATGGGCAATACAATTTATGTGATGCCACCCTATTGCATAAAGAAAACAGAAATAGAAAAGACATATGATGTAATTAAAGAATTTTTAAATTCTCTTAATAAAAAAAATCAGTGAGCAGGGTTTTCTGATGCTGCTTTTAAATTTTGCAAAACAGCTTCGTATTGAGGGCCTTTGATTTTATCCATAAAAACACCAGCTAGTTTTTTCCACGGGTACCATTTTAATTTAGTATTCACATTCCAGGTAATGTGCGTTTCACCGTTGGCATTAGTTTTTAAAATAAATTCATAATTTTCACTGGCATTGTTTGCGCCGGATAAAATAATATTTATATGCTCTGATGAAGCATTTATTAATGTAAATACTAATTTTTTTTGGTTTGCGGCAGTAAGTATGGCATAAGCAGTATCATGATTTTGCCGTATGTGTACCGAAATATTTTTATCCCGGAATAGTGGGAACCAGTTTTTCCAATTATTAAAATCTCTTATTTCCGCAGCTACGGTTTCCTGATTAGCATTAATTGTAACAGTTTTGGAAACCATTACTTGTGAAGGAAGAAAAACGGTGATCAGGCAAACAAAAACGAGCAATAAAAAAACCGGTATCACAAATAATTTTATTTGGCGCATCATTAGTTTATTCCCATTTAAAAACCTTTACGGCAAGTGCATAAATTACAATTCCCCAAAGCAACAAAATACCTATTTCAAGCTTTACATCCCAAAGACTTTTTCCCTCAAACGCAACATCACGCAGGGCTTCATTAAGATGTGTAAGAGGCATTATTTTAGCAACCCACTGCAGCCACACAGGAAACACACTTATTGAAAAAAAGGTGCCACCTATTAAAAATTGCGGCAGTGTTATAAGGTTGGAAAACGGTGGAATAGTGTTATCATTTCTTGCCACGCCGCTTACTACAAAACCAAAACCCATAAATACTATAAGCCCAATGAAACTTAAGATCAGCATATCAAAAAATGTCCTAAATCCATAAATTAAAGTAAAACCAAAACAAAAATGACCAAGAGCAATTATAACTACAGCAGTGAGCATTTGAAATAAAACCCGGCTTAGCATTTCACCTAAAATAATATACGTTCTGCTTATTGGCGTTGCAAAAAATCTTTTTAAAACCAATGTATTTCTCAAGTTAAAAAAAGTAAACGCGACTCCAAATACACCGGATGCCAATAAAGAAAAGCCAAGCTGCCCCGGCAAAATAAAATCTATTGTTTTGTATTCCCGTATCTCTGAAATATCTCTCTTATAATCAAAATCAAAGTTTGCATAGGTTGGCCTGTCTTTATAATATTCATTACTTACATTATTAATAACGCTTTCAACTAAAGCTTTAAATTGCGGCCATTTGTCGTTGCTTGCCGTAGTGCTTTTTAATGTGAACCTATACGGCGTGCTTCCTGAAATATTTTTTTGTATGTTTATTATTCCTGCAAGCTCGCCACGCCGCATATCGTTCGTTAATTTAATAGTATCCTCGTATCTTAATATTTTTAAGCCTTGAGTTGCTTTAAGAGCTTTGTATAATTCGTTAGTGGTGTCAGCATCTGCTTTTAATGCGACTTTATAATTTCTAAAACCTCCTGAATTGCCAATAAACCCGAAAACAAGAATGAAAATAAGAGGAAATGCAAATCCGAAAATAACCGATGACGGACTTCTTAAAAGAGCAATTAAACTTGCCTTTGTAATTGCGAACATTGCCCTGGCCTGGCTATATGGCTTCATTAGTAAGTTATTTTGAGCGGCAAAACTATTGGAGAAAAAATAATTAGAAGAAAATTATTCCATTTTAGACAGATGTCGTATATTTGGATGACAATTGTCAAAAATGAAAAACAAAAAATTATATAAGCCATCCGAAACAAAACCGTCGATGGTTGAAGAACCATTTGCAATTTACGGTTTCCCAAAAGAATACCACCTTACTAAAGAATTTACATTTAATGATTTTAAAAAAATTGCAGCAAAAACTGATTTTACCCAAAAGGAATGGTCAGATATTCTTCATATATCTGAAAGAACTTTACAGCGATATGCAAAAGAAAATAGTGCTTTTAGTTTTAGCATTACAGATAGAATATTACAAATTGATAAAGTGTTGAAACGGGGGTTTGAAGTTTTTGGAAGCTATGAAAAATTTTTACTTTGGATTCGCGATAATCCATATATGTTAGAAGGAAGGCTTTCGCTTCATTCACTATCCAGCTTTGAAGGAATTAGCAATATACTTATTCAATTGGGAAGGATAGAACACGGAATTTTTGCATGATAGTTTACAGAATAACTAATGAAGCCTATAAAACTGATATATCCGGACAGGGGCCATTCCTGTTCGGCTCCAGATGGAATTCAAAGGGATTTCGCTTACTTTATACTTCACAATTTATTTCATTAAGCATTCTTGAATCATTAGTGCATTTAAAAAAACAATACATCCCATCAGCACAATATTTACTTCACATAGAACTGCCTGATTCAAAAGAAATTACTGAAGTATCGGTAAAAAAGTTAAAAAAGGATTGGCATCAACAATTTGATTATACACAGGAAATTGGCGATCAATTTATAAAAAGTAATCAAATCTTATCTCTCAAAGTTCCTTCCGCTATTGTACCGCAGGAAAATAATTTTTTATTAAATCCTCTACATGCTGATTTCAAAAAAGTAAAAATAATTTCATCAGAATTATTGGAGCTTGATAAAAGGCTGTTAGGATTTTAAAGAAAAGGCCTCTTCAAACTTTTCAACAAACAATGCAGGCATCAATCAATTCGTTTCAGCTATTAATTTTTCAGTCGCTATTTTTGATTTTTAAAATACGATAAAAAACATCTTTAAATATTCAAATAGGGAATATTAATAACAGATGTATTCAATATGAAATACAACTTCATCACTATTGAAGGAAATATAGGAGCAGGTAAAACTACTCTGGCTCATTTGCTTAGCAAAAAATTGAATGCCCGTTTGATACTGGAACAATTTGCAGACAATCCTTTTCTACCAAAGTTTTACGAAAACCAGCAACAATACGCCTTTCCGCTTGAGTTGTTTTTCATGGCAGAAAGATATAAACAGCT
>Ga0068852_100001617_pt1 | contig 15362 bp, 9 predicted proteins | sample KBSCornC22_FD_66594 | JGI IMG/M metagenome (GOLD analysis project Ga0068852, IMG submission 66594) | Corn rhizosphere microbial communities from Kellogg Biological Station, Michigan, USA - KBS Corn C2-2 | ecosystem: Host-associated > Plants > Roots > Rhizosphere > Soil ... | reverse complement strand
TGTCGTAGCGGTCGAGCCAGCGCAGCTCGGGAAATTTTGCGAGATCGGGTACGCGCGACAGATCGGTGCGGAACGCGCGCGGAGTCAGGAACCAGCCCGCATGGCTCCAGAAAAAACCGTGCTGGGCGGGCGAATGCAGATCGTCCGGCGTATCGGCGTGGCGATGATGATCGCGGTGATTCGCCGCCCACCACAGGGGTCCGCGCTGCGCGCTGGACGCGCCGATCAGCGCGAAGGCGAATTGCACCGCGCGCGAGGTGCGGAAGGTCTTGTGCGAGAAATAGCGATGGTAGAACGCAGTCAGCGCGAACATGCGCACGGCGTAGAGTGCGATGGCCACGGCGACGGCCACGGGCGACACGCCGACCCAGATCACGGCGACGCAGGCCAGATGCAGCAGCACGAACGGCAAAGCCCGCAGCCAGTCGATGCGATCGGCGTCGGTGCTGGATTCCGGTCCGGCACCCGCGTCGAACCACAGCCGTATAGCCGAACCCACGCGGGTCGTTCCTGCCGACCGCTGACTGCCGTCCATGTTCGCTCCGTTACCCAAGGGACAGGCTATGTACGCACCGATGCGCGTCGCGGATGCAGTGGACGTGCGTATCAGATCGCCTGGATGCTGCCCTTGGCCACGATGGGACTGCTCGGCGCCGCATGTGGAATGCCCGACTGGTCTTCCAGCGTCACGGCGAAGATCGCACCGGCGGCGACCGCGTTGCGCAGCTCGGCCGGCACGGCGATGGTGTGCGCCTTGTCGTTGGACAGGAAGCCGAGCGAATGCGGCGCGCCACCGACCGGAATTATCCACAATTCATTGACGCGGCCCGAGCCGTCCAGTGCCGAAGGCACCGGCACCATGAGGACCTTGCCATTGGCCGCATCGACGCGCGCGATCCATGCCGCGGCGCCGTTGTCGCGCACCAGCACGGTGACCGGGCGGGCAGCGGCTTCCTCGGCCGCGACGTTCGGTGCCTGCGGTTGCGGACGGCTCAGGCCGAACGCGATCGCGGCCAGTGCCGCCGCGGTCGCGAGCGCCGCCGTGCGGCGCCAGAACGCGGCGTTGTCGCGCAAGGTTGGCTTCGCGGCTGCCGTGCGCCAGCCAAGGCGCTGCGTGATGCGTGGCCAGACCAGTGCCGAGGGCTCGACCGGGCTCACGCGATGCAGCCACGGCGCAAAGCGCTGCTCCCACTCGTCGACGCGGCGCGCGAGCGTCGCATCGGTGTCGATGCGCTGCTGCACCTCGCGGCGCTGTGCCGCATCGAGTACGCCGAGCACGTATTCGGCCGCGCGCAGGTCGTCGTCGGTCGGCTCGACCGGGTCTTGATCGGAAGGATTGACGGTGGCGTTCATGATTCGAGGCAGGTCCGCAGCTGCAGCAGGCCGCGCCGGATCCAGCTCTTGACCGATCCCAGCGGCGAACCGCAGCGGCGGGCCAGTTCCTCATAGGTCGAGCCGTCGAAGAACGCGCTGTTGATCAGGGTGCGGCGCTTGGGTTCGAGGCGCTGAAGACACTCGTCGAGGCGCGTGCGCTCGGCGTCCGCTTCGGCGGCGGCGGACGGCGCGGGCGCGGGATCGGCGGTGGTTTCGGCAAATTCGATCGGTGCGTGGACTGCCGCAGCGGGAGTGCCGCGCAGGCGGTCGATCGCGCGGTGGCGTGCGATCGAGGCCAGCCAGGTCATGCCGCCGGAACGCTGCGCATCGAACTGGCTCGCCTTGTTCCAGGCGGTGACGAAGACTTCCTGCAATACGTCCTCGGCTTCGAGGCGATCGGGCAGCACGCGCAGGCACGTGCCGAGCAGGCGGCTTGCGGTGGTGCGGTACAGCTGTTCGAAGGCGCCGCGGTCGCCCGCGGCGACCTGGTGCAAAAGATCGTCGATCGCGGCATTGGCCGGATCGCGTAGCTGCTGCGGGTTTGAGTCCATCCGTCCCGGTTCCATTGGTTGGGCCGCGCCAGGCGCGTGGTCGAGAGTACCGCCGCTGGCGAGCCTACGCACGGCATTGTGCACGTTGCGTGTGCGAACGCACACATGCGGCGGTGACGGACGGCCACTCGCGCGATGACGCCGGCCCGACGCGGCCCCGAAACGCGCGGACGTGGCGGATGCCACGCGCGCCGCGGGGCCGGGATGAAGCCGAACATTGCCGATATGCACCAGACACCCGTCGATCGACCGGAATGCAGAACCTTACGGCGGTATGGCCCGCGCGGATGCAGGACGGCGAGCGATCACGGCGCGCGTTCATGCAGTGCCGAAACGGTTGCCTCACGGTCGGGGCGGTGCGACAGCATCCATTGCGTTCAAGGACCAGCGACGGCCGCCGCCCACCGCGGCGACCGTCACCCCGGTGGCCAGCTCAACGCCGCGCGACGACGAACTCGCGCACGTGCTCGCCGCCGTCGTCGATGAGTTCCAGCGTGGCGTGATCCGTGGCCGTCCGTTCCGCCGTCGCGGCGATGACGTGGCAGCGATAGACCGTCGCGCCGAAGCGATAGACGAAGCGGAAGCCCGGCCAGCTTTCCGGCAGGCACGGCTCGATATGCAGGCGCGCACCTTCGCGGCGCAGGCCCAGCAGCGACCCGACGATGAGCCGGTACATCCAGCCGGCCGAGCCCGTATACCAGGTCCAGCCGCCGCGGCCCGCGTGCGGGTCGACCGCGTAGACGTCGGCCGCGACCACGTACGGTTCCACTTTGTAGGTTTCTACATCTTGCGGCGTCAGTGCGTGGCGCAGCGGATTGATCAGGTTGAACAGCTCCCACGCCTGCTGTCCGCGGCCGGCCTCGATGAAGGCCATGACCGACCAGATCGCCGCATGGGTGTACTGGCCGCCGTTCTCGCGCACGCCGGGCACATAGCCGCGGATATAGCCCGGATCCAGCGGCGCCTTGTCGAAGGGCGGGTCGAGTAGCTGGATCAGCTGGGTCTTGGGCCGTACGAGCCGTTCGTTGAGCGCATCCAGCGCCTGCTGCACGCGCGCATCGGGCGCGGCGCCGGACAGCGCCGCCCAGCTCTGCGCGATCGCATCGATACGGCATTCCTCGTTGCTGGCCGACCCCAGCGGCGTGCCGTCGTCGAAATACGCGCGCCGATACCACGCGCCGTCCCAGCCGTGCAATTCAAGATTCGCCTGCAGCGTTGCCGCTTCGCTCTCGCAGCGTGCGGCGAACGCTTCGTCGCCGCGCGTGCGGGCCAGCGGCGCGAAGTCGAGCAGGATCCGGTAGAGGAAAAAGCCGAGCCAGACGCTTTCGCCGCGGCCGTCCAGGCCGACGTTGTTCATGCCGTCGTTCCAGTCGCCGCTGCCGATCAGCGGCAGACCGTGTGGTCCCATGCGCAGGCCATGTTCGATCGCGCGCACGCAATGGTCATACAGCGGCGCGTGATCGTCCCAGCGCAGCGGCAGGTCGTAATACGACTCCTCTCCGGGCACGAGCGCGCGTCCGTCGAGGAAGGGCTGGGTCACGTCGAGCACGGCCGTGTCGCCGCTGCAACTGACGTAGCGGCAGGTCGCGAGCGGCAGCCAGAGATAGTCATCGGAGCAACGCGTGCGCACGCCGCGCCCGCTGGGCGGATGCCACCAGTGCTGTACGTCGCCTTCCTTGAACTGGCGCTGCGCGCAGAGCAGCAATTGCGCGCGCAGCAGTTCGGGTGCCGCATGGACGAGTGCCATGGCATCTTGCAGCTGGTCGCGGAAACCGAACGCGCCGCCAGACTGGTAGTAGCCGCTGCGTCCCCACAGACGGCAGGCGATGACCTGATAGATCAGCCAGCCATTGCCGAGCGCGTTGAGCGTTTCGTCTGGCGTATCGAGTTCGATCGCACCGAGCAGCCGCGTCCACTGCGCGCGCACGGCGTCGAGCGCCTCGCGTGCGTAGCCGGGCTTGCGCAGACGCTTGACCAGGGCGCTGGCCTCATGCGCGCTCGTCGCCGAGCCGAGCCGGAAGATGATTTCGCGCGTCTGTCCGTCCTCGAGTTCGAACGGAATCTGGATCGCACCGCAGGGATCCATCAGCGCGCCGACGCGGCCCGACAGCCGCGTGCGTTCCAGCGCCGCGGGCCGCGCGAGGCTGCCGTTGCGGCCAATGAATTCGAGGCGGTCGCCGCTGATCGTACGGTTCGCGTCGTCGACGTCGAAGAACGACACCCAGTCGCCGAATTCCGGATGGAACGCGTTACGCGCGAGCAGGGCGCCGCTGTCGGGATCGAGTTCGGTGACGACATGCATGGCCGACTTCGACGCGAGATCGCCGAGCACCCACTCGATATAGCCCGTGGCCGACAGGCAGCGGCGGCGGCCCGACACATTGCGCAGGCGCAGCACGAAGAACTTCACCGCGGCATCGGGCGCGACGTAGATGCGCTGATCGCTCTGGATGCCGTCCTCGGCATGCTCGAACACGCTGTAGCCGAAGCCGTGCCGCGTCGTATACGGCGTGGCGCCGGGTGCGGGCAGCGCGGACAGCGACCAGTAGCGGCCGCTTTCCTCGTCGCGCAGGTAGAACGCTTCGCCGCCGGCATCGCTGACCGGATCGTTCTGCCACGGCGTGAGGCGGTACTCGTGCGCGTTTTCGCGCCACGTGTAGCCCATACCGCTTTCCGACACGATGCAGCCGAAGCCGGGATTGGCGATCACGTTGATCCACGGCGCCGGCGTCGACTGGCCCGGCGCACTCGTGATGACGTATTCGCGGCCGTCGGCCGAGAAACCGCCGCGGCCGTTGTCCAGGCGCAGTGGTGCGCGCGCCGGGGCGATAGGATCCGTCATGACCGAGCGCGGCGTGGTGTCGGTGATGGCCAGGCGCGGCACGGCCGTCTCGACGATATCGCGGCGCTGCAGATGCTCGGCGAGGCTGCCCTTCTTGTCGCTCAGCACGATGCGCGCAATCGCGAGCAGCAGCATGCGGTCCTCGTGCGGAATCTGCTCGGCGGCGCGAACGAAGATACCGCCGGGCCGTTCGAGCAGGTTCGCGTCGACGCTCGCCGCAATCATGCCCATGAGCACGTCATGCAGATCCTGGCGGTAGCCGCCGCGTTCCTCGTTCCAGATCACGAGATCGACGGCGAGGCCCTTGAGACGCCAGTAGGCATGTGCCTGGATCGCGTCGCGCGCGAGGCCCATGTCGTCGCTGCCGCTGACCTGCAGCAGCAGGATCGGCAGATCACCGGAGATCGCGTAGGCCCAGAGGCCCGGCTGGCCGCGCCGGTTGCGCAGCACGAGCTGTGCCTCGGCACGCAGCGAGGCGTGGCTGTAGAGCATGCGGCCGGCGAGGCGCGCATAGGTCTGTGCCTCGGCTTCGCTGATGTTGATCTGACGCAGCGACACCTGGCTGTGGGTCCAGGCCAGCTCGATCACGCGGTCGGCGAGGCGGCGGTCGTGGTACTTGTCCACCAGTTGCAGACAGCCTTCGCGGTTCGCGGCCACGCCCATGACGAAATCGACATGGACGGTCTGCTCGGGCTGCACGCGGATGCGGTGACGGATCGCGACGACCGGATCGAGCACCGAGCCCTGCGTGTCCGACAACGCTGCGTTGCGATCGAGCGCCTGCGGATCCGCCGGCGTGCGGCGCCGGCCGAGGAAACGCGAGCGGTCGGTTTCGAACGACACGCCGAGGCTCTCGCCCTTGTGCACGGCGGCGAGATGGAACATCCAGGGTGTCGAATCGTGCGCGTCGCGCGGCCGGCGCGAGCAGAGGATCGCATCACGCGCGGCAATGATTTCCGTCTGCACGAACAGCTTGCTGAAGGCCGGATGCAGGCTGTCGCTGATCGCTGGCGCGAGCACGACCTCGGCGTAGCTGGTCAGCTCGATAGTGCGCGCGGTCGTGCCGCGATTCGTGATGCGCGTGCGGCGCAGCTCGATGTCGTCCTCGGGCGAGACGACGATTTCGGTATGCGTCTCCCAGCCGTCGAGGCGGCGGCGGAACTGCACGCGTGCCTCGGTGAACACGGCTTCGTAATCCTCGTCCGGCTTCAGCGTCGGCTGGAACGTTGTCGACCAGACACGGCCGCTGTCGACATCGCGCAGATAGCAGAAACTGCCCCAGGGGTCGCGTGTCGGATCTTCGCGCCAGCGCGTCAGCGCCACGTCGCGCCAGCGGCTGTAACCGCCGCCGGCACTGCTGAGCATGACGTGGTAGCGGCCGTTGGACAGCAGCTGCACCGCGGGTGCGGCCGGGTCGGGGCGGTTGAAGACGCGCAGGGGCACACTGATTGCGTCGCTCGCGTTGCGCGCGTCGACGAGCTGCGGATCGCTGGCGGGCTGGCCGACGGCGCGCGGCACGCGCTCCTGCAGCAGCAACAGTGCGGACTGGACCTGCGGGTCGGCCTCGAAGCGGCGCTGCATCGGCCGGTCGAGCAGCACGTGCGCAATCGCGAGCAGGCTCATGCCCTGGTGATGCGCCATGAACGAGCGCACGACCGCACAGCGCTCGCCCGGCGGCAGGCGCGACGCGGTGTAGTCGACCGCTTCGTAATAGCCGTACGGCGTGAGCCAGTGCTGCTCGGCCTGACGCTGCAGATTTTCCGCCGCTTCATCGGGCGCCACGAGCAAAGCGAGCGCCGTCGCGTACGGCGCGATCACGAGTTCCTTCGACAGGCCGCGCTGCAGTCCGAGGCCCGGCACGCCGAACGCGCGGTACTGGTAGTTCTGCGCCGCGTCGGTCAGGTGGTAGCCGCATTCGGAAATGCCCCAGGGCACATCGCGCTCGCGGCCGTAGTCGATCTGGCGTGCCACGGCGACGCGCGTCGTATGCGCGAGCAGCGATTTCGGATACAGCGGCATGACGAGGTTCGGCATCAGGTACTCGAACATCGAGCCGCTCCACGACAGCAGCACCGGCGCACCGCCGGTCTGCGTCAGCAGGCGGCCGAGCGAGAACCACGCCTTCTGCGGCACCTGGCCCTGCGCAATCGCGACGAACACGCCGAGGCGCGCCTCGGAGGCGAGCAGGTCGTAGTAGCCCGCGTCACGGCGGTGATCGTTGACGTTGAAGCCGATGCTGAAAAGATCGCGGCTGCGGTTGTAGAGAAATTCGTAGTCCATGACGGCGTAGTCGGCCGCGCGCGCGGCCAGCCGCTGCGCCGCCTCGAGCCAGCCGCTGGCTGCGGCCGAACCGGCGGCGGCGAGTTCCTCGAGGCAGGCCCCGGGCTTCGTTGAAAACAGCAGCACTTCTTCAAGCGCTTCGCTGCACTGGTCGACGAGCAGCTGCGCCCATTCGGCCGCAGGCTCTTCGTCCGTCAGCTTGCCGCGCAGGCCCGTCGCGAGCGCGAGCAGCTGGGTCAGCTCGGTCGCGAGCGTGCCGTCGCCGGCCAGCCGTGCCTGCTCCGTCGCTGTGGTCGTGCGCAGCAGATGCCCGACGCTGGCCTGCAGCGCCGTCGGCGCGAGGCTGTGCAGCACGCGGGCCGTGTCGTACAGCCCGTCGAATACGCGCGCCTGTGCCGGCGTGTGACGGCGCAGCGCGAGCAGGCCCTGGCGCAAGGTCAGCAGGTGGCCGGCGAAATTGCCGCTGTCGACGGTCGAGACGTAGCGCGGATTCAGCGGTTCGAGCGTACGCGTGTCGTACCAGTTGAGCAGATGGCCGCGATAGCGTTCGAGCTTGTCCAGCGTGTCGAACGTGGCTTGCGTGCGTTGCAGCAGGCGCCGCAGCGACAGATAGCCGAAGTCGTGCGCGGACAGCGTGGCGAGCAGGCTCAGGCCGATGTTGGTCGGCGAGGTGCGATGCGCCACGACGTCGCCGGGCTGCTGCTGGTAGTTGTCCGGCGGCAGCCAGTTGTCGAGCGGACCGACATGGCGCTCGAAGAAATGCCAGGTGCGCCGCGCGACATCGCGCAGCAGCGGTTCGTGACGCGGATCGAGCCGCGACTGCGCCGCGTTCGGCGCGCGGCTGGCCTGCCAGGCGAGCGAGGGCGCGACGGCCCAGAGCAGCAGGATCGGCAAGGCCGCGGGCAGCGCCGAGGGCTGCAGATGCAGCAGCGCGACGGTCAGGCCGACGGCGCTCAGCGGCGCGATGGCCATGCTGCGCCACTGGTCGCCGAGCCCGTTTCCGCTGCCGCGTTCCACCACGCTCGACGGCGTCCATTCGAGCAGGCGGCGGCGCGAGACATGCCGGCGCCACAGCGTGCGCGCGATCGCGTCGAGCGTGATCGCGGCTTCGAACGGCAGGCACGCAAGTGCGAACAGGGACTGGCCGAGGCGCTTGCCGGTGCTGGCTGCGACAAATTTCAGATGGATACGCCAGCGCGCGTCGGATGGCTTGCGCAGCGCGGCGAGCAGCGCCTCGACCGGGATCGGCGCCAGTGTCAGCAGCGCCACGCCGATGGTCCATGCGACGGCCGGGGGCAATAGGAGCCAGCCGAGCACGAACAGCAGGAACTGCGCGGGTACGGCGAGGCTGCGGCGCAGGTTGTCGAACACTTTCCAGCGCGACAGCGCGGACAGCGGATTCTTTTCCGCTCCGCCATTGGCCAGCGGCACGCGCGGCAGCATCCACTGTGCGATCTGCCAGTCGCCGCGGATCCAGCGATGGCGCCGCTTGATGTCGGCGCGATAGCTCTGCGGAAAATTCTCGAACACCGCGACGTCGCTGGTCAGTCCGGCGCGCGCGTAGCAGCCCTCGAGCAGGTCATGGCTGAGAATGCGATTGTCGGGCAGGCGATGCGACAGCGCGCGTTCGAACGCATCCACGTCGTAGATGCCTTTGCCCGTGAACGAGCCTTCGCCGAACAGGTCCTGGTAGACGTCCGACACCGCGCGCGTATACGGATCGAGTCCCGGATCGCCGCCAAACAGCGTCGCGTACGCCGACGCGCCGGCCAGCGGCAAGGTCGTGCCCACGCGCGGCTGCAGGATGCCGTAGCCGGACACGACGCGGCCGCAGGCCGGATCGAAGCGCGCCCGATTGAGCGGATGGTGCATGGTCGCGACGAGCTTGCGCGCGATGTCGTGCGGCAGCCGCGTGTCCGCGTCGAGCGTGATCACATAGCGCACGTTCTGCAGGCGTTCGACTTCGCCGACCACGGTCGAGAAGCGTTCGCCGGCGTCGCCGCGCAGCAGCGCATTCAGATCACCGAGCTTGCCGCGTTTGCGCTCCTCCCCGATCCACGCGTTCTCGCCGGCGTTCCAGCGGCGCGGACGATGCAGCAGGAAGAAACGCGAATCGCCGTCCGCATAGCGCCGGTTGAGGCGTTCGATGCCGGCGACGGCGGCGGCGAGAATGGCCGCATCGCCGGGCAGGTGCTCGCTGGCCGCATCGGGGAAATCGCTGAGCAGCGCGAAATGCAGCCGGTCGGTGCGATTGGCGAGATAGCGGATTTCCAGATCATCGACTTCTTCCTGCGCCGCATCGGGATCGCCGAGCAGGGTCGGTACGACGACGAGCGCGGTCGCTTCGGACGGAATGCCGCGCGAATAGTCCATGCGCGGCAGCATCTGCGGTGCGGCGGCGAAACCGGCGAGCCAGTTCGCGACGACCACGGCGAGCTGGCTGGACGCCACGGCCAGCAGCGCGCCGAGCGCAGGGTTCCAGTGCAGCAGCAACGGAGTGACCGGCAGCCACAGCAGCGCGGCAGAAAACACCGCGGTGAGCAGCACGATGACGCCGAGATAGATCGAAACCGGCAGACGCTGCAGCGACGGACGCAGGCCGACGCCGCGTTCCAGCGTCGAAAGACCCGCATCGACGAGGTAGTAGCCGACGTGCGCCTGCGGCGAATCGGGTGCTCCGGCGTGTGCCGCTGACGTAGCCAGCTTCACCGCTAGGTCGGCGACCTCGGACTCCGGCTTCGCAGCCTTGCGCGCGACGCGCTCGACCACGTGGCGATACGCGTCGCGCGTGGTGAAGCTCATGTCCGCGTAGACATCGGCCGGATCGGTCGAGAGGATCGCCTCGATCTGGCTGAGTCCCTCGACGAACGCACGCCAGTCGGTCGACAGCAGCAGGCGCAGGCTGCCGATGCTGTTGCTGATCGACATCTGGTCCGCGGCCTGCTGCTGGTTCTCCGACTGCACCAGCTGCTCGATCGTGACGCCCGCTTCGGCCAGGCGCTGTTCGAGCCATGACACCGGCAGCGCCAGCGAGGCATTCTGGTTCTGCAGGCGCTGCATCAGCTCGGCGACGAAGGAACTGCTGGCCGGCGGATCGGAGCGGGCCATGTCGGCGACGGCGAGGATCAGACTCTTCGGATCGTGCGCGACGATCTCCGCCATGCTCTCGCCCCAGGCGGCGGCAAGATCGCGGTGACGCCGGTCTTGCGCGACGCGCGTGGCGACGCGGCGCAGGTTCTCGATCAGGGCCAGGCGCAGCATGATCGGAATCGCCCAGAGCTCACCGAGACTCAGCGGCGCAGTGCGCTGGTAGGCGGCGACGAAGCGGTGCAGGCTGTCCTGGTCGAAGCGTCCGTCGCCATGCGAGATCGCGTTCAGCGCGATGTCGTAGATGCGCGGCAGGCCGGCGGACATGCCGTTGGCCAGACGCGGCAATTGCAAACTGTAGCCTTTCGGAAAATGCAGCCTCGCCGTGCGCAGGTGTTCGTCGATCAGGTAATAGTTGTCGAGCAGCCATTCGCTCGCGGGCGTGACGCGGCGGTTCTCGCGGATGGCGGTCGAGAGCAGGGCACAGGTGCTGACGAGGACGGCCTCGTTCTCGTCGAGCCGCGCGAGTAGGCGGTTGCGGCCTCGCCCGGGCTGCACACGGTGGAACGCGGCCAGCGTGCGGCCGTGCTCTTCCATCTGGTCGGCGCTGAACAGCTCCGCGCGCAGCGGTGATTCGGCGGCCTGGCTGTGACGTGCCTTGTAGCGTGCGCCGGCCAGCAATGTGACCAGTCTGTCGCGGAGATTTCTGAGCGAATCGTTCACCGGTGTCCTTGCGGGTGGGCGCGGTTTGCGGGCAGCACGCGAGGAACCGTAGTGCCTCGTCATCGCGCGGTAAGGCCGAAGTGTCGGCAAAGCGGTGTTGAGATATCGAGAAAATCGCGTAGTCGCGCCAGCCGAAGCGGCGCGGCAGCGATGCCGTCATTCGACGGACTCGGGCGCAAGGCGGACCTGCCGCGGCGCCGGCGAACCTTACTCAGCGACGAGTTCCGCCGCCGTGGCCGACTGCACGCCGAGCGTGTCGCTGGCCAGCGCGAGCGCGGAATCGCGCGCCGCGGCGGACGCGATCGTGCCGCGCAGCGACACCGTGCCGGCGGCGCTGCGCACGTCGATGTCGCAGGTATCGATGGCTCGCGAGAAGGACAAGGTGTAGCTCAGTGCCGCCGCGATCCAGGCGTCGGAGCGCAGCTTGCCGTGTTCGGCCACACGCTCGGCCTTGCGCGTGACGACGTTTTCACGTGCGAAGTCGGTCACGGGCGCCCAGTCGTTGACGTCGAGCTGGTTGTTGACGCGCGCAACGCCGAAGGTGTCGCGTGCGACATCGCCGACGAGGACGCGCTGCGCCTCGCTGCGGACCAGTCCGCGAATCTCCGCGACACCGCCGTGCGTGACGACTCGCACGTCGACCGCGTCGATCGCGGCGCTCCAGTCCAGGCGCGACTGGATCGCCGTGGTCGCAGCAGTGTCGCTCACGGCGCCGTCGCAGCGGCCCTGCGGAATCGGCGCGACATTCGCCGCCGTGGCCGCGCCAACGGCGGTCGAGGCAGGCATCAGGCCCAATACGGAGAGCGTAAACAGACGCGCGACGGGGAACCGTCGGGTTCTCGAAAAGATCATGGTGTGTCCGCCCGCGTCGTGAGGAGGTCGTGCGCGCGATGGCCGCCCAGCAGATCCGGGCGTCCGCGAACGGCAGGACGCCGAAGGGCGCAGCGGCAAAGGAGGGTGCGTGTCTCTCCGCTCACCGTACGCTGCGCAAGGAGCTCACGCAAGTGCTGCGACGGCGAAATATCGATGAATATCTATATTGTATAAATATATTGATTATTTAAAGGTACATGTTTATTTTGATTTATCGGCGGCCGGGTCGATGTTTTCCGGCCAGTGCTGCGGTACGCGCCGGACGCGGTCCGTCGCATAGCCGAGTTCGGCGAGTTGCTGCAGCAGTTCGGCGTAGCGCGCTTCAGGCAGCGTAGGCGTGCGCGCCATGATCCACGCGTAGTCGCGCGCGCTGCGGCCGATGATGGTCTGCTGGTAGTCCGGATCGAGGTACGACACGACGTACTCGGCGCGGATGGGCCAGATGAACTGCATGCCCCAGACCGCATTACCCGTATCGGGCACCACGGTGCCCTTCGGGCGCATCACCTTCAGCGGGCCGTCCGGTGCGTTGCGATAGCGGAACGTCGTCGCAATCGACCCGTCGCGGGCCAGCGCGTAGTTCTCGATCGCATTGTGCGCATTACGTTCGGTGCGGCTCGGGATGTGCGCGATCACGTACCAGTCGCCCATGAAGCGCGGCAGGTCGACATGCTCGACGCTGCGAATCGTGACAGGCCGCGTGGCGCAGGCGCTGAGCAGTAGCACGGACAGCAAGGTCGTGAGGATTTTGGGCGTCATCGTGATGCTCCGTGAGCGGGTAGGGCGAAATGAGCGGAGAACGCGGAATGCGAAAGAGCCGAGAGCCTCCAATAACGATGCCTGGGCAACTGACGCTCGTCGGAATAGCCCTCCCCTTCAAGGGGAGGGTTGGGTGGGGATGGTGTGCCGTAGGGCAAAATGCGTCCGCTTGCGCCAATGACGTTTACGCAACGTCGGTTTGTCACGCGAACACCATCCCCACCCAGACCCTCCCCTTGAAGGGGAGGGATTAAATTCATCGGCTCGGCGAATAGCCCGGGCATCTTCTCAGGCGCTGCGTTTGAGTGAGCCGTCGTTGCCGCGCCATCGCCCAGCCAGCAGAGTCAGTGCAGGCAATGCAATTGCCCAGGCCAGCGACAGCGCCGTGATCGCGCGCCAGTCCGGTGCCACGAACACGACTGCCCCGAGTCGCTGCGCACCGAGGTAGGCGAGCGGTCCGCCGATCGCACCGAGCAGCACCGTGACGAGGGGTCGCGTCTGCAGATAGGCGAGCGAATGGTCGAGGGTCAGCGCGAACGCGGCCCAGATCGCGAGGATCCACAGCGGCGGCCACGGCGGTGTCGCGGCGGCGTAGTCCAGCCAGCCGCTCGCAGAAAGCCCTCCGTCGATGACCACGCCGGCCGCCACCGCGCAGAGCAGCAGGCGCGCATCGGTGATGCGGCGCCCAGGCCGGCTGAAATGCACGAGCGCGAACAGCGCGGCCGCGAACAGCGCAGGCCAGGTCTGGCCGCGTGCGGCGCCCAGCACGGCCGCGAACCAGACAGCCTGATAACCCAGCAGGTTGAACCAGAAGCGCATCGTCAGTTTTCCCCGGACAGTGAGATCGCCAGCATCGGCGGGCGGCGCGAGACGGCCGTTGCGGCAAATCCCGCCGTCGCGGGTCGCGTGCTGCCATGGCGAGTGATTGAATGCGGCAGCAGAATTTCAATGACGCCCGGCTGCATCGTCATGAGCCGTCGCAGCGCGCGGCGAGCGGAGCCGACTGCGCCGCGGCGATCTCGTCCACCGACGTGTCGATCGCGTCGAGGTCTTCCGGAAACACGACCTCGACCGACTGGCGCTTGCCGCGCTCGTCGCGAATCGTGCTGACGCCGGTAAAGCGCACGAGGCGCCGGTCATCGCTGCGATAGGTCACCGTGATTTCGGGCAGCGCAAACGCATACCAGGCAGCCGCGCGCAGCGTGAACTGCGTGGTCGCGCCGGAGGACGGCGCCGAGCTCTTGCGCAGCTCGAGCTGCAGAAAGTTGAAATCGCTCGGCAGCAGGAACGTCGCTGTCAGCGGCTGGCCTTGGTTGAGTTCCGTCCAGTGCGTGCGCACGAATGCATCGAAGCCCGCATCGACGACGGCGTCGTCACCGAGGTTGACCGATTCGCTGCGCTCCGGCGTTTCGGCCGACGGCTGCCAGTAGACCTCGCGCCCACCGGCACCCTGCCGCAAGCCCTCGCGATAGCCGTCGCGTTGGTCGAGGAACTCGAAATCCGGCGCCGCCGCATCGTCGGCACCGAACAGCAGCTTGCGCGCGAATGGCCGTCCGTCGGCGCAGCGATACAGCACGAGCCGGCGCTGCTGGCCGCCATCGCTATAGCGCCAATGCGATTCGCGATACGCCACGTCCTCGCTGCCGCGGCGGTAGGCGATGCCGTCATGGCGCCGCACCTCATCCGATGCGCTTGCGGCGCACAGCCACGGCATCACGCAGAGACCGAGCAGGCCGCGGCGAAGCCAGGGGCGGAAAGTAGGGCGACGATTATCGAGGGGTTCCACCGATCGGTACCGCGCTGCCGGGACCTGGAGGTCTACGCAGGCGGACGGTTTCCGGATGCAGCGGTTGCGCAGCAGCCCGGCGACGCCAGAGCGGCGGTACGGGCGCGAGCGAATCGGAAGGGTGTTTTCTCAGGCAAAAAAAAGCCGACCCGGACAGGGCGTCCGGGTCGGCTGGTCTTGCAACACCTTACAGCTTGGCGCGCGTACGCAGGGCGCTGCGGAGGCGGTTCTTGCGACGACGGGCGCGTGCACGTTTCATGGGCGGATCCTTGGGGTCGAAAAAAGGGCGCCGATTGTCGCACAGTCACCGGATCGGCGCGCGCGGGCTCGAAACGTGACCATAAAGGGCGTGAACAGGGGAGTTCGCCGCCTCGACCGTGGCGGAGCGAGACGTCGCGAATATCGTCGCAACGTTCCGAGCGAGTCGCGGGGAGGCATGCCGACGAGTACGTCGAGCGCGAATTGGCCGTGTCGTGGCGCGCCAGCCAGCCTTGTCCACGGCCCTTCGACACCACACATGATGACCTCGCGGCACCGGCGCCCGTCCCACGCGCCGGGCCCTGCCCGGAGAATTCCATGAGTGAAGCCCTGCTGGTGGCGTGTCCGCATTGCCATACGCTCAACCGCGTTCCGCGAACGCGACTGGCCGAGGCGCCGGTCTGCGGCAAGTGCAGCAAGCGCCTGTTCGATGCCCATCCGGTCGCGCTCGATGCGGCCAGCTTCGATGTCCATGCGAGTCGCGCGGAGCTGCCGGTCCTCGTCGATTTCTGGGCACCCTGGTGCGGCCCGTGCCGGACCATGGCTCCGCAGTTCGAGGCCGCGGCGGCGCAACTGGAACCGCAGGTGCGTCTCGCCAAGGTCGACACCGAGGCCGTACCTGAACTCGGTGCGCGCTTCGGTATCCGCAGCATTCCGACGCTGGTGCTGTTCCGCCATGGACGCGAAATCGCGCGGCAGTCCGGCGCCATGGGCAGCGCCGACATCGTGCGCTGGGTCCGCGCGCAGGGCGGCTGAGGTCCCACGCCAGCTCGCATTGCGGCCGCACGGTGAGCAGTCGTTCTCGCCGCGTTTGCCGCCGCGATGCTCA
>Ga0068852_100001611_pt1 | contig 15376 bp, 13 predicted proteins | sample KBSCornC22_FD_66594 | JGI IMG/M metagenome (GOLD analysis project Ga0068852, IMG submission 66594) | Corn rhizosphere microbial communities from Kellogg Biological Station, Michigan, USA - KBS Corn C2-2 | ecosystem: Host-associated > Plants > Roots > Rhizosphere > Soil ... | reverse complement strand
GTATGGCCGTCAAAGACCCCAAATTTTTGAGAAAAGGAATTTGTTCCTGATATAATTAAACCCGCAAGTATTGCAGTTTTTAAATACATTTTAATCAAGTTTAATAATCAGAATAGGAAGTGCTGTGCATTAAGATGCTGTCGATATGCGAAACAGAAACCTTATTTTCATGCTCTGGCTTTGCGGATACTTCTTTCCATTTTGCATCGCTGCCAAAGGTTTTCCAACCCTCATTTCTTTTCTGTACATTGTCAAATACCGGCATGTACATTAAGTTTGGCATGTGACTTCCTGAAACTACTTTTCCGTAAAACACCGGATTAAAGCCGAGCCTTTTAAAAATTTCAACCTCTTCTTCGCTATTAAACATTGCCATCTTTTTTTCCGCAAGTTCCTGCGTGGGACTTTCATAGCTTCTCAGTTCAAAAACACGTTCCGGGTTTTTTGTTGGTGGAATTAAAAGATGATCCTGTACAGGAAAAGCTTCTAATAGAATGGATTCCATTCTGTCGTAAGGCGCTTTATCTGAAGACGCATTAAGAAAACTCGCAGCAGCATCTGAATAGGTTTTATCTTTTATTAGTTCATCTTCCATACCGCTCCATTGCTCCACGGATTTAAATGGAATCAAAACATAAACCAACTTTACAGATGCCGTATCATTGGCTATTGGCTTAAATACACCTATATTTTTAATTCCTTTTCTATGCAACGCAGGTAAATAGGCATCTTGCAAATAAGCATCTACCTGCGAAACCTGGTTATCATTTTTTAGATGATAAATTTTTATCTGGTAAAAATCTCCTTCTTTTTTTGCGGCAATTGACACAGAAGACATACCAATAAATATAACGGCAAGGATGGACGCAATTTTCATTTTATACATTATTAATATTTTTATTATACCAAATTATTTTTTATATAATCATAGCTTTTTTTAATGCTATCAAAAGGAGAGCCGGGAGTTATATCCTGCTCCACAAAAAAATATTTCATGCCGGCGAGGCTTTTATATTTAAAAATTTCTTTGAAGTTTATAATGCCACTTCCTACTGAAGCAAACATTTCTTTTGGCGTATTGTCCATGTCTTTCACATGCCATAAAGGAAATCTTCCAGGATGCTCGTGGAAAAGTTTAATGGCATCCTGTCCTGCTTTTTTTATCCAGTATAAATCAATTTCCATTTTTACTAGATTTTTATCAGTGCCTAATAAAATATTATAAGGCAATTCATCACCTTCTTTTACAAATTCAAAATTGTGATTATGATAGCACAACTGTATACCTGACTTTTTACACCGCTCGCCTGCAACATTTAAGTCCTCTGCAATTTTTTTATAATGCTCAATATCCGGTCTTTCTGTTTCGGACAAATAAGCGCAAACCATATACTTTAAGCCAAGTTCTGCGGCATCATCTACGGCTTTATCCCAGTCATTAAGCATTGTACCTTTTTGCGTTTCACCATTTACTTTTTCAGCGCCTAACCTGTAATGGCTGCTCGGAATAATAAGCCCGTTTTGTTTTAGCAAGGCCTTGAATTCTTTAGGAGACATCCCATAAAATTTTTCATCGCCTGTATAAGTGGCGCCTTCTACTGAGTTATATCCTATAGCTGCAACTTTTGCCAATGTTGCTGCAGCGTCTTTAGCCATAGCATCTCTCACGGTGTATAACTGTAAACCGATAAGAGATTTTTTGTCTTTAAAATCCGGAGACGAAATAAGAAAACCGGCGGATAGCAAAGATGTTGATTTAAGGAATGACCTTCTGGTTGTCATGTGATAGGTTTTAAAATTTCAGAAAAATTATAGCTTTTCAATTTAGTGATTTTTTCAAGTAGTTGTAAGATTTTTACAGGTAAAAGATACTTAACGTTTTTCAAATAATTCTTTATTACAGTTGCAGAGTTTTTAAGCAATCATATATGGAGATAAAAAGAAAGTAAAAGAAATTACAAGGTTTATAAAATAAAAACTGTAGCACTTATTGCTTCTAAAAAATTATACTTGCATTATTTTATTTAAACAAAATAGCGTGTTTCAAATTGCGCGTATGCCTTATAGTTAGATTTTAATAATGCTATATTACACATCTGCCATTTTTTCTTTTGGAACCAGGAAATGCATAATAAGCCATGCGATAAGATATGCAAAAGCGCAAACGAAAAACATAATATAATAACCTCTCTCGAGGTTACCTAGTAATTTATACTTATCGAAAAGCATTCCGGCCAGCCATGCAATTAACATTCCTCCTATGGCGCCCGCCATACCGCCAATGCCGGTAACAGAAGCCACTGCTTTTTTAGGAAATAAATCTGAAACAGTTGTAAAGATATTGGCGCTCCATGCCTGGTGAGCGGAAGTTGCAAACCCTATCATTAAAACCGCCAGCCACATATTAATTGAGCCCAGCCACTGAGCAAAAACCACTGGCACTACACAGATTGCATAAATGAGCATAGATGTTTTGCGAGCGCGGAAAACAGGCCATCCCTTTTTTACAAGATACAACGGGAGCCAGCCTCCTGCCACACTTCCAAAGCTTGACATCGTATAAACTAATGCCACTGGCAAGGCTACTGCAGTACCTGTTATGCCATATTGTGCATCGAGAAATGCTGGTAACCAAAAAAGAAAAAACCACCAAACAGGATCAGTTAAAAACTTGCCTGCTACAAAAGACCATGTTTGCCTGTAATTTAATAATTTAATCCATGGAGTTTTTGGAACGCTTTCAGCAATATCAGGATTTTCCTCAAGATCACTATTTATATAAGCGAATTCCTCTTTACTAAGCCGCTTATTTTTGGCAGGAATTTCATAAATAAACACCCATAAAACTACCCATATAAAGCCGATTGCTCCGGTAAGTATAAAAGCCCACTGCCAGCCCAGCTTTACTGCAATCCATGGTACAGTAAGCGGTGCTACAATTGCTCCTATATTCGAGCCTGAATTAAATATTCCGGTTGCATAAGCTCTTTCCCTTCTGGGAAACCATTCACTTGTAGTTTTTATAGCGGCAGGAAAATTTCCGGCTTCGCTAATACCTAGCGCTGCACGGGCTATAGCAAAGCCGAGAGTACTATTTGCCAATGCGTGTCCTATCGCTGCAAGACTCCAGGCAAGCGTAGTTAATGCATAACCCAATTTAGTTCCTATCTTATCGATAAGTCTTCCCACTGAAATCATCCCCAAAGCATACGCAACCTGAAAGGCCATTACTATATATGAATAGTCTCCTTCAGTCCAATGAAATTGTATTTCAAGATCTGGCTTTAATAAACTAATTACTGAGCGGTCGAGATAATTAATTGTTGTTGCAAAAAACAACAAAGAACAAATAGTCCACCTGTATTTTCCCATAGTCTTCTGCATATCGTATATTTATTTATAAAAATTATCTATCTCATTGAATTCACAATTTCTATTGCCTGCCTGGTAAGCGATTCAATTTTCGCATAATCTCTCTGCTCCAATAAATTTTTGCTAACTAATTTGCTTCCCATACCTACTGCACACACACCTGCTTTAAACCAGCCTGCAATATTATCTTTATCGAGATCAACGCCGCCGGTTGGCATAAACAATAATCCTGGGAATAGTTCCTTTATAGCACTCATAAAATCCGGTCCCAAAATATTACCTGGAAAAAGTTTAATCATTTTTGCGCCCATATTTTCGGCACGAATAATTTCAGAAGGGGTCATACATCCCGGAACCCACAGCATATTATTTTTATCAGCCACCGTTGCAACGTCCTCTATAAGGCCAGGACAAATTATATAATCTGCACCTGCATCAATGAATGTTTGAGCCATGGCTCCATTTTTAATAGTACCTATTCCCAAATACATTCCTTTTAATTCTTCATTACAAACAACCCGCATTTTTTTGAAATTCTGTAAAGCAGCTTCACCACGATTTGTGTATTCAACCGCCCTTATTCCTGCATTATATAAAGCTTTTAAAACTTCAATACTTACATCGGCATCCTTATAAAAATAAAGAGGTAATACACCTTGTTGCGGAATTAATTTTAATAGCTCATTTTTTATATCCATAAAATAATTTTATAAATAAACAATGTTATTGGAATTAAATTACTATACCAATATTTTTTTACGCAATCGTTATCGCTTTATAAATGCATTTTTGGAAAGGTAATATTGATAGTGCTATAATTGTAAAAAAATTTGGATAGCATCCGAATGCGTAAAATCAACGCAATCGATTCCGCACATTTTTTTATAATTATTCTTTTAATTCTTGTTGTTTCCATAAATAAGAAAGAAATTCGGCATTCTTGTTTAAAAAAATTTTCTTACAATAAACAAATAAATAATCATGTCAAAAAAAGTTGTCACTCTTGGAGAAATAATGCTTCGTTTATCTACTCCCGATTTTAAAAGATTTGTTCAGGCAGATACCTTTGACGTTACATATGGTGGTGGCGAAGCGAATGTAGCTGCTGCACTTTGCAATTATGGATTACAGGGCACTTTCGTTTCCAAAGTACCCGACAATCCTATCGGACAATCTGCAATTAATCATTTACGCCGTTATGGTGTAGACACGCAATTTGTAGCCCGTGGTGGTAAAAGATTAGGAATTTATTTTTTAGAAACCGGGGCAGCCATGCGTGCTTCACAGGTAGTTTATGACCGTGCTGACGCTGCAATTTCAGAAGCAGAAATAACTGATTTTGATTTTGATAAAATATTTGACGGCGCTGCCTGGTTTCATACAACAGGAATTACCCCGGCGTTGAGTGATAAAGCTGCAGCATTAACCGAAGCAGCATTAAAGGCAGCAAAGGTAAGAGGTATTACTACCAGTATTGATCTTAATTATCGTAAAAAACTATGGAGTAAGGAAAAAGCAAAAGAAGTGATGACCAAGCTTTGTGAATATGTGGATGTTTGTATAGGCAACGAAGAAGATGCAGAAACTACTTTAGGTTTTAAAAGTAAAGGAACAGATGTTACAAAGGGAGAATTAAATCTTGATGGATATAAAGATGTATTCCAGCAGATGAAGGAAAAGTTTGGCTTCAAATACATTGCGTCAACGTTGCGGGAAAGCTACAGTGCATCTGACAACGGATGGAGCGCATTGGTTTATAACGGTACAGAATTTTATCATACCAAACAATATGAAGTAAGAATCGTTGATCGTGTAGGAAGTGGTGACTCTTTTGCAAGTGGCTTCATTTATGGGTTAGTAACTGAAATGCAAATGAAAGATGCGGCAGAATTTGGCGTTGCGGCTTCTGCTTTGAAGCATACTATTCCCGGCGATTTAAATCATGCAACGTTAAGCGATGTAAAAGGATTAATGAAAGGTGACGCAAGCGGAAGAGTACAACGGTGATAATAAATTCTTTAATATCGGAAACTTGAAAGTTAATGGTTTTCGGTATTATATTCTTTTGCCATGATCTTTATTAAATGATATTTACACTAGGTGTAAGATTCCACAAATTAAAAATTAGAGAAATGGATCCAATTCCGAAAGCGATAGTGAAATTACTATTTATCATATATAGTACTTCTCAATTTTGTTTTTTAGTGCAACGATGCAACGGTGCCGTTCCAACAATTAGTAAATGAAAATTAATTGGTATGGGATTACATTGATCATGTAGTTTCTGATACATTTAATGCGGTTTCAATATTTTTTAAAAAATATTTACATTTGATGATAAACGATTGCAGGAATGGTGTACATTCAGTTCCACCATTTTTATCCGTCTCGGCTTAAGAATAAAAATGTATTTAGAAGTTAGCAAGTTCCCGGCCTTTATATTAATTCATATAAAATGAAATTGCTTTTCTGGAAAGACAATGTATTAATAACTATCTATTTATAAAAGAACTACAATGAAAAGTATTTTACAACAATTATCTGAAAGTAATAAACAACTTGAAAAAGAAGCTGCTATTGCTGTGCAAGCGGAAGCAAATAATCCTGACACGAAAAAAGATCGCCGTAATTTTTTAAAAAAAACTGCATTAGGAGGAATAACGTTAGCAGGCGTAATGGGGTTATCAATACAGGATACAATTGCACTAACTACATCTAAGGTTCCCCGTTATTCAAGCCCTTCCGATTTAAAAATTACTGACATGCGCTATGCCTTAACCGCAGCCATGGGAGGCACTGCCATCATCCGCATTGATACCAACCAGGGAGTTTATGGTTTGGGAGAAGTTAGAGACGCATCCGACCCACGTTATGCACTCATGCTGAAAGCATATATTCTAGGTTTAAATCCATGCAATGTAGAAATGATATTTAAAATCATTAAGCAATTTGGTGGGCCAAGCAGGCAGGCAGGCGGCGTATGTGCTGTTGAGATGGCGCTTTGGGATATATGTGGAAAAGTATGGAACGTACCTACCTGGCAATTGCTGGGCGGCAGATATCGTGATAAAATAAGACTCTATGCTGATACTCCTGAAGCAAACTCACCCGAAGAACAATTAAAATTAATTAAATACCGTACAGAAGACCAGGGATACACATGGCTTAAAATGGATGTTTCTATTGACGAACTTGTAAAGATCCCGGGCACATTGGTCAATCAAAAATTTTGGGAAGATCAGGGTTCTTTAAAACAATGGCAGGGCGATTACATGTCTTATGCAAATACGCTTCATCCATTTACTCAAATACAAATAACCGATAAAGGGCTTGATGAATTATCTAAAATTGTAGAGAATGTACGCAGCATGGTTGGATACGATATTCCTCTTTCTACTGATCATTACGGACACTTTGATTTGAATAATGGAATACGCCTTGGTAAAGCGTTGGAAAAATACAGGCTGGCATGGCTGGAAGATATTGTTTCGTGGGAACTAACGGACCAGTGGAAAACAATGTCTGATGCTTTGCAAACACCACTTCTTACCGGAGAAGATATTTACCTGCTGAAAAACTTTAAGCCATTAATAGATATTCACGCGGTAGATATTGTGCACCCTGATCTTGCAACATCGGGCGGTCTTTTAGAAACGAAAAGGATTGGAGATTATGCTGAAGAACACGGCGTAGCAATGGCAATGCACCAGGCAGGCACGCCCGTATCTTTTATGGCTGATGTCCATTGTGCAGCAGCAACACAAAATTTTTTAGCATGTGAGCATCATAATATTGATGTGTCCTGGTGGGAAGGATTAGTAAAGACAACTGATGGCAGGCAATTAATAACAAAGGGCTTTGCTAATGTTCCGCTTTCCGCTCCAGGATTGGGTATTGAATTAGTTGAGGAAGAAGTAAAAAAACATTTGCATCCAAGAGATAAAAGCTTCTTTGCTCCTACTCCTGAATGGAATGATAAGCGCTCTCACGATAGAATATTTAGTTAAGAAATAAAAGTGGAAAATCACGTAAGATGAAATTCTAAATGTTAGAATAATAAGAATGCTTGACAAAATCATTTCGAGCTTTCCATCCCATAATACCTATTTCATCCATCCTCTTTTTTAAACATTAAAAAGGTGTAATTATGAAAGATAATCGCAGGGATTTTATAAAAAAAAACGCTTCATCGGCAGCAGCTCTTTCTCTTGGATCGGCCGCTGTTTCGGGTATAACTGGTAGGCACACACGAAATTTTAATTCTACCCAATCATTCAAACCATTAAGTGAAACAAATACATAAAAGATGCGGCAATGAAAATGTGTCTCGCCTACTTTGCAGGAAAAGAACCAAGAAAAATGGAACTAGCAAAGCAAATGGGGTTTTTGGGTGCCGTTGGCGGCATAGTTTCCCCGGCTATAGTACTATCGGAACCTTGTTTGCCATAGGATATATAAGAGGATTGATAGACGCAGCAAGAGGAACAACGTTAACAGAAAGGACCTAATTATTGAACTCGAATTCCACAAATTTTGAAAACTGCATGATTTCAAATTTCAAAAAAAATTAGATTAAAAATAAAACTTAACCATATTATGAATAAAAAGTTAGTACTGCTTACTGCATTTATTGTCACAATATTCTTTGCCAAAGCTCAACAGGTAGGTTCTTCACCTGAATATATTAAAGCGCTCACTTCGGATTGGAAAGGTGAACGATTTGCAGACGGGCGACCTAAGGTATCTGATGCAATCTTAAAAAGATTAAAGAATGTTGCTATGGAGGAAGCTTGGGGTTATTTACGCGGACAGGGCTATCAAAACCAATATGAAAATAATTGGCAGATTATTAATCCGGATAGTGTAATGACAGGACGTGTTGTTACAGCGCAATACATGCCTTCAAGGCCTGATCTCATAAAAATAATTAAACAGGAAGGGATAGCAGAAGGTCGTGATTCATCGGGAGGTACTAATTCCTGGCCTATAAATGTTCTACAACCCGGCGATGTATACGTTGCTGATGGCTACGGAAGAATTATTGATGGAACATTGATTGGTTCTAATCTTGGAAATGCTATTTACACAAATTCCAAGAATGGAGTTATTTTCGATGCATCGGTAAGAGACATGGCTGGCTTAAAAGAAATTAAAGGATTCAACGGCTGGATCCGCGGTGTTGATCCTTCTTATCTTCAGCAAGAAATGCTTACTTCTATAAATGCGCCAATTCGCGTTGGGCGAGCAATTGTGTTACCTGGTGATGTGGTGCTGGCAAACCAATACGGAACAATTTTTATTCCCGCTTATCTTGTAGGCGAATTAGTGATATCGTCTGAAGTAACTGCCTTACGTGATCAATTTGGATTTCAACGGCTGCGTGAAAAAAAATATTTGGCCGGACAAATTGATAGCAGATGGAGCGACGAAATAAGAAAAGATTTTGTAAGCTGGATCAATAATTATCCTGATAATAAATTGCCAATGACCCGCAAGGAATTAAATGATTATCTCAAAGCGCATAAATATAATGATTGAAATAATTAGGAAATTTCTTTTTGGTAGACTAAAAATGCGGACACCGGTGTTAGAATAATGAGTAGCTATACGTTGTGAAAATTAATTGGCCGATTACAGTATTTCGATAACTATTTATAAAAAATTAATATTAAACTTCGCCAGGAATTTAGCCCGAAATTCTTTACAATAAATTATATACTTACCGGTAAGCAATAATTAAAAACTGCATGAAGAGATTATTTATCTTCTTAACGTTCACTGCTTTGATAATTACAGGCTGCAAAAATGTTGAGACATCTATGCAAACAGGAAAAGACTACCTACATTAAAATAAAATTAAATTATACAACTTTAAAAAATTAAAAATGATTATAGATACTTTATCAAACGCTGAAAAATATTTTTGTCTTCATCCGTCTTTTGCGAAAGCCTTTGAATATATAAAATCGCAAGATCTCGAAAACATTGAAATCGGTAGGTATGAAATTAATGCTGAGTTAAAAGCTATCGTCTCAAATAAGCCCGGTATGACTGCGGATGAATCATCTGCAAAATTTGAATGTCACAATAAAAATATAGATATACAATTTTGTATAAAAGGAAAAGAACAAATAGGATGGAAGCCACGTGGAAATTGCACTAAACAAAAAGGAGATTATAACGCTGAAAAGGATGTTGTGTTTTATAATGATAGGCCGGATATGTTTTTCCAATTAACAAATAATCAATTTGCAATATTTTTTCCGGAAGATGTACATGCACCAATGATTGGCAAAAGTGAAATAAAAAAAATGGTTATTAAGGTAAAAATTTAAACAAAATCTAAATATCTAAATATCACGTAAGAATGTGATATTTTAATTTATCACGCTTTTACATGATATTTTTTGTTATCTTATAAAAATTTATAACAATGCGAAACGATATCCCATCCCTGTAATAATGGCTATACCGAAACTTACCAATGTTCCTATTAGAATATATTCTGTAAGTTTCCTGTCTTTGGATTCCTGCAAATTTCCAAAACGGAAAACTGATTTAGCTGCAATTAAAAAACCTACTGCCTGCCATTCATTTGCTATCATAAAAGTAAATACCAGCAAGCGTTCTAAAATACCAATATATTTCCCCGCACTTTGCAATGACGTTACATCATCTCCCGAATCTGTATCCGGCGTCCATTTTGAAATAAATATTTTTACCATTATGGACACCGGTGCTGTGAGAAATATTATTAAGGTAATAAGAAGAATAATTTTTTCGTCTTTTAAAAATGAAAATGAAATAGATTGGTTTTCATACCAGACCCATATTAAATAGATTGAAATGAAGTGCAATAATTGATCAATAAAAAAAAATATACGCTTCGTATCATTTTTTTGTGCTAAAATTTTAAAAGAGTCAATTATTAAGTGAACAACGGCGAATAGTAATGCCCAAATCCAAAAGCTAAGATCCCATATTAGCAATAAAACCAGCAAGCCGTGCAATGCGGAATGAACATATAATTGCCATGCAAGCAATTTTCTATCTTCTTTTACTTTTACCCACGAACCAGGCTGTAACAGAAAATCTCCAATTAAATGAGCCATAAAAAGTTTTATCAAAATAATCATTTCAATGCCTTTAATTTAGTTACATACATTTCGTTTAACTCCATTACTTCAGCGTAATAGGCTCTCTTCATTCTGTTACTAATAGCGTTTTGCTTTATACCGACTATTTTGCCTAATTCTTGCTGGAGTTTACCAGGATTTTCCATTGTTGTCTTTACAATTTCCGCAGCATTTACAGTCCAGTTATCCATAGCGATGAGACCCAGTTTCAAAAGCAAATTTATTTCCCTGTCAAAATCTTCTGAGTCACTTTTCACAGCAAGGTTTTGCTTTTCCTTTTTGAGTACTTCAAACTTTTCACCTGAATGAACAAACGCAGTTCCATTTGATTCTGTAACTTTTGGGGCATTATGGGTTCGTGTGCCAATTCCTATAGCCATCCGGGCATCTATACCCTGGATCGATTTTACAGTAGCTTTAATTTTTATGGCCGCCTTTAACGCATCTTCCGGCTTACTTATTATGGTCTGAAAACTATCCCCACGGTATATTTCCCATGTTTTAGGACTGCTTCCAATAGTATCCAGCTCCTGCTTTAAGAACCTAAGCCATTTTTTAGGGCTGATTTTTTTTGAATTAATTATATCGCCGGTTATAACAGCAATCATTGTATAATTTTAAAATACAAATATCACATTTAAATGTGATAAAACAGAATATCACGTAAAAACGTGATAAATATAAATATCACGGATTTGTGTGATATTAAACTTACCAGCCGAAATAGCTCTTCGCATTATAATAGCAAATATCTTTTACAATTTTCCCGGTCCATTCGATATCATCAGGCAATTCACCGGATTCTATTTCTTTCCCAAACAGATTGCATAAAATTCTCCGGAAATATTCGTGTCGCGGGAAAGAAAGAAAACTTCTTGAATCGGTTATCATACCGATAAATCTGCTAAGTAAACTCATATTAGCAAGTGTATTTATTTGTTTTTCCATACCGTCTTTCTGATCCAAAAACCACCAGGCAGAGCCGAATTGCATTTTGCCCGGAGTGGTACCGTCATTAAAATTACCTGCCATGGTTGCCATCAATTCATTATCGGAGGGATTTAAATTATATAAGATAGTTTTGGCTAACTGGTTAGTAGAATCCAGCTTATCAAAAAATTTTGACATAGATTCCGCTTGCTGAAAATCTCCTATCGAATCCCATCCTGTATCAGGCCCTGACTCCCGTAGCATCCTGGTATTATTGTTTCTCAAAGCACCTACGTGATATTGTTGCACCCACCCTTTTTCATGATCCCAGGTTGCCAATGTATGAAGCATTGCAGATTTAAAAATCAAGCGCTCTGTTACAGAAAGTTCCTGGCCATTTCTTAGTTTATTGAAATAATTAACTACTTCTTTTTCGTTAAAATCTTCCGCACAAATATATTCCAGACCATGATCGGAAACCGAGCAACCCATTGTTGCAAAAAAATCGTGGCGGCTCTTTAACGCAGATAAATAAGACTGATATGAAGTAATCTTTGCACCGGTTACTTCTTCCAGTTTCTTTACAAATAAATTAAATTCATTCAGATTATCACCATTCATTGCCTTATCGGGCCTGAATGCGGGAAATACTTTTATTTCAAAACCATCATCTTTTATTTGCTTGTGAAATTGCAGATTATCTGTTGGATCATCTGTTGTACAAACCACTTCTACATTCATTTTCCTTAGCAGGTTTCTAACAGAGTATTCTTTGGTTTGTAATTTTTGTGTGCACTGCTCATAAATTTGTTTAGCAGTTTTGGCATTTAATAATTCATCTATGTCAAAATATCTTTGCAACTCAATATGTGTCCAATGATATAAAGGGTTGCGTAATGTATAAGGAACAGTTTCAGCCCACTTTTCAAATTTTTCATAATCGCTTTTATCACCAGTGACAAAACTTTCAGGCACTCCATTAGTGCGCATAGCCCGCCATTTATAATGATCACCATACAACCAAATGTGTGTGAGATTATTAAAATTAATATCATCTGCGATTTGCTGCACAGGAAGATGACAGTGATAATCTATAACCGGCATTTCTTTAGCAAAATCATGATATAATTTCTTCGATGTTTCTGTTTGTAATAAAAAATCAGCGTCTAAAAAGTTTTTCATAAAATTTTGTTCATAATATATTTATCTTCTTACATTCATTTTTTGCTAATTGAATAATTTAAAGGCTTACACCTCTTTTCCATGGAATGAAATCGTTTTGCAAATGCCTTACTGCACTCACTTCGGTTTCGCCGCTTGCAACTTTAATAACGTAGTCGAGTATTCGCTCACCAGCCTGCTCAATTGTTTCCTCACCTTCGATAATTGTACCTGTATTTATATCAATAATATCATGCATTTTGTTATATAAAATTGTATTGCTTGACAGCTTCACTACCGGCGTAACAGGATTTCCTGTTGGCGTACCCAAACCTGTAGTGAATAATACAACATTTGCACCTGCGGCAACTTCAGCCGTTGTGCTTTCAACATCATTACCTGGAGTACAAAGTAAATTCAACCCTGGCCTGGTCACCATTTCAGGATAATCCAAAACATCTACAACGGGAGACGTTCCGCCTTTTTTGGCAGCTCCTGCAGATTTAATAGCATCGGTAATTAAGCCATCTTTAATATTTCCTGGAGAAGGATTCATATCAAATCCGGAACCAACAGCCTTAGCTCTTTCATTATATGCATACATTAAAGCACCAAAGCGTTTAGCCGTTTCCGTAGTAACGCAGCGATCACTCAGGTTTTGTTCAACGCCACATAGTTCTGGAAACTCAGAAAGAATAACAGAACCTCCAAGAGCCACTAATAAATCAGAGCTATAACCAATGGCAGGGTTAGCGGAAATACCACTAAAACCATCTGAGCCTCCACATTCCAGGCCTATACAAATTTTGCTTAAAGGCGCCGGCTTTCTTTCGAGTTTATTTGCATCTATCAATCCTGCAAAAGTTTGTTTAATCGCCATTGAAATTAAATCTGATTCTTTTCCTATTTTTTGCTGCTCAAGAATATATAATGGCTTTGAAAAATTACTATCACGTTTTTTTATTTCTTCCTGTAAAATTTCTACTTGTGCATTTTGGCAACCCAGGCTTAATACTGTTGCTCCGGCAACATTAGCATGTGTAATATAGCCTGCCAGCAAACCACATAACGCCTGCGCATCCTGGCGTGTGCCACCACATCCGCCTTCATGCGTTAAAAACTTTATGCCATCTACATTAGGAAAAAGCCTTTGTTTTTTTGCTTCTTCGTTTTTAACCGAAATATCTGCATTTAAAATTTCATCTGCGTTTTTTCCACTTTTATAAAAGTCAATAAGCTTTGAAACTTCTACTTTTTTATTTTGATTTCTTCCATAACCCAATTCATTTACCAGGGCTTCCCGCAATACTTCAAGATTACGGTTTTCACAAAAAACCATAGGAATAACGAGCCAGTAATTGGCTGTTCCTACCTTGCCATCAGGCCGATGATAACCCAAAAATGTTTTGTCTTTATATTTTGTAACATCAGGCTTGGGCCAGTTAAGTTTTCTTTCGCCAACTTCAAATCCATATGCTGCATGTTTTACATTAGAGGTTGTAATAGCAGCACCTTTCGGAATAAAGGTCTGTGCTTTGCCCACCAGCACTCCGTACATATACAATTCATCTCCGGGCTGCATATCGCGAGTTACAAATTTATGCTTGGCAAGAACTTTACCAATTATCGTGTATTCTTCATCGTTATAATTGACCTTTTCACCTTCTTCAAGAGTTTTTAAGGCTACCAGTACATTATCATGAGGATGTACTTTTGTTATTTTATGATTCATCAATAAAAATTTTATTAGCATGAATACTTGCAAGCGTTGTCATCATTCCGTTATTAACTATACTGTGCAATTTTTCTGTTACCGATCTTTCAAAGCCCCGAAGCAGCGTCAGGTCTTTTCCCCAAAATGCTTCATTTTTCAACACTTCGTTTACTACTTTGTCAGCGGGTAAAACTTGCCACATCTTATAAAACCTTTCAGCCATTTCATCTTCAATCCGGTAAGATACCCCATTAAATTCTCCGAAAAAATCATCTCCGGTTTGCTTTATGGCTTTCATAAATGCAATATAAGAAGCAAATCCCAATGCAAATAATTCTGGTGGTTTTTGGTTTTTTTCATAAAAATTAAGAAGCAATGGAATACAACGTAAATTCATTTTGGAAGTGTAGTTAAAAGCTATACTTTTCCAATGATGATTTATGTGAGGATTCCGAAACCTATCAAGCACTTTTGCAATGAACGCCCGAACTTCAACAGGCTTTGTCTTATAAGGAATAGAAGGCCCTATCTCCTGCTGCATCAAACTGGTAATAAATTGTAAAAACCTATTATCATTCATTGCCTGAGTTACCATATCAAAACCTGCAAGAAATGCCAGACCGCAACATAACGTATGTGTTCCATTCAGCAAACGTAATTTAAGTTCGCGGTATAGTTCAATATCAGATTGTATAGCTATGCCTTCGTCCGCATCTCTAAATGATAAGATTTTTTTTATTTGATCATCACCTTCAATAGCCCATAGCCGGTACACTTCGCATATTGTCAGCAATTGATCGGTATATCCCAATTCATTTTCAATATCTTTTTTTACATCGGCATCAGGCATACCTGTAACAATTCTATCGACAAGAGAATTACAAAAATAATTACACTGCTCAATCCATTCAATAAAATCATCATCCATACTATTTAAATGTGCCAGCTCAAGAACAATAGATTCTAATTTTTTCCCGTTGTCTGGAATCAGCTCTGTAGGAATAATTACCAAACCACTTTTATTACTGCCTTCAAAAGCAGTAAATCGTTCACGTAAAAAAGC
>Ga0068852_100001610_pt1 | contig 15378 bp, 15 predicted proteins | sample KBSCornC22_FD_66594 | JGI IMG/M metagenome (GOLD analysis project Ga0068852, IMG submission 66594) | Corn rhizosphere microbial communities from Kellogg Biological Station, Michigan, USA - KBS Corn C2-2 | ecosystem: Host-associated > Plants > Roots > Rhizosphere > Soil ... | reverse complement strand
GTGGCCACCGCGCTGCTCGACGCGGGCAGCGCGCCCGACCAGATCGGACTGTTCGAGGTGGACGAGGCCTGGCTCGATCGCGTGGCGCGCGACCTCGACCCGTCGCTGATCCTCCTGTCCAACCTGTTCCGGGACCAGCTCGACCGCTACGGCGAGCTGGAGCTGCTGGCCGACCGCTGGGCCGAGCTCGTGGCAGAGCGCGACGGGCGCTCCACGTTCGTGCTGAACGCGGACGACCCCCTGGTGGCGGACCTGGGACGCGAGCGCTCGCGCGTCGTGTACTTCGGTGTGGAGGACCGGTCGCACTCGCTCGAGTCGCTCGAGCACGCCTCGGACTCGAAGCGCTGCCGCAACTGCGGCCACGAGTACGAGTACGAAGCCGTGTACCTCGGCCACCTGGGCCGCTACCGCTGTCCCAGTTGCGGGCGCGAGCGGCCGAAGCCCGAGATCGCCGCCGAGACCGTGAGGCTGCGCGGCATGGCCGGCTCGGACGTGCGCATCACCACGCCGACGGGCGCGATCGAGCTGAGCCTGCCGCTGCCAGGCCTCTACAACGTCTACAACGCGCTGGCGGCCACGGCAGCCGCGTTGCAGCTCGGCGCCACCACCGCGCAGGTGGGCGAGGCACTGTCGCGCGTGGCCGCCGCGTTCGGGCGGGCGGAGCGGGTTCGCGTGAACGGGCGCGACGTGGCGATCCTGCTCGTCAAGAACCCCGCGGGCGCGAACGAGGTTCTTCGGACCCTGACGCTCGAGGATGGCGCGCTGGACCTCTGGATCGCGCTGAACGACGGCATCGCGGACGGGCGCGACATCTCGTGGATCTGGGATGCCGACTTCGAGCTGCTGGCCGACCGCGCCGGCCATGTGACCTGCTCGGGCACGCGCGCGGAGGAGATGGCGCTGAGGCTCAAGTACGCGGGCTTCGAGGGACCGATCGCGGTGGAGCGCGAGCTGGGGCCGTCGCTCGACTCGGCTGTGGCGAGCGCGAACGGCGGGCGGCTGTTTGCACTCCCCACCTACACGGCGCTGCTGGAGCTGCGCGACCTGCTCGCCGACCGCGGCCTGGCCGGGCGGTGGTCGGACTGAGGACGATGGACGAGGCCGTGATCTGGCACGACGTGGAGTGCGCGTCGTATTCCATCGACCTGCCGATGTGGCGCGCGCTCGCGGACGAGCGCCCGGGCCACCTGCTCGACATCGGCGCAGGCACCGGGCGCATCGCGCTCGACCTGGCAGCGCTTGGCCACGACGTGACCGCGCTCGACTCCGATCCGGCGCTGGTCGCCGCCCTTTCCTCGCGGGCGCGCGAGCGCGCCCTGCGCGTGCACACCAGCGTGGGCGACGCGCGCGCGTTCGACCTGGGCCGTAAGTTCGCGCTCGTGATCGCCCCGATGCAGGTGGCGCAGCTCATGGGTGGCGAGCCTGGCCGTGCCGCCATGCTGCGCTGCGTGCGCGCGCACCTCGAGCCGGGCGGGGTGTTCGCCGCCGCGCTGGCCGACCCGCTGGAGGACATCGAGGACGAGGAGGTGCTGCCGCCGCTTCCCGACGTGCGGGAGGAGGGTGGCTGGGTGTTCTCGAGCATGCCGATCGCGGTCCGGATCGAGGACGGGAGCACGGCGATCGACCGCTTGCGACAGGCTGTGTCTCCTGCCGGTGAGCTGACCGAATCGATGGACACCGTCGTGCTCGACCAGCTCGAACCCGAGCGGCTCGAGAGCGAGGCCGGCGGTCTGTTCCGCGTGCTGCCGCGCCGCACGGTTCCCGAGGATGATCGCTACCTGGGCAGCACGATCGTGATGCTGGAGGCCGTGTGATGCCGGCGCTGCGCGTGTGCTCGCTCTATCCGGACCTGATGAACATCTACGCGGACCGTGGCAACATCGCCGTGCTGCGCGCGCGCTGCGAATGGCGCGGGATCGGCTTCGAGCACTCGGCGTCCGGGCTGGGCGAGCCCCTCGACCCGGACTCGGCGGACTTCTTCTACATGGGCGGAGGGCAGGACCGCGACCAGGCGCTCGTGGCCGAAGACATGGTGGCCACCAAACGCGACGCGCTCCACGCGGCCCACACGCGCGAGGCGGTGATCCTCGCCGTGTGCGGCGGCTATCAGCTGCTCGGTTCGAGCTACCAGATGGGCGACCAGGAGCTGCCGGGTGTCGAGCTTGTGGACCTGCGCACGGTGCGCGAACCGGGGCCGCGCCTGATCGGCAACTGCGCGATCGAGAGCGACCTGGGCGGCGACAGCGTGATCGCCGGCTTTGAGAACCACGGCGGCCGCACCTACCTCGGCGACGGCGAGCAGCCGCTCGGAAAGGTGCTGAACGGGTTCGGCAACAACGGCCGCGACGGTTATGAGGGTGTGCGTCGCGGCAACACCATCGGCACCTACCTGCACGGCCCGTTGCTGCCCAAGAACGTGTGGCTGGCGGACCGGCTGATTGAGCTGGCGCTGGGGATCGAGCTGCAGCCGCTGGGCGACGACGAGCTCGAGCGGGCCGCGCACCAGAGCGCGCGCCGCGCCGCCGGCGTCTAGTCGCGGTCAAGTCGGCGGCGGAAGTGGTCGATACCGCCCTCGGGGGATGCGCCGAATCTAGTGAGGGAGTCGCTTTACATGTCGCGTTTTCGTCTTTCAGCCCTTCTCGTCGTGTCGGCGGGAGTGATCGCCGTGCTGCTCGTCCGGCGAGGTAACAGTTACATGGCCGCGCCGGCGTCCGAGCCCGTGGCGGCGAAGGATCCGGAGCCGCAGGTCCTCGCCGAGCCGGCGGCCGTCGAGCCCGAGCCCGTCGTGATCGTCGACCCCGAGCCCGAGCCGGTCGTGATCGTCGAGCCCGAGCCCGAACCGGCGCCGATCATCGCCACCGAGCCGGAGCCGATCTACGAGCCCGAGCCCGAGCTCATCATGGCGCTCGAGCCGGAACCGGAGCCGCAGCCCGAGCCTGAGTCCGACCCCGGCTACTGGGCCGTCCCGTCCGCTCCCCCGGCCGATTGGTCGGACGAGCGGCGCTCGGCTTAGCAGCGTCCCTCACCAAGGCAGCGAGCGTCCGCGTCCCCCGCGGGCGCTCGCGCGCTGCCTACCTTCCGCTCGAGCCGAACCCGCCCGTGCCGCGCACGGTCTCCTCGAGCGACTCGACCTCGATCAGCTCGGGCGACTCGTGCCGCATCAGGACCAGCTGGGCGATGCGATCGCCGGGAGCGACGTGGAAGGTCTCGCGGGAATCGGCGTTGAGCAGCAGCACCCGCACCTCTCCCCTGTAGCCCGCGTCGATCAATCCGGGCGCGTTGGGCAGGGTGATCCCATGCCGAGCGGCCAGGCCCGAGCGCGGCAGCACAAGCCCCGCCCAGCCCTCCGGGATCGCGAGCGCGATACCGGTGCCCACGCTGGCCCGCTCGCCGGGAGCGATGGTGGCCGCCTCGACCGCGTACAGGTCGTAGCCGGCGTCGCCGTCGTGGGCGCGGCTCGGCTCTCGCGCGTCCTCCGAAAGGCGCGTGAACGTAAGCGTCACTTGCCGTTCACCGAGAAGCGCTCGAAGCGCGCCGCCACCCCCACCGGCACGCGCGCGCGGATGTGCGCGCCCTCGGGTGTGTCCTCGCGCTCCATCTCGCCGGCGAGATCGTGCAGCTCGGACAGCCGCCCGCCCTGGTCGTAGGGCACGAGCAGCTCCATCGGCCGGAGCGTGGCGAGGAACTGGGCCTCGATGGCCTCGGCCAGGTCGTGAAGACCGTCGCCGGTGGCCGCCGAGATCTGCACCGCGCGCGGGTAGCGGAACGACAGCTCGCGCCGCCGCGCGTCGTCAAGCAGGTCGGTCTTGTTGAGGGCGAGTAGCCGCGGCCGCTCGGCGGCGCCGATCTCCGCCAGCACCTCGTCGACCGCGTCGAGTTGCTCGACCAGCTCCTCCTCGGGCGCGGAGGCGTCGGCAACGTGGAGGATCAGGTCGGCCTCGAGCGCCTCCTCCAGCGTGGCGGCGAAGGCGTCCACCAACTGGTGCGGCAGCTTGCGGATGAAGCCGACCGTGTCGGTGATCAGGTAGCGGCGCCCGGAGATCTCGAAGGTGCGCGTGGTCGGGTCAAGCGTGTGGAACAGGCGGTCCTGCACGCCCACCGTCGAGCCGGTCAGCGCGTTCAGCAGCGTGGACTTGCCGGCGTTGGTGTAGCCCGCCAGCGCCACCGTCGGCAGGTGAGCGCGCTCGCGCTCGGCGCGCATGACCTCGCGGCCCGCCTTCGTGCGCTCGAGTCGGCGCTTCAAGGCCGCGATCCGGTCGCGTGCCAGGCGGCGGTCGGTTTCGATCTGGGACTCGCCCGGGCCCCTCGTGCCGATGCCGCCGCCGAGGCGCTCGAGGTGGGTCCAGAGGCCGCGCATGCGCGCGAGGTTGTATTCGAGCTGAGCGAGCTCGACCTGGAGCTTGCCCTCGGCCGACTGCGCGTGGTCGGCGAAGATGTCGAGGATGATCGCCGTGCGGTCGATCACCGGCACGCCGACGGCCTCCTCGAGGTTGCGCTCCTGACGAGGCAGCAGCTCGTCGTCGCAGGCGACCAGGTTGGCGTCGCTCTGCTTGATCGCCGCCTTCAGCTCCGCGAGCTTGCCCTTGCCGAAGTAGCGGTCGGGGTCGGGCGCGGCACGGCGCTGCGTCATCTCCCCCGCCACTGCCACGCCGGCGGTGCGCAGCAGCTCGCGCAGCTCGGCCATGTCCGGCTCCTCCGGCCCGACGGCAATGCAAAACGCCCGCTGGCGTGCCCGCGGGTTGCGAATTCCCTCTCCGTAGCGGCTTTCGGCCGCGCGTCCGTTACGTCCTCTCTCCACGACAAACCAGTGTAGGCCCGGGGGAACTCGTCTACAGTGCCGCCGATGAAAGCCTTCGTGACCGGCGGAACCGGCTTTATCGGCAAGCAGCTCGTGCGCAAGCTGCGAGAGCGCGGCGACGAGGTCGTGGCGCTCGTGCGCACGCCGTCGAAGGCCACGGACCTCGATGCCGAGATCGTGCAGGGGGACCTCTCCGACGAGGACGCGATCCGCCAGGGCGTGCAGGGCTGCGACTCGGTGTTCCACGTGGGCGCCACCTACAAGGTGGGCATCCCCAAGACCGAGCACGCAGCGATGTACGACGCGAATGTGAAGGGCACCGAGCGCGTGATCGACAACGCGGTGGAGGCCGGCGTTCAGCGGATCGTTTACGTCTCCACCGGCAACGTGTACGGCAATACGCGCGGGCAGGTGGTCGACGAGACCTACGTGCGCCCGCAGCCGCCCGACTTCCTCTCCTACTACGACGAGACCAAGTACCTGGCGCACCAGGCGGCGCTCGAGCGGATCAGGGCCGGCGCGCCGGTGATAATCGCGCAGCCGGGCGGCGTCTACGGGCCGGGCGATCCGTCAGAGCTCGGCAACATGATCGACCAGGCGCGCACCGGCAAGCTCAAGCTGCGGCTATTTCCCGACGCCGGCTTCAACTTCATCTACGTGGACGACGTGGCGGACGGCCTGCTGCTCGTGCATGACAAGGGCCGCATCGGCGAGGCGTACAACATCGCCGGCGAGAAGGCGACGATGGGCGACCTCGTGGACAAGACCTGCGAGCTGGTCGGTCGCAAGCCACCGAAGGCGACGATGCCACCCGCGATGATGAAGATGGCGATCCCGATCGGACCGGTCGTGGGCAAGATCATGGGCTTCCCGCCCAACCTCGGCGAGCTGATCAAGACCTCCGACGGCGTGACCTTCTGGATGACCGACCAGAAGGCTCGCGACGAGCTGGGCTTCGCGCCGCGCGATCTCGACAGCGGGCTGCGGCAGACGCTGGGCGTTGGCTAACCGCTAGGCGCTCATCCGGCCAGGCTCGACCGCATGCGCTCGACCGCCTCGGTCAGGCGCTCATCCGGCACCGTCAGCGAGATGCGGAACCAGCCCTCGCCCGATTGGCCGTACGCGCCCCCGGGCGAGACCACCACGCCCGACTCCTCGAGCACGAGCTCGCAATACGAGGCTGAGGTGTGGCCGTCCGGCACCGGCGCCCACACGTAGATCGTGCCCTTGGGCGGCGTCACGTCCACGCCGATGTCGTTCAGCGCGCCGCACACCAGGTCGCGGCGACGCTGGTAGATCGCGCTCATCTGCTTCGCCGTCTCGTCGCCGTCGCGCAGCGCGGCCACGGCCGCGAGCTGCACGGCCTCGAACATGCCGCTGTCGATGTTGGTCTTCAGGCGCCAGTAGGCCTCGATTGCCTCGGCGTTGCCCACGATCGCGGCCGTGCGCCAGCCGGTCATGTTGTAGGCCTTCGACAGCGAGAAGACCTCCACTCCCACTTCCTTCGCGCCCGGCGTCTCGAGGAAGCTCGGCGGCCTGTAGCCGTCGAAGCTGATCTCCGTGTAGGAGGCGTCGTGCACGACCAGGATGTCGTGCTGCCTTCCGAACTCCACGGCGCGCTCGAACAGCCCGTCGGGCGCGATCGCGCCGGTGGGGTTGTTCGGGTAGTTGAGGAACATCAGCTTGGCGCTCGCCGGATCGCTGACCGCGTCGAGGTCGGGCGCGAAGCCGAGCTCGGGCACGAGGGGCATCAGCACCGGTTCGGCACCGCTCAGCAGCGGGCCGCCTGTGTAGACCGGATAGCCGGGGTCCGAGGCCAGCGCCGTGTCGCCCGGATCGAGGAACGCGAGGTTGAGGTTGAAGATGCACTCCTTCGCCCCGAGCGCGGGAATGATCTCCGTGTCCGGGTCGAGCGTGACGCCGAAGCGTCGCTTGTAGAAGTCGGCCACGCCCTGGCGGAACTCGGGCCGGCCGCGGTTGGACGGGTACTGATGCGTGGCCGGGTCGCGCGCGGCGTCTGCCAGCGCGTCGATCACGAACTCGGGCGTCGGCGTGTCGGGGTCGCCGATGCCAAGGCTGATCACATCCACGCCCTCGGCCTTCTTCGCCTGGATCTTTCGCTCCAGCTCCGCGAACAGGTACGGGGGTATGGCGTCGAGCCGCTTACTGTGCCTCACGCAGGTCCTCCAGGAGTTCGTCGCTGAGCGTCGCCGTGTACACGGGCACGGCCCAGCCGGTCAGTGTGACTTGCAGGTCCTCTCCCACCTCCACGTCCAGGTCGCCGCCGTCGAGGTGCACGGTCAGCGTGGAGGCTCCGCCGCTCAGCACCGACGCCACCGCGGCGCCGCTCGCCCCCGTGCCCGACGACATCGTCTCCCCCACACCGCGCTCGTAGATGCGGGCGGTTATCTCGCTGTCGGAGTCGCGGCGCCAGAACGACGTGTTGGTCCGGTTGGGGAACAGCTCGTTGTGCTCGATCCCGGGACCGTACGCGGCCAGGTCGAGCGTTTCCAGCTCCTCGTCCACCTCGATCGCGCACTGCGGATTGCCGATCGACACGAACTGGAACTCGAACTCGCGGCCTCCCGACGTGAGCCCGCCTTTGCCGTCCTCGCCGCCACTCGGGAAGTCCTTCGCCGACTGCGTGCTCGCCCGCCCCATGTCCACCCTGCAGGTGCTCGGCCCGGTGATGGTCGGCGTGATCGGTCCGGCGGCCGTCTGGATGGAGAACTCGTCCTCGTCGGTCCAGCCGTTGCGGCGCAGGTACATGATCGCCTCGCGCGCGCCGTTGCCGGACAGCTCGGCCTCCGACCCGTCCGGGTTGAAGATGCGCAGGCTCGCAACAAATCCGGGCTCGGTGGCGTCTGACAGAAGGAGCACGCCGTCTGACCCGACCCCGGTGTGCGGCGAACACAGGATGCGAACGCGCTGCGCCGTCAGTTCGAATGGGAGATTGCTTTGCTCGACGATGAGGTAGTCGTTACCGAGCGCCTGCCACTTCTCGAACCGCACTTGGACTCCTCGCTCGATACCTGGCTACCCGATTACCACGTGCGAGCCGTGCAGCGGCGCGCGGCGCGCGCGACGCCGGAGGAGCTGTGGGCCGCTGCCCAGCAGACGCCGATCGGCGACACGCGCGTGCTGCGACCGCTGATCGGCGCTCGACTTGGGCCGCACGCGCCGCCGCTCGACACGACGTTCAGGGAGCTGTTCAGAACGGACATCTTCACGCTGCTCGAGGAGGGAGACCGCTACTCGATCTCCGGTGTGGCGGGCTGTCTCTGGGCCCCGAGGGGTGAGTACGCCCACTTCGAGTCGGCGGCGGACTATAAGCAATACGAGGAGCCGTTCCGCGCCAAGGGAGCGGTGATGACCCTGGTGCGCGAGCACGAGCGCGGGTCCGAGATCGTCACGGAGATCCGGGTGTGGTGCACTGACCGGCGCGCCGAGGTGCGCTTCCGGTCGGTGTGGCTGCTCGTGACGCCGTTCCTTGGGTTCGTGCGGCGCGAGCTCTTGAGGGCGGTTGTGCGGCGGGCTGAGTCCGCGTAGAAGTGGCACCATTGCCGGACCCCCATCCGAGAGGAGCCATCATGGCCGAGTACGCACCTGGAACCCCGTCCTGGGTCGACCTTTCCTCGCAGGATCCCGACGCTTCCGCCGCCTTTTACAGCGAGGTGATGGGCTGGGATGCGACCGAGCCCGGGCCGGTCGAGGAGACAGGCGGATACCGGATGTTCCAGCAGGGCGGCAAGAACGTCGGCGGCCTCATGCAGACGATGCAGGAGGGCCAGCCCACCGCTTGGTCGACCTACGTGAATGTGGCGGACGCCGATGCGACCGCGAGCAAGGTCAAAGACGCCGGAGGCAATGTCGTCGTGGAGCCTATGGACGTGATGGACCTCGGGCGCATGGCGTTCTTCGGCGACCCGACCGGCGCCGTTTTCGGCGTGTGGCAGCCGAAGGAATTCGGCGGTGCCGATCTCGTCAACGAGCCGGGATCGCTCTGCTGGAACGAGGTGCTCACGCGCGACTCCGCCGCCGACAGGGAGTTCTATCCCGCCGTGTTCGGCTGGCATGCCGGCCGCCCGGAATTCGAGGGCGCGCCCGAGAGCTACGTGGTCTGGGAGATGGACGGCAAGCCGGTCGGCGGCATGATGGAGATGAACGAATCGTTCCCCGCTGAGGTGCCCCCGCACTGGGCGGTCTGCTTCGCGGTCGACGATGTCGACGCGGTGGTGGATAAGGCTCGCGGGCTCGGCGCCACGGTCACCTACGAGCCGATGGACATGCCGATTGGCCGCTTCGCGGGCCTGATCGATCCGCAGGGCGCTTCGTTCCAGGTGATGCAGATGGCGCAGACCGGCTAGAGCGCCGCCGCGATCTCGCTTGCCACGTCGGCGGGCTCGCGGCCGGTCACGTCGATCGTCTTCACGCCGGCCAGCTTGCGCATCCACGTGAGCTGGCGCTTGGCGTACTGGCGCGTGCGGCGCTTCATGGCGTCGATGTCGCCTGCCAGCAGCTCCTCGTAGCCGAGTGCCTTGCGCGCGGTGCGCGAGGCGCCTGCTCCCTCCACGCGCTCCACCTCCTCGCGCGCGCCCGCGGCAAGCATCGCGTCCACCCGCTCGTCGATGCGGCTGTACAGCTCGTTGCGGTCCATCGTCAAGCCTGCGAGCAGGGTCGGGCGGCGGGTGTGCTCGGTCCATAGCTGCGACTCGCCCTCGCGCGGCTCGAGCTCCCCCATCTCGAGCAACTCGAGCGCCCGCACGATGCGGCTGCGGTCGGTCGGCTCGATGCCCTCCACCGCCCACGGCGCGCGCTCGGCCAACTCCTTGTGCAGCTCCTCGGGGCCGCGGCGCTCGACCTCCTCGGTCCAGCGCGCCCGCACCGACGCCGGCGGCGGCGGGTAGAGGTCGAGCTCGGTGAGCGCGGCGCGCAGGTAGAGGCCGGTGCCGCCCACCACGATCGGCCTGCGCCCTACAGCCAGCGCGGCGTCGATCTCGGCGTGCGCAAGCGGCATGAACTCGCCGACCGAGAAGGCGTCGGTGGCCGGCACGATGCCGACCAGCCGATGCTCCAGGCGCGCCTGCTCCTCTTGCGTGGCCGCGCCGCTGAGGGTTTCGAGCCCCCGGTACACCTGCAGCGCATCCGCCGAGATCGCCACCGGATCTTCGCCCCGCGCGCGCAGGAGGTCCGCCAGCTCGATCGCCACGCCGGTCTTGCCGATCCCGGTGGGACCGAAGATCGCGATGACCTGCGCCCGGTCGCTCAAGCGAGCGCGCGGGAGAGCAGCAGCTCCTCGCCCGCGAGCGTGGTGCTCGTGGCCGCCGTGATCTCCACCTGCGCCATCTCGCCGGGCTGCGCGAGCCCTGTGAAGTTCGCGGTCTTGTTGTGGCGCGTGCGGCCGCGGAGCTTGGACGGATCGGTGCGGGACGGTCCCTCCACCAGCACCTCCATCGTGCGGCCGACAAAGCGCTGCGCCCGCTCGTGCTGAATCCGCTGCACGGCGTCCACGAGGCGCTCCATGCGCTCGCGCTTGACCTCGTGCGGCACCTGGTTCTCGAGGGTTGCCGCCTCGGTCTCGCGCCGCGGCGAGTAGATGAAGGTGAAGGCGCCGTCGTAGCGCACCTCCTCCACGACCTCCATCGTCTGCTCGAAGTCCTCGTCGGACTCGCCCGGGAAGCCCACGATGATGTCGGTCGTGATCGCGCAGTCGGGTACGTGCTCGCGGATCATCGCCACGCGGTCGAGGTAACGCTCGCGGTTGTAGGTGCGCCGCATCGCCTTGAGAATCGGGCTCGAGCCGGACTGGAGCGGCAGGTGGATGTGCTCGCACAGGCTCGGGAGCTCGGCGTGCGCCGCGATCACGTCCTCGCGCATGTCCTTGGGGTGCGGACTCGTGTAGCGAATGCGGTCGACGCCGTCGATTAGGTCGATCTGCCGCAGCAGGTCGCTGAAACGGATGCGCGACCCCTTCGGCAGGTCACGCCCATAGGAGTTCACGTTCTGGCCGAGCAGCGTGACCTCGCGGACGCCGTCGCGCGCGAGCTTCTCGATCTCTGCCACGAGCTCGCCCGGGTCCCTGCTCACCTCGCGCCCGCGCGTGGACGGGACGATGCAGTACGAGCACCTGCAGTTGCAGCCCACGCTGATCTGAACCCACGCCTGGAAGTCGCGCTCGCGCTTCATGGGCAGGTGGCCGGAGAAGCTCTCGAACTCGAAGTAGCCCTGTGCGGTGATGCTGTCGCTCGTCAGGAACTCGGCGAGCTTTGGGATCTGGCCCGGGCCGAAGGCGACGTCCACGAATGGGAACTGCCTGAACACGTCGTCCTTGACGGACTGCGCCCAGCAGCCGCCGACCCCGACCACCTTCTCCGGATCCTCGGACTTGAGCCGCTTTGCCTCGCCGAGGTGGCCGACGAAGCGGCTATCGGCCGACTCGCGGATCGAGCAGGTGTTGAACAGGATCACGTCGGCGTCGGCGCGCTCGGGCACCTCGCGGTAGCCGAGCGACTCGAGCATGCCCTTCATCCGCTCGGAGTCGTGCTCGTTCATCTGGCACCCGAAGGTGGTGAGGTGGTACGTCTTCACGACGGTCTGAAGATAGCCCTTCGGGCCGTTCTACTTGGCGTAATCGGTGGCGCGGCTCTCCCGGATGACCGTGACCTTGATCTGACCCGGGTATTCGAGCTCCTTCTCCACGTCGCGAGCGATCTGGTGCGAGAGGAGCGCGGCGCCGTCGTCGTCGATGTCCTGGGGGCTCACGATCACGCGCACCTCGCGGCCGGCCTGCATCGCGTGCACCTTCTCCACGCCGGGGTGGCGCATGGCGATCTCCTCGAGGTTGCGCAGGCGCTTCACGTACTGCTCGAGCGACTCGCCGCGGGCGCCGGGGCGCGCGCCGGAGAGCGCGTCGGCCACCTGCACCACCACCGCCTCGACGGTCTGCATCTCGACCTCGTTGTGGTGGGCCTCCATCGCGTGGGCGACGGCCTCGGACTCCTTGTACTTGCGTGCTATCTCGCCACCTACGAGCGCGTGCGGGCCCTCCACCTCGTGCGTCACCGCCTTCCCGATGTCGTGCAGCAGCGCGGCGCGGCGGGCGGTCTTGGCGCTCGCGCCCAGCTCGGCGGCGATCAGCGCGGCCAGGTGCGCGCACTCGATCGAGTGGGCGAGCACGTTCTGGCCGTAGCTCGTGCGGTAGTGGAGGCGCCCGAGCAGCTTGGTGAGCTCGGGGTGCATCGCGCCCACCCCGGCCTCGAAGATCGCCTGCTCCCCCACCTCGGCGATGTGCTGGTCGATCTCGGAGCGCGCCTGGAAGTAGGCCTCCTCGATGCGCGCCGGGTGGATGCGGCCGTCCTGCAGCAGCTTCTCGAGCGTGAGCCGGGCGATCTCCCTGCGCACGCCGTCGAAGCCCGACAGGATCACCGCGCCCGGGGTGTCGTCGATGATGAAGTCGATCCCGGTGAGGGTCTCGAGCGCGCGGATGTTGCGCCCCTCCCTGCCGATGATGCGTCCCTTGAGGTCGTCGGACTGAAGCTCGACCACGGACACGGTGGTCTCCACGGCGTGGCCGGCGGCCATGCGCTGGAGGCAGGTGGCGAGGATGTTGCGCGAGCGCCGCTCCGCCTCGTGCTTGGCCTCGTCCTCGACCTGGCGGATGAGGCGGGCGCTGTCGTGGCGCAGCGCGTCCTCGAGCTCCTTGAGCAGGATCTGCCTGGCTTGCCCCGCGCTGAGGCCGGCCACGCGCTCGAGCTCGCGCACATGCTCGTGCTTCGCCTCCTTGAGCTTCTCGGAATCTCTGTCGAGGTTGCGCGCGCGATCCTCCAGCGTCTGCTCCTTGCGCGCCACCTCAGCCAGGCGCAGATCGAGGGCCTCCTGCTTGCTGAGCAGGCGCTCCTCGATGCGAGCGAGCTCGGCACGCCGTACGTCGAGCTCCGGGTCCTCGTCGCGGGTGCGCGCGACGGTGGCGGTGGGGCGCGCTGCGGGCCCAGGCTCGGCCGTCCGCGACGGGGCCGGGCCCATGGCCACGGCTGCCGGGCGCGTGCGGCGCGTCATCAGCGAGACCACAGCCGCCGCGACCACCGCCGCAACTACTGCCGCCAGCACGATCTCCATCTCCGCTGTCTCCAATCCGGCGCTTCCGCGCGCCGGCGTCAAGTGTCATGGTCGAGCGGTGCGTCTCGGCTCCGCAAGACACCAGGCGGCTTTCACAGCGGGACACGCGCACATGGCGCGCTCACAGTACGGCTAGCGACGCGCTCAGCAACTCCTTTCGAGCTCGTCCTGTGGCCGGGAATTGAATCTGAATGTCAAGGTCTCTGAATGTCCTGTGCCCGCGTAAAAAACCTTCAATTTGCTGGCTATTCGTCTCACGGCGACCGATCCGGCCGCTTTCCAGAAGGGTAAACCCGGGGAAGCACCTGCGCAAGGCGCCGCCCGTCCAGCACCGGTTACTCGAACTCGGCGATGACGAGCTTGTAGCCCAGGTCGAGCTCGTCAAGCTCCAGAAGATCCTCGTGGCGCTCGCGCCAGGCGCCGTTGTCGAGGTCCGCTCTCAGTTGGGCGACCGCCTGTTCGGTGGCCTCCGGCCCAACCTGCGCGAACACCGAGATCCCGTTGCGCACAGTCGCATCGAGGAAGAGCTCGGGCCGACGCCAGTAGGCGCCGAAGAATCCATCCGCACAGTCGTGCGGGATCGGGACGGGCTCGATCCGGAGCTCGCCGAGGAGCATCCGCAGCTCGCGCTCCCACGTGCCCGGCTCGAGGTATGCCGTCGGGACCCGTTCGATGAAGCTAGGCAGGTACTCCACCGCGAACCAGTACCGGACGAAGTCCGCCGGGTCGCAGTTGAAGAGGACCACGCGCTTGCGCGCGACTCGCCGCATCTCGCAGATACCGGCACGGCGGTCACGCCAGTGGTGGTCGCTGAGGATCGCCATCGCGGCGTCGACGCTGTCATCCCGCAGCGGGATCGCCTCGGCGCTGCCGCGCATCACCGGCGCGGACCCGGCGGGACGCTGGGCGATCATCACCTCCGACGGCTCGAGCGCGAGCACCTCCCGGTCCCGCGGCTCGTACGCACCCGCGCCCGCGCCTACGTTCAGAACACTCCGCGCGTCCCCGAGCGCCGCCCAGACCGCCTGCGCCAGCCGCGGGTCCTCAGCACGCGTCGCGGTGTAGGTGCGGCCAATGTCGTCATAGGACGGCACACCCCAAAGTGAACCGCGTTCGCGTCAACAACGGGCGCGAAAACCGAGTCTGACAAGGACGCAGGGAGGCCAGCTTGCAAGTGCAAGCGGCCGACCGAGCGAACCGGACGGCGGGCGACGGATCCCCGTCGCCCGCTCCTCGGGAGTGGAAGTTCCTAGGCCGCCGCCTGCTCGGCAGGCTCGTCGGCCAGTGCTTCCACGGCCTCCTCGACCGCTTCCTTGGAGGCCTTCGGATCCAGCTCGGCGACGTTGGCGCCCGTGTTCGGGGCTGTCATGCCGACGGCCTCGTAGACCTTGTCGGAGATCTCCTTGGCCATCGCCGGGTTCTCGCGCAGGAACGCCTTGGCGTTGTTGCGCCCCTGGCCCAGGCGGTCGTCTCCGTAGGAGAAGAACGAGCCGGACTTCTGGATGATGTCGTGCTCGAGACCGAGGTCGATCAGGCAGCCCTCGGCGGAGATGCCCTGGCCGTACTCGATGTCGAATTCGGCCTGGCGGAACGGCGCCGCGACCTTGTTCTTGACGACCTTGACGCGCACCCGGTTGCCGACCGCCTCGACGCCCTCCTTGAGGGTCTCGATGCGGCGGATGTCGAGCCGCTGCGACGAGTAGAACTTGAGCGCGCGACCGCCGGGCTGGGTCTCCGGCGAGCCGAACATGACACCGACCTTCTCGCGGATCTGGTTGGTGAATATGCAGAGCGTGCCGGTGCGGTTGAGGTTGCCGGCCAGCTTGCGCATCGCCTGGCTCATCATGCGGGCCTGGAGGCCGACCGTCTGGTCGCCCATCGCGCCCTCGAGCTCGGCCTTCGGCGTGAGCGCCGCGACCGAGTCGATCGCGACCACGTCGATCGCGCCGGAGCGGATCAGCAGGTCGGCGATCTCGAGCGCCTGCTCGCCGTGGTCCGGCTGCGAGACGAGCAGCTCGTCCACGTCGACGCCGATGCGCTTGGCGTAGGCCGGGTCCATCGCGTGCTCCGCGTCCACGAACGCGCAGATGCCGCCGGCCTTCTGGGCCTGGGCCAGCACGTGGTAAATCAGCGTGGTCTTACCGGATGACTCCGGCCCAAAGACTTCGACGATGCGCCCGCGCGGGAAGCCTCCCACGCCCAGCGCCAGGTCGAGCGACAGGGCTCCGGACGGGATGGCGGCCACCTTGACGGCCGCCTCCTCGTCGCCCATGCGCATGATCGAGCCCTTGCCGAATTGGCGCTCGATCTGAGTCAGTGCGCTGTTAAGCGCAGAATCGCGGGCCTTGGCGGCCTTCTCCAGTTCCTTGTCCGTATCCATGTCGGTGCTCCTCGCAGTCTTCGAGATGCACCCCAGGCTACGGGTGGGATCGGACGGTATCTACGCCCGTTTGCACCGACTTTGT
>Ga0068852_100001604_pt1 | contig 15389 bp, 10 predicted proteins | sample KBSCornC22_FD_66594 | JGI IMG/M metagenome (GOLD analysis project Ga0068852, IMG submission 66594) | Corn rhizosphere microbial communities from Kellogg Biological Station, Michigan, USA - KBS Corn C2-2 | ecosystem: Host-associated > Plants > Roots > Rhizosphere > Soil ... | reverse complement strand
GCCGATCATTTCCTGCGCTGCATAACCGAATAAGTGTTCCGCTTGGCGGTTCCAGCTCGTCACTATGCCGTTGAGATCCTTACTGGCAATAGCATCTTCCGACGACTCGACAATCGCCGCGAGATGACGTTGGGCTTCTTCCGCAGTCTTGCGTGCGGTGACCTCGATATTGATTCCCGCGATGCATTCAGGAGTTCCAGATTCATCTTTGAAAACTTGCCATCTTCCCAAAATCCAGTGTGTACTTCCATCGGGCCAAATCGTCCGCCATTCTGCCTGGACAGGAGCACCGGTCCGAAGCGCCAAATCAATCTGCTTGGCAACATTCGGCCTGTCCTCGGGATGAACCATGCGCTCCCATTCTTCCCGCGTACCAACGAATGTTCCATGAGCCAAGCCGTACATTTCTTCAAGTTCAGGGCTCCATCGGTTTTCATTGGTCTTCAAGTTCCATTCGAATGTGCCGATTCCCGCAGCCTGCTGAGCCAGGCGCATGCGTTGCTCGTTAGCGTGCAACACTCGCTCCGCTCGCGCACGATCCTCAAATTCCTGGTGTCTCGAAATGATGATGGCTGCGGCGTTAGTCAGTAGATTACCCAGTTGAAGATCGCGCGAGGTCGCTTGTCGCGGTTCCTTGAAATACAAAGCAAACGTGCCAATCGCCTTTCCCGTCGACGCCTTGACGGGAAATGACCAGCAAGCGCGATATTCGTATTGCTCGGCGAGCCAAAGCCATGGTTTCCACCGCGGGTCTTCACAAACATCCGGAGTAATTCGCGGCTCGCCAGTGTGGGCTGCCAAGCCGCAGGCAAGCGAATCAGAGCCAATCTTAAAACCGTCGACGCATTGTGCGTACTCCTCGGTCATTCCTACAACATTGTGCAACTCTTTGCCTGCCTTGTCGGCTATGTAAAATGCGCATCTTACTTCGCCCCGATATTGCTTTTTGGCGGTGCGAATAAGCAGATCGAGAGATTCCGAGAGCGCAGCACCACTTACAGCGGCCTGAAACGCCTGCTTCTGACCCGTCAGCCAAAGTTCGGATTCACGCAGCGACTCTTCAGCGCTTTTCCGGGTCGTAATATCCGTGAACGCCCCGACGAGGCCGCCCGGCTGCCCGTCTTGGTACTGCATCTTGGCTCGCCCGTAAAGCCAACGGTTACCCCCGTCGGCCGAAGTGACTCGGAATTCCATTTCGAAATCGGCACCAGCGCGACTGGCATCGATGCCGAAACCTACGCGGGCCTTGTCATCTCCATGGACCCGAGAAACGAGGTCCTCCATAGTGGCTGGGATTTGCTCTGGCTCCAACCCAAAAAGCCTTTTCAGATTGTCGTCCATTTGAAGCAGGTCTGTCGTGGGATCCCATTTGAATGTGCCGGTGCCAGAGGCTGCTAATGCCACGTCCAGTAGTTCCTTGTTTCGACGCACCTCTTCGCCTGCGTAACGTACCTTCTCGGCTGCTTGTTTTTGGTCGTGGATATCGAGACAGCCGCCTACATAGCCTTCAAATGTTCCATCAGCGGTGTATCGAGGAACACCATGATCGAGAATCCAGCGGTATTCGCCGCTGTGATGACGAAGTCGGTATTCCATTTCAAACGGCTGCCGGTTATCGAAGTTGCTGACATAGATATCTTGGCAACGCTCAAAGTCATCAGGGTGGACGTTCTCTGCCCAGCCATTGCCGATTTCCTGCTGAATTGTTCGTCCGACGAACTCCAACCAGCTCTTGTTGAAGTAGTAGCAAAGCTTGTCTGTGCCAGACAGCCAAATCATGACTGGGGCGGCTTCCGTAATCACGCGTAGTTGCTGTTCACTTTGCCTGAGTGCATTCTCCATAATCCGCTGTTCGGTGACATTGCGCGTGAAACAGCGGGTGTGAATGAATTTGCCATCCTCAAACAATACACTGGAATCTATGACGACGTAGCGGATCGAGCCGTCTTTCGCACGTAACCGTGCCGGGCGTTCGCGAAGCTTCTCACCACAACGGAGGCGATCCAGGATGTCGTCAAGTACCGACGAATCGATGTGAAACTCCGAGATGTTGTGGCCGATGTAATCTTGAGCCGAATAACCAAGCAGGTCGAGTTCTGCTTGATTTGCCCAGAGAATAATTCCGTCTGGTCCAACCCAATGCAAAGCAATCGTTGCAGTCTCTGCAAGGTCGCGGAATTTCCTTTCCGTCGTTTCGATGCCGCGTCTGGTCAGAACCTTGTCAGTGACATCGACCGCGTGAACGAGAATCCCTTCCGTCGCTCCACTGGTATTTCTCACTGGCTGGTAAATGAAATCCCAATAGGATTCATCAGAAAGCCCTCCGGATGTTCGATTCAAAAGGGCCTTCATCTCACGGCCTACGTATGGCTGACCAGTTCGGTTTACCTCATCTAAAAGTTTCACGAAGACCTGAGTCTCGAGTTCGGGAAGGCTTTCAAGAAGGGTCTTTCCGATGAATTGAACTGGGCTCTGCCTTCCAGTCAGACGCACATATTCATCGTTGATGTAGCTCCACCGGTGTTCAGGGCCAGTCAGAAGGCCGATAGCTACGGGAGCGTGGGCGAGTAATTCTCCAATGCGACTGCCTTCAAATACCGCCCCGGCGGGTGTCTGTGTTTTCCTCCGAGCTGACCTCGGTCGCGTATTCGTCAATCTCACCTGAGTAGTCACTCACGGCGCTCCTATCATATCAGCGCTGGTTTCGGTCGATTTCCAAGCGCTGTGGGCGTCCAATTATGAGGGCGCGAAATACTTGCGACAGAGGAATTTTGACTGGCAGTCTGCGTTAGGGCTGAATGCGGAAAAGGCTGTCGCAGTGGATGCACCTGACACACCTCGCCCCCCAAACGGCAGAGTGATAGTTTTGATGGCATGACAGTCTTCGCCGGTTGCTTTCGATCTGGTCGAACACAAAGAAAATTCCGGCTGACCGACGTAGGTAGAATTTTCGTCGGGTCGTTCGCACCTTGCTGAATGAGGTACATGAGGTTGGTCAATGACTCCAGCAAAAGAACGCCGCCCTTGACCCGGTTCCTCGCTTGCCGGAAAATGCCAAAAATCGGGGGCGAAGCACTTTTGAAATCGCAAATGCCAGAGGCTCTCTGTTGAGTCTCTGTAATCAGCTTCCGGCCCATCAATCAAGCTCGGGAGAGCCTTGACCGCCAAAAACTCTAGTCGCGGTTGATACAGAAATCCGGGGCGCCTCATGAATATAAAATCGTTTCCGGTTGTGTGCGGATTTAGGGAGCAGATCAGAGCGCTACGGTCGTGAGCATTGTGACCGGTTTCGGCGAATTAACGGCTATGGCTTTCGACTGGTGTCGGGACGGTAGGGCCGACCGCACTGGTATTTTTGGCCGATTGCCATCTTCGGTTATTTCGTGCAGTTACTGGCCGTGCCAGCGTTGGCGCTGGTGAACAATTGGTCGATGGCCGCGGCACTGATTATTCTCGAACGCAGCAGCAGAGCGACACGGAATTTTTGAGCCATTCTTTACCACCAAGGGAGAGAACGGGACCGGGCTGGGAGCGGGATTGTAGACCGATTTGGCGGCTCGACTCTCACGCGAAGTAGCCTGCGTCCGGGCAGACGCGGAACTTGCTTTTCGATTTGTCTGCCCGTTAAACCCTAACGAGAATTAATCTCGCGGGTTTTGCACTGGTGACTTCAGGCCAACGCATTTATCGAGCTTGGGCTGACACTTGCGGTCGGAAATGACGGATTGTGTCAGTTCGTTAAGACCACATGTTCGTGGTCGAGGTCCAACATCCGACACTTCAGGACAAACACCTCGCATGTTCCCTTCACTGCTTAGCAGCTTTCCTCATCTCATGCCGCCAAGGCTAGAAGAGGTTATCTTTGCGTCTGTTGCCAAGCAACGCTACCCACCGGAACATCATCGAGCATGTCGGGGCGTATTCGCGCATTTCCTGGGCTTTCTGCTTGCACGCAGCACATGTCAAGTCCCACATTCGCCGAGGCTTTAGTTAACTGCAGTCCCGCTCCGTCGGGCCTTCTTCAGGGGAGCAATGATCGCGCAGCTAGTAGAACACAGACTCATGCCGTACATGAGCGACGGAACCATCTGTAGCGTTCCGTCAGGAGACGTCTAGAACCCTTCGGCCCCTCAGGATCGTGGACAGAAGGAGAGGATCTCGATGAAGAGTCGCAAGGCGGTGTTCGTCAATCCGTCACGTATTACGACAGGTTCCGCCTTTGTAATGCCGGCGGCGCAAGCAACGCTTGCCGGAGCGGTTCCCGGGAGCTTGGACATCGAATTAGACGTCGTCGACGAGGCGATCGAGCGGTTCGATCCGATGTTGATCAACGCCGGTGACATCGTCTGCGTAAGCGCTCTTACCAACAACGTTCGAGAGGCGTACCGCGTCGCTCGACAGGCTAAAGAGAGGGGCGCAACAACTGTTCTCGGCGGCCCCCACCCGACACTCCTTCCAAGCGAAGCCATTCGCTACGGCGCGGATGCTGTGGTACGAGGCGATGGCGATACGATCATCGGGCGCGTGCTCGAGGATTGCATCACAGGCAGGATTCCCGTTTGCAGGGTTTATCAGGATCCTTCGGGACAACCATTTCGGGTCTCTGGAGAGCAGATGGCGTACCCTCGCCTCGACCTCATGAAGATGGACCGCTACGTCGCCGCAAGTCTGCGGAGCGCGCAGGGTTGCCGGGAACATTGCAGCTTCTGTACGGTTCCGGTGATTAGCGGTCACGCCGTACGCGACCGTTCCGTCGAAGTGGTTGCGCGCGAAGTCCGGGAACTCTATCGACGGAAGATCCGATTCGTGATTTGGGGCGCCGATAATCTCGTGCAGTATCCACGTTCCCTCGTCGAGAGTGCGCGTCCCGCCGAGCGCGCAGTGTTCGAGGCCGAGAGAGAGCGTTCCCTAAAATTCTTCCGAAGGTTCGGCGAACTGACGGGCGACGAGCGGGTGTGGGGATTCGCGCAACTCACGTTGCGATTGCACGATGACCCGGAAATGCTGCGGGCCCTGAGCCATGACGGCGCGATCTGCGCAGCGCTTTTCGGTATCGAATCCGTGGATCCAGCGGCGCTCAAGCGGATGGCCAAACAGTGGAACGGCACCCGAGACGAGATCGTAGAAAAGGTCCGACGGATTCAGCACGGTGGGATTCATGTGCTCGGCTCGATGATTGTAGGCTTGCCGACGGACACGCCCGAAACGATGGAGGCAATGCGGAAGTTCGCCGTGGAATCGGGTATGAGCGTCGCTCAATTTCCGATCTACGAGGTTCTTCCCGGTTCCCCGGACTATGCCCAGGCAAAGCGAGAGCTTGCGGAGAGAAAAGCCTCTGCACAAAATCTTCCGATCTACTCGCGAGAGACGCAAGTCCCAAGGGTGCGGCTGCTGCGGGACGAATATTGGCTGGAGAGCGATACGTCGCCCCACCTCGAGCACCCGCATCTTTCGATTGCTGAGATCAGAAAACAAGGACAGAAAAGCTGGCGATATTTCTATCGTTTGAGGTTCCTTTTTGGGAATGGCATCCGGTATCGCTGGCCTGTCAGAAGGACCGCGGTGTATGCCCTCGTGTGCAAGGCATTCGCGACATTCTATGGGGGCGCCGTCGGCCTTTCGGCGGACAGCGTGCGGGTTGGGAATGCGTCATTCATGATGAGAAAGCTCATGGCGGCAGCAGCGTGGGGAATGCGCAAGATCCCTCCTCCTTCGAGGGTATCCTGCGTGGCCACTGGCGACGACAAACAAGTCGCGGCGCTCAATACACAAGCCAGTTAGTGGGCGGATCAGTGCCCGACTTTAATGGGCGGGTTGGTTCTTGGTCAACTTCGATGTGGCGGGGACATAGCGTCGGACTCTTGGTAGCAGCACCTGATAGCCTGTCATGCAAGCGAACACGCTCGCCTCAACAAAGGCGTTATCGCTTTCGGCTATCTCGACTTTGTGATCAAGAGACCCTGGTCCAGCAGAAGAACGACGGCTGAATTGTCATGATGATCAACTCGCGAACCTTGCAGCTGAATTGGTCAGAAGAGGATGGCCACTATATTGTAGGGCAAGCAACGACCGGGGAGGTGGATACCGCGGGCCTGGACAAAGGAAACGGTGAAAACCCGGTAGGGAGAGCATAAATTCAGACTGACGATCTTTACCATTTTGCTGTTCGATCCATCAAGATTCCGCGAATCGATTCATGCTCGGCCTGACCGAACGCCCTAATTCGCTTCACTCAGGCCGAGGCAGCATTTCGGCGTGGATCAGAAGTTTTTCCCTACGACCAAACGAAGGACAGGGGCTGGTTGCGAATAGAGGCTGGTCTTGACCTCAAAGAAGGTGCCATGCCGGTTTTCGAATCCCATGAGGATGTTGAAACCGGTTTCGTAGTCGAAGTTGCCGAATGAGATATCGCGTTGCTCGCTGGCCTGGGTCTTGAAGCTCTGGTGGATGAAGTTCAGTGCGGGGCCTCCGCCGATGTAAGGGGACCAAGGCCCTCTGCGGGCGCGCGGAAACCTGTAGACGGCTTCAAGGTTGAGCGCGACCATGTCGGTGATCTCACCCCACGAAAAATCGGCGTTAGGTCGGAAGTAGATGTTGCGGGAGAAGATGGGTCCCATCTGGGAATGAACACCGAACATGATGAGCTCCGGATCGAGGCCAATTCCGGCTCGAGCTCCCAGACGCCAGCGGCGCGCTTCGTGTTGTATATCGCGCTCTACGTTGCGCACCTGAGGAGGAATGGTGGCGGCATTTCGATTCGGGGAGCCGGCAGTGCCTGAGGAGCCGGGAGTGCCGCTACCTTGCGCTTGGTCTGTGACGGTGACGTTTGTCGCGTGGCGGGCGCCAGTATCGTCGGCCTGATCGGAATCGACCCGCACCCGGGAGCCCACGGCGAGAGTACGGGGTTTATTGGTGTCGCGATCGAAGGTGAATACGTGAAACTGATCGTCGCCGGACTTGACTACAAAGTTGCTCCGACTTGAGGCAACTACTGTTCCATCAACTGTGGTTTTGTCCTGATCCTGCGAGGATGAGTTGTCTTGCTGAGAATAGGCCGAGGATGGGAACAACGTGCCAACGATGAGCAATGAACATAGGGTGAAGAGTTTTCGCGTAGACATCGGGGGGAGTCCTTTGTGGCAGCAATTTGCGGATGAAGCTGGCGCTTCAAATGGTGTCCGAGGTGAACCGATTGCGGGCAGGGTAACTGTCTTCGGCTCCGAGCAAGACGATGACTGTGATGAAGGTTGCACCGGTGAGGTTGGTTCGAATGATTGTGCAACTGCCTCCGACGCCATCCCGGCAGCCTCCAGATCTCCCGATCTCTCTCCTCACGGTGGCGGATGTGATAGACGTCGCGTGCGGAGCACTCTTAGGTTGTGCGTGTTCTACCGCGCAAGAAGTGAAACACGATCGAAATTAGTGGCGAGTATCAGCAAGATGTGAATCAAAAAACGGCGTGTGGTGTAAAGCCTCTAGTACAACTTGGCAAACGTGACCTGCGCGATCAACTTCGCGCAGGTCATTCTTTGACTTTTGTATAGTCCATTGCCGCGGGGAAAAAACAGCGGCAGGGCAGTTGTCCACGCCAAAGCGAAGCCCTGGTGAAGGCCCAGGGGGCTCAATCCCGCTTCCTCGGTGCAAATCGATTGAAATCGCCTGGGTTGCACTGGTGCACTCCCCCACCGCATCGACGCTGTAGTCGAAATTGATCCTTTAGAAGCCTCAATGTTCAACTGCTTTCAAAAGCCTCCCACAAGGAACCACAAGGATCTCCGGGTAGAGAACCTGGTCCCGAACCGGATTTCACGATTTATAGAAATCTATAGAATTATGTAGAGTGTTAAGCCATTGTTGTTGGATAGGTTGCAGGCTGCCCGTTGATCCCTATTGATTTCCATTGAACGTGGATGCTGTCACCGCCACAGAATCATCTACACCTTCGGTACGCGCTCTGCCAAACCCGACCCGACTGACCGAAGGCATTCTTTGTTCTGATTTGATCCGACCGAAGAGTAGATGAAATAATTGCGAGTAAAGCCACTTTCGCTGAGCATATGCCCTACGAAACAATCGTCGATGCGGCCCAGATTCTCCGCTCAACACTCTACATCTTGGAGCACAGCGAGTTTCCAGAGAGACGCTCGAAACCAATTGCTGATGTCATAAAACAGTTGCGTACCGCTGTCGCTGATCTTGAATCGTCAAAAGGCGAATCGAAGATGCGCGTGCGAAAGAGTACTGTTGCTGACGGGGACTGAACGAACTCTGCTTGCATCAAGAGGGCCGCTCACTTTGAGCGGCCCTTGGTGTTTCGGAACTGACGTAGACTCCCGTTGAACGACAGCTTGGCCAAACCGAGCGGAACCAGGAAATCTGCCCGGAAACCCGCAGTAGGCTGCAAAGATGATGTTTCATTGGGGCTGTAATCCCTCTGTTCCCTTTTTTGGGGGTGTTGCCTTGAGTCGCCAGTGCGTCGCAAGCCGTTATTTCTGCATCCGCAGACACGAGGGCTTGTTCATCTGATCTTCCCGAACGGCGATACGATGGTCGGGGAAGATCCTTCGACCCCCTCAGACCTTCAGAGTTCCGGCGGCACCAGAAGACTACAACGACAAACAGAAAAGCCGCTGACCCAATGCTGGTTGGCACCGGATAGAGGCTATCTGTCCTTGCGTGATTTAAGTTATTGACTCCAATCCACAGCTCTTACGTTGAGGAATGCTGTGGCTATGAATGTATGATCTCTATATATGAATAAGCCTTGATGAAAAGCGCCAAAAGGCGACTTCTGAATTGGCACATATTGCAGGCTAGCTGACGCCTACAGTTCCTTTAGCGAGGAGAAAGCGTTTGGTTTCCTGCAATATTCCTTCGGGGACAAAACTGCTCTTTCGCGCGAGAGCCGCGAACTCGCGAATCGCCCGAGCCAGATCTCCGGTTCCTCTCACTTCCGCCATCGCCTGAACATCGGTGATACCCAGTTTCCTCAGCAAAAGATCCCATTTGCTTGGTTCAGGAATCGCCAGAGAAGAGTCATTGAGATGGCATTGTTCAACAAACGGTTTTGAGACGACCTTAGCTAGAGTTGCAATTGACAATTTCAGACCTCCTGGGATGCGATTTCTCGCATTCTGCCGCCTCTTGGGGTTGATTGATGTGATACAAATCACGTCCACGATTAAATTGGGTTACCGAAGTGCTCGGTTAGATCACTTACACCTCATGCGATGACTCCCATTGATTTCAGGTTCGATCAGCGAGTCGGAGCTTTTGCGATTGCTTGTCTGAGGAACGAGTCAACGGCACTCCCAAACATCGAATTGCGTGCTGGCGATAGTGTAAGGTGGGAACTCCGCAGCTCTTGAAGCCGCGCGAGAGCCGAACTTGGGCGCGCCGATCATTTCACAGTGCCCTGGCCTTGTTAACACCTGCATGCACGATGCGTGGGCTGCGTACGATACTCGAGCTGTCGGAACCCCATTGGCTGGAGTTCCGCGCCATCCCGCGGCTCAGCGGACCTTGGCCAACAAACAGCAGGCCATTAGCTACGCTGCCTATTGCGCGCTCGCGGATGTGTTGCCGGCCGATACAGACTCTGTTTACTAGCCGCTGGTGAGGGCGGTCCGTTACGATCCCGACGACCATTCCAGCGACATCGAAACTCCTGCAGGTATCGGAAACGCCGCGTGCGCCGCAGTCCTGGAATTTCGCCAACACGACAGGACGGAGTAGGATTGCCGACCGTGGTGCCCACCCATGCTACCGCAAAGCTACGGCGTAAATCCGGTCAATGGATAGCGGACCATCGTCATCGCTTATTTAGCAGGAAATCCGCTGCAGTTCCTCGTCCAGTGCGCCCGGGCTAATCGGTTTCGAAATATATCCATTAAACCCTGAGGACAATATCTTCTCACGGTCGCCTCGCATTGCGTATGCGGTTACAGCCATGACTGGCAAATCGGCGAGAATGGGATCTTGGCGAATTCGCGCGATGGTATGAAAGCCATCAAGAATCGGCATGTTCAGATCGAGCATCATTATGTCGGGTACTCGATCGGCTATTTTCTTCAGCGCTTCTTCACCGTCACAAGCCTCTACAACGAAAAATCCTCGCATCTCGAGCAATTCTCGAAGGAGTTCGCGATTGACCGCATTATCTTCGGCAACAAGAGCCGTCTTCACTTCGGTTGCCTCACCGGCGAGTCGTTGTTTAGCACTCTGCCGATTTCCGAAATCAGATCGGTCCGGCACGGCTGGTTTTTTTCAAACAGCGCTTGCGTCTGAGAAGCCAACAAATCTCGTTCCTCAGGCGTAAGAGTTTTTCCCGTCATCACAAAAATGGGAAGGTTTTGGAGAGCGGCGTTATCGCGCACGTGCCGAATCACCTCAAAGCCGTCCATACCAGGCATGAGGAGGTCCAAAAGTAGAGCATCGACGGCACCGGCCGATAGCAGTTCCAACGCTCTTGAGCCGGTCTGGACACCCTCCGTTCGGTAACCCTCTGCTTGGAGGATCTCGGCGGAAAGCTCGAGACTCTCGGGGTCGTCATCCACCAGGAGGATTCTCGCAGTGCCAAGGGTGGATGGCAACAGATGCTTGCCCAGACTCTCCAGTAGAACGGATTTGGGGATCGGCTTAACCAGATAGTCGGCAGCGCCCAGAGCAAAACCGATTTGCTTTTGGTCGACAACCGACAAAATTATCACCGGGATATGGGCTGTTTCGGGTGCCCTTCTCAGGGCAACGAGCGTCTCAAATCCATTTCCCTTCGCCATTAGAACATCCAGAATGATCGCCTGCGGCCGTAGGCGGTTAGCTTTCTCGATCGCTTCGGTCCCCGATTCGGCCGTCGCGATCTGATATGTCGGTGCCAAGTAGCTGGTCAAAAGCTCGCGCGCCGCAACTTCGTCGTCAACGATCAAGACAAGTGGGCTGAAGCCACAGGAGGTGTCGACCCTAATCGTGGGGTCCGGAAGGTTTGTCTCTTCAATCAGGGCCCGCTCTCCAATTGGAAAAGAGACAGTGAACTTGCTACCGCTGCCAGATTCGCTTTCGAGCCAGATGCATCCGCCCTGCTGTTCCACCAATCGCTTGGTGATGGCCAGGCCCAATCCAGTCCCTCCCTCGCTGTTCATGCTGCCTTCAAGTTGTCGGAATTCTTCAAAGATCACTGTGTGGTCTTCAGGACGAATTCCAATTCCGGTGTCCAGCACCGAAACACACGCCCTGCCACTCTCGACGTAAGTCTCGATTAGAACGTTGCCACCCCTCGGGGTAAACTTGACCGCATTAGAGAGTAGGTTGTAGAGAATCTGTTTGAAGCGAATCCGATCCGATCGAATGGCGACATCAGTCTTGAGGTTTTCATTCAACGCTATATTTTTTGCGTTGGCAAGCGGGCGAATGATCGACAGCACTTCCGAGAGCGCGCTCTTAATCTCAATGTCTTCAAAGCGGAAATCAAGTTGCCCCGCTTCGATTTTCGACAGATCCAAAATGTCATTAATCAACTGCAATAAGTGAGCTGAGCCCTGCTTGATGTGGTGCACAAACCGCTGCTGCTTTGCGTTGAGTTCGCCTGCAGCCTGATCCGCCAAAAGATCCGAGAAGCCAACAATGGCATTCAGCGGGGTTCGCAACTCGTGGCTCATATTTGCAAGAAAGCGGCTTTTGAGCTGGGTAGCTCTCTCCACCTCCCGGTTACGAAGATCGAGCTGCTGATTAGCAACGGCAAGGCGCTCAGTAAATTGACGCTTCTCTTCCTCATCACGCATCCGTTGCGTGACGTCAACTGCAACAACCACCTCTGCAGGCCGGGCGCAGAAGCTTAAGGAGTACGAAGTGATTTCCACGTTGAGGATCGTACCGTCCTTGCGGCGATGTCTCCAAATACCCGAGCCAGCCTTTCCGTCTTCGATACTAACGGAGCCGATCATCTTTTGCACATCTTCCTGCGGCCGAATGTCTTTGATCGTCATCGCAAGGAATTCTTCTTGTGAGTACCCGTAATTGCGTATTGCAGCGCCGTTGACGGCCAGAAATTTTAAAGTCTCTCTATCAAAGACCCAAGTCGGATGAGGATTGTTTTCGAACAGTTTCCGGTGCCTTTCCTCGCTCTCGTGCAGACGCTCTTCTGCTCGTCGACTCTCGCTCACATCCCGGGTCACTTTTGCGAATCCGCGAAGGTTTCCCTGATCGTCCTTTAATGCAGTTAACACCACGTTGGCCAAAAACTGGCTTCCGTCCTTTCTTACTCTCCAACTCTCTTCCTCATAGCGGCCTATATCTGCGGCGATCTCCAACTCCCGCTCGGGTTTTCGAGCTTGGAGATCTTCTGGCGTATAGAAGCAGGAAAAGTGACGCCCGATGATTTCATCGCTCTTATAACCCTTGATGCGTTCGGCTCCCTGATTCCAGGTGCTGACGTTTCCAGAGCGGTCCAAGAGGAAAATGGCATAGTCTTTGATGCTATCGACCACCCGGCGAAATGGCTCTTCGCTCGACATTGGGCTGCTTACCGCAGGTGACTGCGGCGGAGAAGATCGTTGGTCTGTTTCAGCAATAATTCTTCCTGACTTCATAGATGCACTCAGCGTCCACTTCGTAGTTCGCGACGCGATGTTGTACTGGGAGAGACTTCGCTTGTTTCGCCGTGAATGAATTCTGCAAACTCGTCGAAGACCAGAGGATCCCACCAGCCTCTTTCGATCTCCGACCTCATGGTTTCGAGGGCTCGATCGATCGGGAAGGCCGGCTTGTATGGTCTCTCGGTCGTAAGAGCGTCGTACACGTCGACGATCTGGAGGACACGCGCAGTCATTGGGATCCGATCGCCTTTGAGACCGTCTGGATATCCCGAGCCGTCGAGCCTCTCGTGATGATGACGAATGATGGGCAGGACGTTCCGGAACGATTTCAATGGCCTGCAAATGCGCTCGCCGATGACAGGATGCTCGCGCACAATCTTCCATTCATCGGCAGAGAGGGAACTCGGTTTGAGGAGGATCGAGTCCGGAATGGCGATCTTGCCAATGTCGTGGACCACCCCTGCCCGGCGAAGCGCGAGCACCTGGTCCTCTGGCAACCCAAGATGGTAGGCCAATCCGGCGGACAACTCCGATAACCTCTCGCAATGACCATGAGTGTAAGGATCTTTGCCTTCGATACTCTGAGCGAGAGTGAACAGAACCGACTCGGCGCGCTCGAGTTCGTCGGTTCGCTGCTTCAGCCTCAATGAAGAGGCGACTCGTGCAAGTAATTCCGCTTGATCGACCGGCCGGGTCAAGAAATCGTCCGCTCCGGCTTTTATTCCGTCGAGCCGGTCCTGTTTATCGGAGAGTGCCGTGACCAGGATGACTGGAATGAGACAGGTGTCGGGATCAGCCTTTATACGGGCACACAACTGGAACCCGTTCAAGTGCGGCATCATGACGTCTAGCAACACCAGGTCGATTCCCTGTCTCCTCAGCTGCTGCAAGGCCTCTCGTCCATCCGCCGCTGTCACAACCTTGAAGCCTTGGCTCGAAAGAAGCTCGTCGAGTAATTCCCGATTCGGTAAGTGATCATCGACCACCAGAATGGTTCCGGATTTAACCGGATTGTCGGGTAAGAGCACGCGCCACCCCTGGCTGCCCCAGACCTATCCACCTAGTGCGGGATGCGTCCCGATCCTAGGCCTATAAGTCGGGTCTGGATGAAGAAAGCCCAACCACTATATTGCGTCAGTTACAGAAAGGCTGACTATATGTCGCGTGAAGAAAAGCCGTTACTTAAGTGGTAGAGACGAGTTTTTTGTGATCTGCGGCTAGGAGTACCGGCGCTCGTGGGGTCCTGTCCCCGAATGCACTGCGAACAACGACAACCCTCGTCAGAACTTCAGGTTGCGCTTTGCGAGCATCATCATGCAGGTTCCGAACGTGCCGTGGATTAAGCGTGCACTTGATCCGCAGAGCAGCCGCCCAGATTTTGGGCAATGGGTGTGGCCTTTCAGAACGGTTCCCGTCAGATCTATGGACTCAGAATTCAGGAATCTGACGATGTCTAAATGGAAATACCAAAATCTCGGTGATGTACCGGCGAAAGCCCAGAATACATAAGGCTGGACGGAGGTGAAGTAAACATTGCGCCAAGGTCACAACCGAAGTCGATGTCATTTGTCGAAGCACGCGGCCCTCTTCGGCCCTTTTCTCGCGGCAGGAACTAACGAGGCAACCGCCTCCACCGAAAGTCGAGCAGACCCCTCTCAAGAAAGAGCCAAGCTCTCGACCAAGGGCATCGTCCACAGCTGCGTTATCGACGATTTCGCCTAACAAGACCAAGCATGACTGCGAAGGTGACTTGCAGGTCGGCACATTGCTGCATGCTGTTCAGCCATTCGGCGCAGCGGTTGTTACGTTTTATGCGCAATACGGATTGACAGTGCCGTCGACGTCGCTCGATGTCCTGTTGGCTGAAATTCGGACCGTAATCTCGGTCACTACATAACGCGACGTCCAATGTTTCTCAAAGTTGGTAATGTCGTTATCCGCCCTAAGGCTTATATCCAAATAGCCGCGCTCCCCGTCACAACAGATCGGCTGCTGCGTTGTCCAAGTCAAGCTACGCGCGCAGGAGATCCTGGCGCGCAGGGCTGGCGGGACTTCCGATCCGCACAGCACCTCCGCGATGAAGCATTCAAGTGATTTTCTGTCCACGGCAGTCAGCCGCTCGAGAAAACAGCGGAGGCACTCGGTTAGGAAGTTCTCCAAAGGCGAGTGGCCCTCTCGAGAGGTGTACTTGAACAGGCGTGTAAAGAGCGAGGTCATGGCAACCGAAAATTTGCACTCCCGCTGAACTATCCCCCAGCATACCGTTGGAGGTACCTCGAGCGCCGCGCCGCTGGTGAAGCACCAGGGGCTCATCACCGTTTCCTCGCCGGGAAGTCTATTGAAATCCCTGGGGTTGCTCTGGTAGGCCTTCCTGACAATCGGCGCCCTGTAGTCGAAATTGCTCCCTCACAAGCCTCAGAATTCAACAAGCTTCAACAGCGCCCCACAAAGAACCACGAGGATCTCCGGGTAGAGAACCTGGTCCCGAACCGGGTTCGATGGCTTTTTGAATTTTGTTGAATTTAAGTGTTTTTAACTCGTTTTGATTGAATTGCTTAAGGCCCTGTTGTTGAAGGCTATTGGACCTTGGTGCTCTTGGATGCTCTGCCAGCTACATATTCGACTACAACAAGCAATCTCAGTACACACAACCCCGCCTTGCCGTTCTAGATCCGAAGTTTGAGAAAACGTGGGATTCAAACGGTGGGCCAGATCGAAAAGGAGAGCAAGATTTTGGCCTCAAGTTCCGTATGTCGATAGTCATAAGGCTGCCACGATCGGAACGCCGAGATCGATTTC
>Ga0068852_100001597_pt1 | contig 15424 bp, 10 predicted proteins | sample KBSCornC22_FD_66594 | JGI IMG/M metagenome (GOLD analysis project Ga0068852, IMG submission 66594) | Corn rhizosphere microbial communities from Kellogg Biological Station, Michigan, USA - KBS Corn C2-2 | ecosystem: Host-associated > Plants > Roots > Rhizosphere > Soil ... | reverse complement strand
AGCGCGGCGTCATCGTGGTCACGACCAGCAACGGCAAGGGCAAGAGTTCGTCGGGCTTCGGCATGGTCGCGCGCGCACTCGGCCACGGCCTGCGCGTCGGCGTCGTGCAGTTCATCAAGGGCAGCTTCGCCACGGGCGAGGAAGCGTTCTTCCGCCGCTTCCCCGACGAGGTCAGCTACCACGTCATGGGCGAAGGCTTCACGTGGGAAACGCAGGACCGCGAACGCGACATCCGCGCCGCGAGCGCGGCTTGGGCCATCGCGAGTTCCATGCTGGCCGATCCGGCCTTCGATCTCGTGCTGCTCGACGAGCTCAACATCGCGCTGAAGTACCAGTACATCGACGTGGATGCCGTCGTCGCTGCGCTGACTGCGCGGCCGCCGCTGCAGCATGTCGTCGTCACCGGACGCGCTGCTCCCGCTGCACTCATCGAGATTGCGGATACCGTGACCGAGATGAACGTGGTCAAGCACGCCTACCAGGCCGGTATCAAGGCGCAGAAAGGCATCGAGCTTTAGTCGCGCCGTAGCAGAAACCCCCGGTCCCTGGAGCCATTACCGTGTGGCAGTCCATCGTCTGCGCGCTGCTGCTGGACCATCTTTTAGGCGAGCCGCGCCGCGCGCATCCACTGATTGCGTTCGGCCGCTATGCGCGCTGGATCGAATCGCACCTCTATGTCGACCGCTTCGCGCGCGCGCCGCTCGCAGTGATCGCAGCGATTGCGCCGTGGCTGCTGCTGACCTGGGCACTGAGCCGCATCGAATTCCTGCACACGCTGGTCGGCATCGTCGCGCTGTATGTTGCGGTCGGCCTGCGCAGCCTGCGCGAACACGCACTGCCCGTGGCCATCGCACTCGAGCACGGCGACCTGGGCAGTGCCCGCGCCGCCGTTGCGCGTATCGTCAGCCGCGATACGGCGGACCTCGACCCTACACAGGTCGCCACCGCGGCGACCGAATCCGTTCTGGAAAATGGCAACGATGCGGTATTTGCCGCATTGTTCTGGTTTGCGGTTGCTGGCGCGCCCGGTGTCGTGCTTTACCGACTCGCCAATACGCTCGATGCCATGTGGGGCTACCGCAGTACACGCTATCTGCGCTTCGGCGGGTTCGCCGCGCGCCTCGACGATACGCTGAACTGGATACCGGCGCGCCTGACTGCGCTGAGCTATGCGCTCGCCGGCCATTGCCTGGGCGCGATTGCGTGCTGGCGCGAGCAGGCGCCCGCCTGGGACAGCCCGAATGCGGGACCGGTCATGGCCGCCGGTGCCGGGGCGCTCGGCGTAAAACTCGGCGGTGCCGCGCCGTATGACGGACACTGGCACGCGCGTCCCGCGCTGGGCTGGGGCGACGCGCCCGATGCCGAAGCGATACGCCGTGCACTGCATCTGCTCTACCGCGCGGTCGCGATCTGGCTCGTCGCGCTGCTGCTGATCGGAGTGCTCTGACATGCTCGAACACGGCGGCCGGCTGCGGCGCGCAGCGCAGGAACATGGCATCGCGCTGGAACACTGGCTCGATGTGTCCACGGGCATCAATCCCGAGGGCTGGCCGCTGCCGGCGATTCCGCGCGAAGCCTGGACGCGGCTGCCCGAGGACGAAGACGGCCTGGACGCGGCTGCCTGCGCCTACTATGGCTGCGACGCCGCGCTGCCCGTCGCGGGCTCGCAGGCCACAATACGGATGCTGCCGGCCCTGCGCGCGCGCAGTCGCGTCGGCGTGCTCACGCCATCGTACGCAGAGCACTTCCACGCCTGGAGCGAAGCCGGCCACGATGTGCGTGCGCTATCGGCGACCGCGCTATTCGACACGGCTGACGAACTCGATGTCGTCGTTGTCGTGAATCCGAACAACCCGACGGGCGAACACGTGGCGCCAGATTCGCTGCTCGCCCTGCATGCGCGACTCGCCGCGCGCGGCGGCTGGCTGGTCGTCGACGAAGCCTTCATGGACATGACGCCAACACAGAGCCTGGCCGCTTACACCGGTCGCGACGGCCTTATCGTGCTGCGTTCGCCCGGCAAGTTCTTCGGCCTTGCCGGCGCGCGCGCGGGCTTCGTGCTGGCTGCTCCATCGCTGCTCAACGAACTGCGGCGACGCCAGGGACCGTGGTGCGTCGCCGCGCCCACGCGCTGGCTGCTGCGCCAGGCGTTCGCCGATCTCGCCTGGCCGGCGCTGGAACGCACGCAGCTCGCGGCCCGCTCCGCACGGCTGCGCGACCTCCTGCAGTTGCACGGCCTGACGGCCGGCGGCGGCACGGATTTGTTCCAATGGGTAGAAATGCCCAATGCGCAGGAATGGCATTCCGCGCTCGCGCGCGAGGCCGTACTGACGCGCCTGTTCACAACGCCGCCAAGCCTGCGCTTCGGACTGCCTGGGGACGAAGGCGGCTGGCAGCAGCTCGACATGGCGCTGCGCAATGCGACGCGGTATTTCCGCGACGAGGAGCCTTCGTCCACACCGAGTTCGTCGGTGCCTGACGACGTGCAGGACAACAACGGACCACCACGCGATGACGCTTCCGCTGAAGTAACTGATCGCACGGGTGAGCCGGCAGCTCCGACTCGCGATACGGCCGGCGAAGCGCGGGAACTCACGCACAACGCCACGAGCGCCGGCGTACTCATGGTCCAGGGCACCACTTCCGATGCCGGCAAAAGCACGCTGGTCGCCGGACTGTGTCGCTGGCTGCATCGGCGCGGCATCGCGGTTGCGCCGTTCAAGCCGCAGAACATGGCGCTGAATTCCGCCGTGACGGTCGACGGCGGCGAGATCGGCCGCGCCCAGGCGCTGCAGGCGCAGGCCGCGGGCATTGCGCCGCATACGGACTTCAATCCGATCCTGCTCAAGCCCAACAGCGACACCGGCGCGCAAGTCATCGTCCACGGCCGCGCGATCGGCAACCTGCAGGCCGCCGCGTATCACGACTACAAGCGCGTCGCGATGGACGCGGTGCTGGCCTCGCATGGCCGCCTCTGCGCGCAGTACCGTGCCGTCATCGTCGAAGGCGCCGGCAGTCCCGCGGAAATCAATTTGCGCGCGAACGACATCGCCAACATGGGCTATGCCGAAGCGGTGGACTGTCCCGTGATCCTCATCGCCGACATCGATCGCGGCGGCGTGTTCGCGCATCTCGTCGGTACGCTCGCGCTGCTATCGAAGACTGAGCAGGCGCGCGTCAAAGGGTTCGTCATCAACCGTTTCCGCGGCGACATCGCACTGTTGCAGCCCGGCCTGGACTGGCTCGAACGCGAAACCGGCAAGCCCGTGCTCGGCGTGCTGCCGTACCTGCAAGGCCTGCATCTGGATGCCGAAGATGCGCTGCCGCGCGACCGCGGCACCGGCGGAGCCGACAAGCTGCGCGTCGTCGTGCCCGCCCTGCCACGCATCAGCAACCACACCGATTTCGACGCGCTGCGGCTGCATCCCGATGTCGCGTTTTCCTACGTCGGCCCCGGCGAACCGGTTCCGGCCGCAGATCTGATCGTGCTGCCCGGTTCCAAGTCCGTGCGCGCCGACCTGGCCTGGCTGCGCGCGAACGGCTGGGAAACCACGCTGCACAGGCACTTGCGCTACGGCGGCAAGCTGATCGGCATCTGCGGCGGGCTGCAGATGCTCGGCACGCGCGTCGACGATCCGCTCGGCCTCGAAGGTCCACCCGGCAGCAGCGACGGCTTCGGCCTGCTCGATCTTGAGACCACGCTCGAAGCGGAGAAGCAACTGCGCAATGTCGGCGGCACGCTGCGCCTCGGCGACACGACGGCCACGGTCGCCGGTTACGAAATCCACTGCGGTGTCAGCCGCGGCACGGCGCTCGAACAGCCGCTGCTGCAGCTCGACGACGGACGCAGCGACGGCGCGCTGTCGGCCGACGGGCAGATTGCCGCCAGTTATCTGCACGGCCTTTTCGACACACCCGACAGCGGCGCCGCACTGCTGCGCTGGGCCGGACTCGCGAACGCGCAGCCGTTCGACCGCAACGCGCTGCGCGAGCAGGCGATAGACGCGCTGGCCGATGCGATCGAGCAGCATCTCGACCTCGCCGCACTCGAACGCCTGCTCGGCATCGGCGCGCTCACGGCGGAGGCGCCATGCGCACCCTGATTCTCGGCGGCGCGCGGTCCGGCAAGAGCGCGCTGGCCGAACGCCTCGCCGCGCGCCACGACGCGGTGCTGTACATCGCCACGGCCGCGGCCGGCGACGATGAAATGGCGCAGCGCATCCTGCATCACCGCGAGCGTCGCCCGGCACATTGGGAATTATGCGAAACGCCACTATTGCTTGCCGCGACGCTGAAGCGCGAAGCGCATGCGTCGCGCTGCGTGCTCGTCGACTGCCTGACGTTGTGGCTCAGCAATCTGCTGTGCAGCAGCGATGAGTCGCTGTTCGCGCGCGAGCGCGCGGCGGTGCTCGCTGTCATCGACGAACTGCCCGGCGAGATCATCCTCGTCAGCAATGAAGTCGGCCAGGGCGTGGTGCCGCTCGGCGAACTCACGCGCCGCTTCGTTGACGAGGCCGGCCGTCTGCACCAGGACCTTGCGGCGCGCTGCGAGCGCGTCGTCTTCACCACCGCGGGACTGCCGCACGTACTCAAGGGAACCCTCTGATGTCGCTGGAATGGCTGCAGCAACCCACCCGCTCGCCCGACGCCGCCGCGCGCGATGCCGCGCTTGCGCGCCAGGCGATACTGACCAAACCACCCGGCGCGCTCGGCGAACTGGAATCGCTTGCGGTCACGCTCGCCGCATTGCAGGCCACGCCCTGCCCCGCCGTGCAGCACGTGCAGATCAGCGTGTTCGCGGCCGACCACGGCATCGCGAGCGCGGGCGTCTCGGCGTTCCCGCAAGCCGTGACCGGCGAGATGGTGCGCAATTTCGCGAACGGCGGTGCGGCGATCAGCGTGCTCGCGCGCGAACTCGGCGCGACGCTCGAAGTCGTGCACCTCGGCACGGTGAACGATCCCGGCGTGCTGCCCGGCGTGAGGCGCGACTGGATCGCCGCGGCGAGCACGAATTTCCTGCATGCACCTGCGCTCGATGACGAGCAACTGCGCCGTTCGCTGCAGTCGGGCCGCGACAGCGTGACCACCGCGGCATGCGCAGGCATGCAGCTGTTCGTCGGCGGCGAGATGGGCATCGCCAATACCACTGCAGCGACTGCGCTGGCCTGCGCGCTGATCGATGCGAGCCCGCTCGAACTCACGGGCGCCGGCACCGGGCTCGACGCCGCCGGCATCCGCCACAAGGCCGACATCGTGACCCAGGCCGTCGCCTATCACCGCGCATTCGCGATCGATCCGCTCGAATCGTTGCGCCGTCTCGGTGGTTTCGAGATCGCCGCGCTGGCCGGCGCGTATATCGCCGCGGCCCAGCACGGCGTCGCCGTACTCGTCGATGGCTTCATTGCCTCGGTCGCGGCACTCGCGGCCGTGCGTATCAATCCGTCCTGCCGCGACTGGCTGCTGTTCTCGCACCGCTCCGCCGAAGCCGGCCACGCGCGCGTACTCGATGCGCTGGACGCGCGGCCACTGCTGAATCTCGGCCTGCGCCTCGGCGAAGGCAGCGGTGCCGCCGTCGCCGTGCCGCTGCTGCGAATGGCGTGCGCGCTGCATGCGGGCATGGCGACGTTCGCCGAGGCACAGGTGTCGGGCAAGTCGTAGTGGAGAGCCACGGACACAGACACGGTGGAACACACGCCGTGGCCGCGCGCCAGCTTCAACTCATGCGCCACGGCACGACCGGCCAGCCCAGCTACCGCGGCCAGATCGACGATCCGCTCAGCGCGCTCGGCTGGCAGCAGTCGCGCGCGGCGACCGCTGACCGTGAATGGGATATTGTCGTTTCTTCCACCTTGCAACGTTGCGCCAGTTTCGCGCATTCGTTGTGCAACGTACGCGGCATTCCGTTGCGCCTCGACGCGCGTCTCGTCGAATACCACTTCGGCGACTGGCAGGGCCGCACGATCGCGGATCTCGAATGCGAGGAAGCGACGCACATCGCCGCGTACCGCGCCGACCCGCAGCGCCATCCGCCACCGCGCGGCGAGGACTTCGATGCGTTCGGCCGGCGCGTCGCCGCGGCGCTCGATTCAATCGCGACACTGCCGGCGCGCCGCGTCCTCGTCGTCACGCACGGCGCCGTGATCCGCTGGGTGCAATGCCATCTCGCCGGCCTGCCGTTCGGCGCGATGGCCGAAACCGGTATCGCGAATGCCTCGCTGCATGACATTGCGTGGCCGGTGCCGCGGACGCCCGCAGTGGAATCAAACCCGGTTCGCTGAAAGCTTTCGCGAAGCAGCCGCACTACTGATCCGGCGTGGGCAGCACCGTGAAGCACTGCGCATTAGGCTTCGCAGCCACGGCGACCATGCGGTAGTCGCTCGAGCCTGCGACGCGAAAGAACCACGACTGCTCGTCGCCATCGCGCAGCTCGACCTGCAGCGCATCGCCATCGGCGCAGGCGGTCGTGTCGCCGAACTCGAACGATGCGCTCTTTCGCGCTGCCTGCAGTTGCTCATGCGCACGCTCAAGCGCCGTTGCTGATGCCTCGTGCGACCGCAGCCGCGCCGCGGCCCACGCAGAAACGATCCATTCGTCGACGAAGTCACGCGGCGAGTCCGCGACCGGCGCAACGCGTTGCGGCGTCGTGCCCGAGACGTCGTAGCGCCGGATGAACTCGCGATTGTGCACGCCGGAATCGAGGCTCGCGCCCCGGAAGCGCAGCTCAGCGTGACGCGCATCGACCTTCAGACGGCCCACGTCATCGCCACCCCACCACAGACTGTCGCTGCCGCTCAGCACCACGAGCGGCCGGTCCGCATCCGCGCCGGGCCGCAGCACCGTGTAATCGACCGACGACCAGCTCGACGTGCACCACGGCCGGATATGCGAGACCGCCGCAAACCAGCGTCCCTCGGCGTCGCGCGGCGAGACCGCGTGCTGGAATCCCTCCCACGCGCCGTCGATGCGCGTGTACGGCGCACTGCTCCACTGCAGCACGCGGCGCCAGCCGCCGTCGTGCGGCGCGTACAGAAGCCACATCGCATCCGAACCGCAGGGAATGCCGATCTGCGCGACGACGCTGAGGAACTCGCCATCACGCTCTATGCGTGATTCGACTCGCAGTGACGGCGGCTCCTTCTCGGCTGCATAAGGTGTGATTGCCGGTACAGCGGATGCGGCCGTCAAGGCCGAGGCAAGTGCGCCGTCAAGTACCGCCTCGTCCAACCACGCGTCGGCGCGGAAGCAAGCCACTTGCGCGTCGACCAGGGGCACCAGCCTGCGCTTCAAGTCGGCGATCGCCATGGTCGTAGCCGGCGCCAGGTCGACATCGAGCATGACGTTTGCGAGCACCGCTCGCCTCAGCACAGCGTGTGGTGCGGCGATGGTCATGGCCGTGCGCCTCGAGGCCTGTTCCGCGCACCCCGGCGCATCCGCATCGGCTGGGAACGGCAGAAATGCGGCACAGGAAAGCAGGATGCAATTGATGCGTAACAGGACGTTTTCCATGGGGTTGAACGATAGCCGAATCCAGGGCGCCAACCTTGAATTGCCCAGCTAGCGATCAGGTTTTCATCCAGGAGATGTAGCGCGCCAACCGAGCTCGATGCGCCGGATCGGCAGAGCTATTCAAACCTCGTCCGCGCCAGTCAGCAGGTACTCAAGACGGTCAGCTTCCTGTGCGACATGGCGAACCAGCCTCTGAAACTCTGCAGCGACCAGTCCGGCTTTCGCGATCCAGCTACGCGCGGCGATATTGCCGTGTGCATCGCGGTGGAACCCTACCAGGCGTGCGGAGCCGTTGCGCTGCCAGAGCGCTTCGACGCAGGCATAAGGTGAAAACTCAGCCGCAGCTGCGTTTGCAATGAGCGACATCAGTTCGTAGCTGCGCTCGCGCTCCTGCACTTCCACATATTGGCCACGACCATGCGCAAACAGCACTTCGATACGATTGTCCGCCGCAAGCTGGAGATCACCTACGCACCATGCGTGCCATGTGTGCGTCATGGCAGATCCTTCAGCAGCTGATCTGAGAGCGCTGAGGTCAGCATGTCATCCTTGCCGCCAAACCGAGCATGTTCGAGAAAATCGGCCAGCGGAAGCACCCGTCGCAGCAGCAGGCCCACCCGCTCACAGTCGAAATCGCAGTCGCCAAGCAGCACATCATCTACCGCCGTAAGGTCGAAGACGAGATCTGCCAGAGTTGCCGAAGCGACCAGCCTCAATGACGTCGAACGGATACGCTGCGCGATCTTGTCGAGCCCGGCGCGTGACTCCGCCCGCCCGAGCGCGGTGACGCACCGGACGAACAGGTCGCCGTTGTCGGTCCGAAGTTGGAGACTGAACGGCTGCACGCGGTCATCGCCAAGCAGTGCCGTCCCCAGCAGATCACCGCGCGGCGTTTCTCCAGCCCAATCTATACACAGGCCGCCAAGCACGCCGACGCGCAGCTTCGCGAACCGCTCGCGCATCGCGATCGTCGGATCGGTCTCGACAGAAGCCGCTGTCTTGCCGGGCAATGCCCAGTCTGGCAGCGGAAATGCGCTTCTGAGTACACCTTCCACCACATCAATGCGCCGGCGCGGAGTAGCAAACTCACGCGCAATATCGATGCGCTGTTCATCCAAGTGCGGCACAACCAAGCCGTCGTGCATCAGGCGCAGGAACGTGTTCATGCGCTCAAGCACACGATCTACCTGAAGTACTTCGACAGTGTCAGGCAGATAGGGGAAGTAAACCTGCAGCCGATCTTCAGGCTGCATCGATGTGTTCAGCGAAGCGAGACGGCGATCCGTTTGTGAGCGCACGCGGTCGATGCGGCCGGTACGCTGCTCCATCGACGACGGGGTCCACGCGATACCGTAGTGCATGATGGACGAACAGAACGTATGCAGGTCTTCGCCTTCCTGCAACACGTCCGTCGCAACAAGAACGAACGGATAGCCGGGCATTCGGAACTGCTGGATCAGGCGGCGATTCACATTTCCGCCGCGGATGCCCCCTACCGGCTGCTGCTGCGATAGCAGCGATACGATCCGCCGCGCTGCGAGGTCAGAGTCCTTCTCCGCGATGCCCGCCAGGTTCACGTCAAGGATCAGCTCGAAATTCTGTGCAATCTCGCGCAACTCGTCGAATGCCCCCCATGGCCGGTCCGGCAACGCGACGATGCGTTGCCTCTCCAGACACTGTAGGAACGCACCAACGGGGTCATGCTCGCTGCTTGCGTCCTCGTTGTCCTCCTCGCGCGCTTCAGCGGACGCGCCGGCAACATTGGCCAGGTCCGTCGTCTCCGGCGGTGAAGCCTTGCGGAACAGAGAGGTTTGATCTTCTACGACGTTCAGGTACAGATCGATGAAAGCATGCCCGAGGCGCGCTGCTGCTGACAGCAGAGTGGCGCGCAGCATTTGCTCACGCACGGCCCCGCCCGAGGACTCATGCGCGCCCTGCGCCGTCGGCCAGATCGCGTCGCGCAAACGCCGGAAACGCGCGTCACGCAGTCGCGTGAAGAATGTCGTGCGTTCGAGCATTGCCGGCGCATCGCGGCACTCAGCAGGACTCGGAAACTTGTGCCGACGCGTCGAGTACTTAGCTTCACAGACGACGCCCGAACGTCGACGCAGCTCGGGATCCGTACCGTGATCACGGAGCATCGTCAGCGCAGCCGCTTGCGCCGCTTCGAATCTTGCCTGAAGGGGCGCTCTCGCGGCGTCGCTCAGATAACACCGGCTTTCTTCGCACAGACGTTGATACGCCTCGTGCTGCGCAAGACCGCAGGCGGATGCGAAAGCAGCGCCTACCGAGCCTTCGGCAGCGTCAAGCAGCGCCATGACGTCGTTGTCGGCGAAAAATAGCGAGAAGCGATCCGACGCGCGACGAAACCGATTCTGCAAATAGGCACCGCTGTAGAACTCACCGGTTGCGTGTCCCCGGAAGAAGTACGCAAAGAAGGTGTCCGCGCCGCCCTCATTGCTTATGTCGTCTTCTCCGTGGACGACATTTACGCTCTCAACATGCCGGGTTGCAAGATTCGCCTGATGATATCGCCCGATCACATCCTCGATATCCGCACGCAACGCCGGAGCCAGTCGCGCACGCAACAATGCAAAGAGCCACTGGTCATAGCGTTCGTCGAGCTTGCGCTTGAGCTCCGCCACGGAGGCGATACGCCGGACGAACACGAGGGTCTTGCGTCCGGTGGTCCAGGCATCTGCGAGACCAGAGACGACAGCATCCATCTTGGGATGTGGCATCTCCACGCCGAACCGCTTCCGGTAGTCCGCAGCGAGCCGGTTGAGCGCCCCAACATCGACGCCGTCACGTTCCCGATCGGACACACTGAGGTTCTGCTCAAGGCCGTCGAATGGCCCCTGCGCGGCGTCATCGTCCTCATGGGTATCGGTCAGGCGCAGCTTTGCTGTCTCGAGGAAGCTTTCGAACGAGGCCAGCATGCCGATCTGGAAGGAGTTATTGAACTCTCGGCCGCTGAGCAGTTCGCTGACCTTTTTCTGCACCAGAGCGACAACCAGTTTCTGCCGTTGCCCGGTGATTGCGATCGGCTGGTCGTACGTCTGCAGACCGCCTTCGCGCCACTCGCGCCGATACAGATTCTTAGTCAGCGGCTTGCCAGCCACACGCATCGATGTCACGCGGCGCACCAGGAACTTAGCCGCGGCGCTCCTGCATTCGGAATCCTGGCCATTGTCCCGGCGCAGCGGCTCGTAGCCGAAAGCCTTGTCGAATACGTCCAGCTGATTCCACAACTGGGCGTAGGAGTCCTCGACCGGCGTTGCCGACAGGAACAGCACGCGGCGTGCGCGCGGACCATAACCAGGGAAGTGACGCTTCTGCTCATCTGATAACCGTGCGCGGCCGAATGCCTCGGCGATCACGATATTGCGCGCCGATGTGCGGCTCTCGTAGCCGTGCTTGAGGTTGTGCGCCTCATCGACAATGACCAGATCGAACACCGGAAGACCTGTGCAGATCGCACGCGCGATGCTGCTCTTGCATGCGTCCTTGGACGAAACGTCGAACGCGCTGCGCTTGAGTTGCGGCAGACGCTCAAGCCAACGCTCGCTCGCAACTTTCCAGCTGTCCGGCGTGTTGCCGAGCGGGAGACTGAAACTGGTCATGCGCGCAAAGAATTCTTGCTCGTCGGACGTGTCCACGAGACTGAGCAGGTCGGCGAGATTCAAGCACGGTTGGCGTTCGCCCGCCTGATTTCCCCATGAGTGCCGGAGAGACGGCCGTACGTTGTGGGAGACAAAATTCGTGAATTCCTTTATCCATTTGCGTTGAATGTTGTCGCGAGGCGCTATGACGAGAACGCGAAAGTTTGGATGGATCTGTCGAAAGAGAGCGAGAGCACCCAGCGCGACGTAGGTCTTGCCGAATCCAACCTCATCAGCCAGATACGCGACTCCATGCGTTTCCAGGATATTGTGCAGGGCGACTGCACCCTCCAGCTGCTCCTGGGCGCGCGAGGCAGACTTGATTCGCGCGTCAAAGTCGATGAGATCGCGGGCTTCTTCGACGCTTATCATTGTGCCGGCTCCGCAACGAGCGCCGTCGAACGCGCGACAAAAAGCGGCTCGAACCAGGCAAGAAAATCCTGCATGCCTGCATCGTCGTCCTGAATTGCGTTGCGTATGTCGCGTGAGCGGTCGATCAGGCTCTCAATGTGGGCGAGTTCCGCGTAATGGTCCTCCCAGAACTGTGGTTCTTCCTGTGGCACCCATTGCCGAACCTGTGCCAGCAGTTGCCGTGCGCACAGCAGGGTGAGGTAGTGCTCCACGTGATCGCCGGTGCCAGATTCGAATTCATGAAGGACCCGCTCCAACAGCGTGCCAAGGGAATCGTACTTGCAGCCGAATAATCGATACTCCGCATCGCGCAGACGGGACCGTGGAATTGTGCCTGGGAGACGCGGCGCAACCCCGAACGATTCCGCCAATCCCCGCTCAAGGCAGTGGAATGCGTGGAAGATGCCAGCGTAGCGGTCGAACAGGCCATTCGCCTGCCGAAGCGGCGGCAGCCGTACGGACTGCGGATCGTCGTCAGTTGCAACAGTCAGTGCGAGTCCATCCGTAAAAGCGCGGCGCTGCTCGGGCGTTAGCATGGCCCAGTAGCGCAGAATGTCGGCTGGGCTCAGTGCAAGCACCAGCGAGGGTCGCTGCGCTAGTCCTTCTTCCTGTACCAGCACCCGCTCCCCCGCGTCAGCGCCCTGCACACGCACCTCTATGAGCGACGATACGCCGAGCATGGTCTGGATCGCGGCACTATCGGCCGCTACCAGCTCGATCCACTCACGCGGCGGCAGCGGGCGCAGCGGAAGCCCTTCCTTGTGCGCTCCGTGCAGCATCAGTGGCGGTGACGGTGCCGGACCGTCCCAGAACACGCGGCTGAGCTGGGTGGTCCACGAATGCGCGATCTGCAGGCGCGACTCGTCACATTCGCGCGTACCTTCGGTCTCCTCAGCTGGCGCGAAACGTTCCGGTGGGGATCCGGCTACTTCAAGCCACCAGTCCGGTTTTCCCAGGGCTTCCACCTCGACGAGGAAGCCACTCTCCCAGTTCCGCACCCTGCCCTGACCATTCTCCGCACCGCAGCCGGCTACCGTCAGGTTCGCAGATCCTACATAAAGAATTTCGCGTCCTCCGCGGACCGGCTGAAAGAACCGGTAGACCTTGGCATGCACGGTGCGGCGCTTGGCATTGTCCGACACTGCAGCGTTGAACGACTTCGGTAGATCGGCCCAGCTGATCTCCTTCGTCTGCGCCACCGTCCGGTACAGTGCTTCGCTGCACAAGGCTTCGCCTGCGTCGTTGCGCGGCAGGAACACGCGCATTGCCTTCGGCGCAAATTTTCGCCGCAATGCGTTCACCGGCGGCGATTCAGGCCCGCCATCGAAATAGGGGGAGATGACTTCGAGGTTCCACCCCGTCAGCGTGTCGTCAACGACGTCGCCGATAAATGCCGGCAACGACTGGGTGCCGTGGTGCATATGAGTGTGATAGCGCTCGTTGCGCGAACGACGCACGGCGGATGTCGTCTCGGAAACCAGAAATTTTCCGATTGTGTCGACGGCGCTATGTGGAGCGGTTGTTCTGGACGCTCCTTTCAAGGCCTCGATCAGATCGAGCAGCGGCTTACGCAGGCGTGTGTGGTCGCCACTGGAGATGACCTCCACATGCGCCGCTTCGATGTTCCTCCACCATCCCGCCTCGGTGAGGTTGGCCGAGAGGCAGGCACACAGCAGTAGACGCGCATGCGGAGGCTCGATTTCTTCAACGAGCACAAATACGTTCTTCGGATGGAAGCAGGCTGCGTTGTCCAGCCGCAGAGGAAAGCGCGCGATGTCGAGTTTCGAACTGCGCTTTCCGGGAACCAGACCGCGTTGGTCGTAGTAGACTGCAATGTGTCCTGGGATCTCGCGTAAGGCATCTTCGAGCTGTGCAATGCGAACTTCTGCGACATGGCTAAATCCGCCGTCCAGGAATACCGGCAGGACTTCCGCCTCGAAGAAATCTGGTTCGAATCGAAACGTCGTGAAAACTGCAGAATGGACGCGCCGCCCCTGCATGTGCTGCTGGAAATGCTCGGACAATACGGCCTGCGGCGGTGCGCCCATGTCAGTCCTTTAATGCGCGAACTATGTGCCGAAGCGCTTCGATGAAATAGGGGTTTCGCCAAAGGTCCCGCAAATCCTCGCCGGCACTCAGTTCTACATCGGAAACGTCCCGGAAGCGCACATCCAAAGTCGAATCAGCCTTCAGAACAATCCAGGCTGCGCCACCGCGAGCGTTCATGACCGTCGCGTTGTGTGCGATCAGCGCCCGAAGTGCATCCTCGTAGCGCGCTTCATGCAGCGCGATTGCAATTGCCTGCCAGCGCGGCTCGCTTTCGGCGCGGTCCATCGGTCCGGTGAAAAATTCCGCGCGTAGTGCAGCGACGGCATCGAGATCGATACGGCTGCGCAGCGCAGCGCCCCAGGTTTCGGTCACACGCGCGGCGACATCACTGAGCCGGCATCCGTCGGCACCGAGAGCGAGCTCAAATAATTCAGCAGCCGGCGCCAGGACAGACTCGGCGGCGCAGATGCGATGGAGCGCCTTGGCGACATCGTTTCCAAGGGGCTGCGTGCTGTTCCCGACTTTGGCGGCCATCGCCTCAAGCGTGGTCGCTGTGAGATTCCAATCGTCGTCCGTAAACTGCTGCAACTGGTCTGCCAACAGGCGCTGGCGCTCACAACGCCCCGGATCGTCACCGGGCTCGTCGCCGCCGTAAGCAAGATGGTAGCGAAGCAGCGCGCGCTGATCGGCAGTCTGGCGAAGGAGTACGTCGGCAATGGCACTGAGCAGAACCGACTGTCTGTTCCTGTCGAGCGTCGAGTCGGAAACCAGCAGCCGCTCAATTTGCTCGATCTGCAGCGGCGTCAGTCGCGCGAGCAGCAGTGCCGCGAGGCGATTGCCGGCCGCGGTCAACTGCGCATCGGGATCGACCAGCCCCGACGAGCGCGCAGCGACGCTATACAAGCCCCAGATACCGTAGCTCTTCTGATTCGCTAGAAGCTGGGCGTCACCGCCAATACCCAGAGCAACGACAGTACCGCGCGGAGCTTCACAACGCTCGCGGACAGTATCGATGCCACGAAAATTTCGGTCACCCGCGCCGAAGCGCGCATATGCAGCGATCTGCTCCCATTTCAGAAACGCATCGACGACGCTTAGCCCGCTACGGTCCGCAAGTACTGCAGCGAAGTGGCAGCCGAGAACCAGGATGACGAAATCCGGGACCGATGTTGTCACCGTAGTTAGGTTCGCCACGACGGTACGGCCTAAGCGCGACCATATCTGCTGAACACCCAAAGGATCGCGCGAACCTCTTACTTCCGCGCGCTTGTCCAGTAGGGTCAGGAATGGCGTCGCCAGTGTCACGTGCCGTCACCGAAACAAAACGGTGAAGAATTACGATCGGTGAGGCCGAGAATTCCAGGAACAGGCATGGCGAGCTTCCCTGTCTGAATCGGGGATGTGCGGCGAATTGTTTCGCCGACACTCCCCGAACACGCCGCAGCACCGTACTACGGAAAACTACAACGTCGCAATTGTTTCGCAAGAAAAAAGTACAAGCTCGGATACGTCAGAACGCCTCCAGCTCCAGATCATCCGCAAAGATCCGGTCCGGATCGCCGTAGACGCGCAGCACCGCGAAATCATCGTGGCTGGCGTTCGGGTGCGCGGCGTAGCCGGCGACGAGCAGGTTGCCGGAGGGTTCGACGGCGAGCGCGCGCGATTCCTCGTTGCCGGTGATGACGTTGACCACCTTGCGGCCCTGGCCGTCGCCGAAGCCGAAGTCCGGCTGGCCGTCCGGGCTCAGGCGCACGACGAAGAAGTCCGGCTGCGGCGCGCCGGCCGGTGCCGTGCTC
>Ga0068852_100001595_pt1 | contig 15432 bp, 14 predicted proteins | sample KBSCornC22_FD_66594 | JGI IMG/M metagenome (GOLD analysis project Ga0068852, IMG submission 66594) | Corn rhizosphere microbial communities from Kellogg Biological Station, Michigan, USA - KBS Corn C2-2 | ecosystem: Host-associated > Plants > Roots > Rhizosphere > Soil ... | reverse complement strand
CGCCGCGCTCTTGGCCATGGTTCTCTCTCCGTGGAAGTGATTCGTCGTCTGCGTGCGACGGGCCGATCATCGTTGGCGCGAGCGGCCGAGGCAAGCGCGCGCCGGGCCGCGATTGCAGCACCCGCGTCCGCCACGCGACATCCCTTCGAATGGTGAAGCGTCAGAGCGCGTGGGTGTCGATGCGGATCACGGTGCCGCCGGCGGCGCGCACCGCCTCGACGAGATGGCGCGTCCCGCCAGGGCCGTCGCCGCCGCCGCCGTCCCACAGGCAGATGCAGCAGAGTCGCTCGGCGCTCGCCGCGCGCGCGCTTTCGAGCAGCCAGAGGTTGCCGCGAACGAACGGGTCTTCGCCGGCAGCGAGCGCACCGAGCTCGCGCGGCGCTTCGCGCGGCGCGGCGCCGAGGCGAGCGACGACGGCGCGATAGCGCGCGCGCCACGCCGCGCCGTCGGTCACGGGCAGGAGCGAGCGAGCGATGAAGTCGTCCTCGGCGAGCGGCAGCAGCAGCTGCAGCGGCACGCCGCGCGCGAGGCACGCCTCGGCGAAGAGCAGGTCGCCGCCCGCGGCGCCTTGCGTGAACGCGACGTCGCCCGCACCGGCGTCGAGCGCGGCGAGCGCGGCGTCGATCTCGCGCGCCGCGGCCGCGACGAGGCGCGGCGGAAAGCGCGGCACCGCCCGATCGGGAGCGTCGACCATGTGGCCGGTGAAGACGATCGCCTGGCGCGGCCGCACCGCCGCATCGCGCGCCGGCGCCGTCATCGCCGCTCGACGACGACGGGAACGAGCGCGAGCGCCGAGCGCGCGCGCTGCGCTGCTTCGTCGGCTTCGTCGCGACTGCGGTAGGGGCCGGCCTGGACGCGGTACGGCGCGCTCTCGCCGACGATCACGAGCAGCGGCTCGAGCCAGCGCGCCGCAGCGTCGCTGCCGACCTGGCTGCGAAACGTCTCGGCACCGTCGCGCGCGCGAAACGCACCGAGCTGGATCCAGAAGCGGCCGGCGTCGACGGCAGCAGGCGTGGCGGTGACGAGCGCGACGTCCTGCGTCGGCACCGTCGTCGCGAACGATGGCGGCGTCGCGGTTGCAGCGGGGGTCGCTGCGGCGGCGATCGGCGTCGACACCGGCGAAGGCAAGGGTGCAGCGGCGAGCTGCACCGGCGCCGGGTCGACGTCGTTGCGCGGCGCCCCGGTGCCCCGCCATGCACCGGTGCGGATGTCATCGAACGTGATCCGCTCGAGCTCGACCGGAGCGACGCCGCGCAGGAGGTCGAGCTTCAGCGCCGCGGTGTAGCTGAGATCGACGATGCGACCGGAAACGAACGGGCCGCGATCGTTGATGCGCACGATCACCTCGCGGCCGTTGGCCGGGTTGCGGATCCGCGCGTAGCTCGGGATCGGCAGCGTCGGGTGCGCCGCGGTCATCGCGTACATGTCGTACGGCTCGCCGCTCGACGTCATCTTGCCGTGGAACTTGCGGCCGTACCACGACGCGAGGCCGCGTTCGCGAAACGGCACGTCGCGCGTCTCGGGAACGTAGGTCCTGCCCTGCATCTGATACGGCTTGTTGGCACCGCCGACGCGGATCGATTCGACGCGCGGCTCGGCGTCGGCGCGGCTCGCGAGATCGGACGGCGGATTCGCGCCCGGGCCATCGCGCTCGCTGCCGCCGTCGGCAGCTGCGCGCTGCGGCGCCCGCGGCCCCGACGCGCAGCCGCAGAGAACGGCGACGACCGTCGCCGCGAGCACGGCGCGCATCGATCGCGGCAGCCTGCCACAGCGCATGGCCGCGACCTTACCCGAAGCGGCACACGATTTGCTGACGCCTGTCCGCCTTCGGCCTCTGCGTCACCACCCAGCCCGCGCCGTGTTCCGGCGTTGCCTCAACGCCCGTTCACGCCATGCGAGCACCCTGCCCGCGCACGCTGTGCCGCCCTTCAGCGGCAATCGACGCTGCGAAACTCGACGCGCCGGTCGAGCGCGTCACGCAGGTCGTCGGTACCGAGCCCGACGATGATTTCGCGCGAGCCGACGCCCTCGGAGCTCACCCGCGTCGCGAGCTTGCGGTTCTGGCGCTCGAGGTTCTGCTTGATCACCATCGCGCGCTTCTGCGAGAGCACGTCGTTGGCCTGCGGATCGCCGGTGCGGCTGGTGTGGCCGATGACCTTCAGGCAGGCGTCGTTCGCGGCGGTGCGGCTCGCGACCTCCTGCAGCCAGAGCGCGTACTGCGCCTGCAGATCGGCCGTCTGCAGCAGCGTCGTCGTTCCCGGGTTGAAGAAGAGCTTGATCGGCAGCCGCTTGTTGGCGAGGCCGACGTCGATGATCTTGCCGAACGCTTCACCCGCTTCCTTCTTGCGCCCGGTCTTCCAGCTCGTCGTGTAGAGGCCGTTGAGAACGCGCAGGTCGTCGGGCGCCGCCAGCGTGCGCGCCTCGCGGTAGAGGCGATACGCGTCGGCCATCTTGTTGTCGGTGAAGGCGAGCGTCGCCTCGTTGATGACCGCCGCCGCCGGCAACCGCTGCAGGTAGAGCGGCGCGATCGGATCGCCCGGGTTGCTGCCCTGGCAGCTCTTGATGTAGGCCTCGGCGGTCGCGTCGAGCGCCCACGTCGGCGCCTCGCGGAAGAGCGCGATCGGCTCGGCGTCGACGCTCGCGAGCGTCGCACGGTCGACGCGCTTGGCCACGAGCTTGTTCGTTCTGAGGTCGATCAGCACGAGGCAGATGCGAAAGGCATCCGCGTTCTCGTCCTTCGCCGCCTTGCTGTTGATCGGTGTCAGCGTGCCGATCAGGAGCAGCGGCTTGGCCGCCAGCGCCGATCGCGTCAACGCCTGCACGTTCCACGTCGGCACGCGGCGCGTGATGAGGCCGGCGAGCTGGCCGCCCATCTGCACGGTGCTGTTGGTCTGCTGGCCGGTGTTGGCGTCGATCAGCGGATCGATGACGAGCTCGCGCGGGCCGGTGCCGAGGGCCGCGGTCGCGTCCTGCAGCAGTCGATCGCCGGCGCGCGCGACGGCGTCCGCGAACGGCGCGGCGACGAGCGGTGGCGTCGGCGCCGGCCGGGCCGCTGGCGCTGGCGCGGGAGCCGCGGGCTGCTGGGGCGATGGCGGCGGCTGCTCGGGCGGCGGCGTCGCGCAGCCGGCGACGAGGACGACGAGAAGCGAGAGACGCGCCAGAGGCGACGAGGCGAGATGCTGCATGACGGTCACGCGCACGCGTCGAAGTCGAGGGGGAACGGACACTGTAGCGTCGGCAACCGCGTGGCGACAACGGTGAAGGTCCCCTGAACGGACGATGGACTGGCTCGACCTCGTGCAGTGGCCGGCGATGGCGGTGACCGTCGGGGCGGCGTGGCTCGTCGCCTCGACGCACAAGCGGCGGCGCGAGATCGGCTTCCTGGCGTTTCTCGCCAGCAATGCGCTCTGGATCGCCTGGGGCTGGCACACGAGCGCGTGGGCGCTCGTCGTCCTCCAGGTCTGCCTGGCAGCGCTCAACATGCGCGGCATCGTCAAGGCCGAGCCGCAGCAACGCGACTAGGGCGCTGCCTGCGGCAACGAGGGACGCTTTCCTACGCGGTGCGGCAGCCGGTGCCGACAGCGGCCTCGCACCGGCTCAGCCACAGTCCCGCAACGGGCAAGCGCCGTCGTTTCGACGACCGGCCCGAGTCAACTGAAGTGAAAGGTGCAGGCATGAACAAGGACCAGGTGAAGGGCCGGATGGAAGAGGCCAAGGGCAGCGTCAAGGAAAAGACCGGCAAGGTGATCGGCAACCCGAACATGCGCGATGAAGGCACTGCCGACAAGGTCGCCGGCAAGGCACAGGCGAAGGTCGGCGACGCCAAGGAAAAGGTCAAGGACGCCGTCGACAAGATCTGACGGCGCAGGGGTCGGGCCGACGCCGAAAAAACGACGTCGGCCGGTCATCGGCGGCAGCGTGGGGTGACCTGCGCTGCCGCCTTCTCGTTTGCGCGCTCGTCAGCGCGCAGTCAGGCCCAGAGCGCGCGCACGCGCGCACCGACGTCGACCGGCGCCGACAACGCCGACGAAGCTTCCGTCCGAGCGCCGTCGGCACTCGGCGCGATGTGATCGAAGAGGCCCTGCAGCGACGGCGGCAGGAAGCGGCTGATCGCGCCGTAGACGTGGCGATCGCCGAACGCGGTCTGCTGCGAGACGTAGAAGCGCTGCGGCACGAGCAGATGCAGGTGATGGCGCGCCCGCGTCATCGCGACGTAGAGGAGCCGCCGCTCCTCCTCGATCTCGGCGGCGCTGCCGGTCGCCATGTCCGACGGCACGCAGCCATCGACGACGCGCAGCAGCGAGACCGCGCTCCACTCCTGGCCCTTCGCCGAGTGGATCGTCGACAGGATCAGGTAGTCCTCGTCGAGCCCCGGTGGGCCGGCGTCGTCGCTCGCCGCCGCCGGCGGGTCCAGCGCGAGCTCGGTCAGGAAGCGCTCGCGCGACGGATAGCCGCCGGCGAGACGGACGAGGTGGGCGAGATCCGCGGCGCGCGGCGCAGGGTCGTCGTGCAACCGCTCGAGGAGCGGCAGGTACCAGCGCTCGACCGCCGCGAGCTCGCGCGGCCACGGCGAGCCGGCGCCGCGCAACGCCGCGTAGAGCGCGACGAACTCGTGCCATGCCGACGCGAGCGCCGCGGGCACGACGACCTCGCGCAGTCGCTCGACGACGTCGCCGCCGGCGGCGAGCGCTGCGAGCACGCGCTCGGCGGTCACCGGGCCGACGCCGGGCACGAGCTGCAGCGCACGCAGCCCGGCGCGCTCGCCGTGCGGATTGGCGGCGAAGCGCAGCACCGCAAGCACGTCCTTGACGTGCGCCGCGTCGAGAAAGCGCAGCCCCCCATACTTGACGAACGGGATGTCGCGGCGCGCGAGCTCGAGCTCGAGCGCGTTGCTGTGCTGGCTGCTGCGAAAGAGCACCGCCTGGCTCTTCAGCGCGAGGCCCGACTCGCGCAGCGCGAGGACGCGTTCCGCGACCCATGCTGCCTCGCCCGCTTCGTCGTCGACCCAGACGAGCGCCGGCCGCTCGCCGGCGCGATCGCTCCAGAGCTGCTTGACGTGGCGCTCGGCGGCGAGCGCGATCACCGCGTTCGACGCCGCGAGGAGCGGCGCCGTCGAGCGATAGTTCTGCTCGAGCGTCAGCACCGTCGCCGGCGGCTCGAACTGGCCGGCGAAGTCGAGGATGTTCCTCACCTCGGCAGCGCGAAACGAATAGATCGACTGGGCGTCGTCGCCGACGACGGTGAGGCCGCGGCCGTCGGGACGAAGCGCGTGGACGATCTCGGCCTGGATGCGGTTGGTGTCCTGGTATTCGTCGACGAGGACGTGGTCGAAGCGCGCACGGATCGCCGCACCGACCGAGGATGTGGCCATCGCCTCGGCCCACCAGACGAGGAGATCGTCGAAATCGAGCACGTGCTGCGCCTGCTTTTCGTCGACGTAGGCCGCGAAGAGCCGCCCGAGCGACTCGGCGTGCTCGCTGCACCACGGGAACGCGTCGGCGAGGACGGCGGCGAGCGGCCGGCGCGAGTTGACGGTGCGCGAGTAGATCGCGAGGCACGTCGCCTTCTGCGGAAAACGACGCGCACCGCTCGCGAGCGCGAGGCGCTGGCGGAGAAGATGGAGCAGGTCCTCCGAGTCGGCGCGGTCGTCGACGGTGAACGCGGGGTCGAGGCCGACGTCGGCGGCGACGCTGCGCAGCAGCCGCGCGCCGACGCTGTGGAAGGTGCCGCACCACGGCAGCCGCGGCGCGCGCTGCAACGCGGCGAGACCGAGCGAGTCGTGCAACGCACGGCCGACGCGACGCTCCATCTCGAGCGCGGCGCGCCGCGAGAACGTGAGCAGCAACAACCGGTTCGGGTCGGCACCGGCGAGGACGAGGCGGGCGACCCGCGCGGCGAGCGTCATCGTCTTGCCCGAGCCCGCCCCGGCGACGACGAGCAACGGGGGCGTCTGCTGCGCCGGCGTACTGTCGTCGATGCCGAATCCGGCGGCGCGCCGCTGCGCGTCGTTCAGGCCGTCGAGGAGGGAGGCGGAGCCCGCGGGCAGCGGCGGGAGAGGCATCGGGCGAAAGCGCTCGCGGTGGCGGTGGCCGGACTGTAAATCCATCCAGCCTTGCCGAGCCGAATCGGCCACGCCGCTGCCGCCATCGGCGCTTCAGGTCGCCGTCCGCGTGCCGATAGCGCCGCATGGGCTCGACTTCGAGGGCGGCGCCGCCGCGCCCCGCGCGCTGACGCACATGGCTGGCGAATCCGGATTCGCCGCGCTCGCCGACGGCGAGCTGCGTGCGGTCGAGGTCTCGGCGCCGCCTGTCGCGCGCTGGCGCGTCGCCGCGACGCCGACCGTCGAAGACGACTCCGAGGCGCGCTTCTCGCGCCAGTTCGCCGCCGAGTGGCTCGCGCTCCTCTTCGGCCTCGCCGTCGTCGGCGTCCTCATCGCCTGGTCGCTGCTGAAGGCGCACGAAGCGCGCGACGCGACCGAGCGCGACCGCCTGCGCGTGCAGGCGCGCGTCGTCGAGGCCAACGTCGGCCAGCAGATCGAGGGCATGAGCCACGCGCTCGCGACCGTTCGCGACGACTACCGCGCGACTCCGGTCGGCATCGTTCCGACCGTGCTCTCACAGCGCATGAAGGCGCTGAGCGATGCGATCCCCGGCGTTCGCTCGATGGCGCTGCTCGACGCCGAGGGCACCGTCGTCGCGAGCAGCGTCGACGCGCTGCTCGGCCGCGACTTCGCCGACCGCAAGTACTTCCGCGCCGCGCGCGACGGCAACCCGGAGACCCTGCACGTCGCGGCACCGCTGAAGACGCCGCTCGACAACTACACGGTGATCTTCGTCCGCCCGATCCATTCGCAAAGCGGCGTCTTCATCGGCGCCGTCGCCGCCGCGCTCGAGCCCGAATACTTCCGCGTCCTGCTGCGCTCGATCCTGTACGCGCCCGACATGTGGGTCGCGCTCGGCCACGGCGACGGCAAGGTGTTCGTGACGATGCCGGAGGACACGCGCCGCATCGAAGGCGAGTCGCAGCCGCTGATCGCCGCGTTCGGCCGCGATCGCGACGCCAGCGACGGCCGCATCGTCCTCGGCCCGCTCGGCGGCGCGGGCGAAGCGCGGATCACCGCGCTCGGCCGCATCGCGCCGCCGCCGCTGCACATGGACCAGCCGCTCGTCATCGCCGTGAGCCGCTCGACGGCGGAGGTCAACGCGCCATGGCGGCAGCAGGCGTTCGCCTATCTGACGTTCTTCGCGGTGCTCGGCACCGGCGCCGCGTTCGGCCTCTACCGCGGCCAGTGGCGGCGCAAGTCCTACGCGTTGCTCGAGGCGAGCGCCGAGCGCGAGCGGAGGAAGAATGCCGAGCAGCTCGGGCTCGCGCTCGAAGGCGCCGAGCTGGGCCTGTGGGACTGGGACGTTCGCCACGACCGCTTCACGTCGAACGAGGTCATGCGCGGTCAGCTCGGCTACGCGCCCGGCGAGATCGGCGACAGCGGCGACGCGTGGCGCCGGATCGTCCACCGCGACGACGCGGAAAAGCTCATCTCGGCGATCGAGGCGCACTTCCGGCGCGAGACGCCGAGCTACGAATGCGAGTTCCGCGTTCGCCACAAGGACGGCCACTGGGTCTGGCTGCTGAGCCGCGGCAAGGTCGTCGAGCGCGACAGCGACGACACGCCGGTGCGGATGGCGGGAACGCACATGGATCTGACGCGGCGCATCCGCACCGAGGCCGAGGTCCAGCGCACCGCCGAGATGCTTCGTCGCACCGGCGAGCTCGCCAACATCGGCGGCTGGGAGCTCGACCTGACGACGATGCAGGTCGAGTGGAGCGAGCAGGTCTTTCGCATCCACGAGCTGCCGCCCGGCCCTTCGCCACGGCTCGAGGAGACGATGCAGTACTACGACCCGACCGGCCGCCAGGCGTTGCAGGGGGCGATCGAGGCGGCCGCGCGCGATGGCGAGCCGTGGGACCTCGAACTGCCGTTCGTGACCGCGAAAGGCAACGCACGGTGGTTGCGCGCGCAAGGCGTCGCCGTCTGCGACGAGGGCCGGCCGGTGCGCCTGCTCGGTGCGTTCCAGGACATCACCGAGAAGAAGACCAATGCGATCGAGCTGCACCGACTGAACGAGGAGCTGACCCGGCTGTCGACGACCGACTCGCTCACCGAGATCGGCAACCGGCGCCTGTTCGACCAGACGCTGCGCGCCGAGTGGGCGCGCGCGGCGCGGCGCGGCGGCTCGATCGGCCTCTTGATGATCGACGTCGACCACTTCAAGGAATACAACGACCACTACGGCCACCCCGCGGGCGATGCGGTGCTGCGCCAGATCGCGGCGATGGTCGGCGAGTCGGTGCGCCGCGGCGGCGAGCTCGTCGCGCGCTACGGCGGCGAGGAGTTCGCGCTGCTGCTGCCCGGCGCCGACCTCGCCGCGGCGGTCGCCGTCGCCGAGCGCTGCCGACAGCAGGTGATCGACGCCAAGATCGAGCATCGCGCATCGACCACGTCAGCGTGGCTCGGCGTCAGCATCGGCGTCGCGAGCCAGGTCGCGAGCCCGGCGGTCGACTGCTCGGCGCTGGTCGAGATCGCCGACGCGGCGCTCTACCGCGCCAAGCGCTGCGGCCGCGGCCGCATCGAGTTCTAAGGCTCCGCGAGCTGCCGTTCGTCGCTTTCGGCTGCCGCTCGTCGGGGTACGAAGGCGTCCTACAGGAGTCACCGAGGCGCACCGATTCCTACGCGCGCGCCTTGCCTGTCCAATGGCGCAACCGCCCAAGGACGTGCCATGTCAATGCTCGAAGGCCTCGCTTCCACGCTCGTCGACATGGGCTTCGTCCAGCTCGCGCTCCTCTTCGCCGCGGTCGGCGCCTATGCCGTCGCGATCAACGGATCGTTCGGCAGCGGACTGCGCAGCGGCGCGGCGAGCGCCGCGTTCGTCTCCGGGATCGGCTTTGCGACGCTCGCGCCGTCGTTCATGGGCGGCGCCGTCTTCCTCGCCCTCGCGGTGCTCTCGATCGCGCTCTTCGCCGGCTCGACGTGGCTCGTCGCCGCGATGCTCGGCCTCGGCGGCGAACGCGGACCGATCGTCGTCGCGGCCGAGGAAGCCCGCGCCCCGGTGCGTGCGCCGGCGCTGCAGGCCGTGCGCGGCTTCGCTGCCGGGCTGATCCGCTCGCTCTGACGACGACGACGTGCGCCGGCGCGGCTCAGCGCGCCAGCAGCACGAGCGCGAGCGCGACCCCTGCGGGCAACGCCTGCACGTAGAGGATCTTCTTCGCTGCCGTCGCAGCGCCATAGACGCCGGCGACGATCACGCAAGCGAGGAAGAACACCTTCACGCCCGTTCCCGGGCTGCCGAGCGTCAGCCCCCACACGAGCCCGGCGGCGAGGAAGCCGTTGTAGAGACCCTGGTTGGCGGCGAGCACCTTCGACGCCGCGGCGTGCTCGGCGGTGTGGCCGAATGTCCTGAGGCCGGTCGGCTTGTCCCAGAGGAACATCTCGAGGACGAGGAAGTACGCGTGCAGCAGCGCGACGAGCGCGACCGCGATGTCGGCGACGAGCTGCATGGCTCAGCGCGCCGCCGCTTCGGGACGCGCCTTGCGCGGCTTGGCGGCGCGTCCGCCGGCGGCGACGACCCGCAACGTCGGACGCCGCGGCGTGCGCGGCTTCGCCGGTTTCGCGGCCTTCGCGCGTTTCGACGCGACGCGGGCGGCCGCGGGCGCCGCGATCGCCCCAGCCGGCTGCGCTGCAGCGGCGAGCTGGCGCAGCGTCGCCATCGCGCGGCGTAGGTCGTCGCCGAGCTCGCCGACGTCGGGCACCGCGCGCCGGCACGCGATCAGGCCGAAGCAGAGCTGATCGACGTGGCTCTGCACCGTGATGTTGAGCGCGACGCCGTGGACGACGATCGAGAGCGGGTAGTACTCGAGCATGCGCGCGCCGCACATGTAGACCTCGACGCGCGAGCCGGGGACGTTCGAGATCGTCACGTTGGCGAAGCGCAGCCAGTCGGCGATGCGCGAGCGGCCGTAGAGCGACGCGAGGCCGCTCAGCAGCCACGGCGAGCCGAGCGAAGGAAAGTCGGTCGGAATGACGCCGCGAAACGTCCCCATCTGCTTTTTCATCGCCGCGGTGCCGCGCTGGATCGTTCGCATCCGCTCGGCGGGATCGGCGAGCTCGGTGCCGAGATCGATCAACGTGCCCGCGACCTGGTTGTTCGCCGTCGTGTCGCCTTCCTGGCGCAGCGAGATCGGAACGCCGGCGACGAGCGACTGCGCCGGCAGCTCGCGCGATTCCTTCAGATACGAGCGCAGCGCGGTGCTGCACAGCCACAGGACGACGTCGTTGATCGACGCGCCGAGCGACTTGCCGATCGACTTGACCTCGCCGAGCGGCAGCGACACCGCGGCGAACGAGCGCTGGTTGGTGATGGTGTGGTTGAACGGCGTCGCCGGCGCCAGCTTGAACGGCGACGGCGGCGCCTCGGCCTTGCGCCTGGCGCGGGCGTCGCCGCTCTCGCCGCTGCGCTCGGCGAGCGCCTCGCGTGCGGCGTTGAGCGCAGCCTCGACGACCTTGGGCAGGAGGCGCACGCTCTGCACGACCTGCTGCGCCTGGTTCTGCAGCGCCGCCGTGAGCAGCTCGGCGACGCCGAGCTGGTAGGTGTTGGCGCGCGCCTCGCGCGGCTTCTTGACCGGGCGCGGCTCGGGCGTCAGGTCGAACAGGCTCGTCGCCATCGCGACGCCCGCCTGGCCGTCGACCGCGGCGTGGTGCACCTTGCCGTAGAAGCCGATGCGGCCGTCGGCGAGGCCTTCGATGACGTAAAACTCCCAGAGCGGCCGCGAGCGGTCGAGCACCATCGAATGCAGCCGCGCCGCGAGCGTCTCGAGCTGCGCGAGCGACCCGGGCTTGGGCAGCACGAGGTGGCGGACGTGGTAGTCGAGGTCGATGTCGTCGTCGTGGATCCAGACCGGATTGGCGAGGTCGAACGGCATCAGCGCGAGCTTGCGCGTGAAGACCGGAGCGAGGTGCATGCGCGCCGCGACGTGCGCCTTCACCGTCTCGTAGAAGCCTTCGCCGCGGTAGCCGGCCGGCGGCTCGAACAGGTTGAGGCTGCCGACATGCATCGGCATCTCGGCGCTTTCCATGTGCAGGAAGGCGCCGTCGACGATGCTCAGGTGTTTCATCTGGGTCATGGCGCGGCTCTCGAAGCGGGGCCGTTGTTGTAACCCTTCGGCCGACGCACCGACAGCGGGGCTTGCACGGTGGCGCACAATGAAGCGATGGACCGTCACCCCGGCGCCGCGCTGGCCGCGGAACGTCGCGCCTTCTACGAGACGATCGACGCGCTCGGCATGACGCCGCTCTGGGAGGTGCTCGGCGCGCTCGTCCCGCCGGCGCCGAAGAGCCCGATCGCGCCGGTGCACTTCCGCTACGACGCGATCCGCCCGCACGTGATGACCGCCGGACGGCTGATCACTGCCGAGGAGGCCGAGCGCCGCGTCCTCGTCCTCGAGAACCCGGCCCTGCGCGGCCGCTCGTCGATCACCCAGTCGCTCTACGCCGGGCTGCAGCTGATCCTGCCGGGCGAGGTCGCGCCGGCGCACCGCCACACGCAGTCGGCGCTTCGCCTCGTCCTCGACGGCGAAGGCGCGTACACCGCGGTCGACGGCGAGCGCACGACGATGCGCTTCGGCGACTTCATCATCACGCCGTCCTGGACGTACCACGACCACGGCAACGACGGCAGCGATCCCGTCGTCTGGCTCGACGGCCTCGACATCCCGCTGGTGCGCTTTCTCGACGCCGGCTTCGCCGAGAAGAGCGCGGTCGCGTCGCGCAGCGCGACGCGGCCCGAAGGCGACGCGCTCTTTCGCTACGGCTACAACCTGCTGCCGCTCGACCACGCGCCGCAACCCTGGGAGCCGTCGCGCGTCTTCGTCTATCCGTTCGCGCGCAGCCGCGAGGCGCTCGCCGGCATCGCGCGCGGCGACGCCGATCCGCACGTCGGCTTCAAGCTGCGCTACGTCAACCCGGCGACCGGTCGCTCGCCGATGCCGACCATCGGCACCTTCGCGCAACGGCTGCCGAAGGGCTTTGCGACCAGGCCGATGCGCAGCAGTGACAGCTCTGTCTACGTCTGCCTCGAAGGCGGTGGTCGCGCGACGGTCGCCGCCAGCGGCGACGCGAGGGAAGCGACGTTCGACTTCGCACCGCGCGACGTCTTCGTCGTGCCGTCGTGGCGCGCCTTCACGCTCGCCGCCGACGACGACACGTTCCTGTTCAGTTTTTCCGACCGGCCGGTGCAGGAAGTCCTCGGCCTGTGGCGAGAGGAGCGGATGGCGTGACGGCGCGCGCCGCGGCGCCGGTCATCGTCGCGGGCGGCGGCATCGGCGGTCTCGCCGCTGCGCTCGCACTCTCGCAGCGCGGCTTTAGCGTCAAGGTTCTCGAGCAGTCGACCGAGCTCGGCGAGATCGGCGCCGGCGTCCAGCTCGGGCCGAACGCATTCGCCGCGTTCGATGCGCTCGGCGTCGGCGAGCAGGCGCGCAGCCGCGCCGTCTACATCGATCGCCTGGTGATGATGGACGCGGTCGACGAATCGGTCGTCGCCGAGGTGCCGACCGGGGAAGCGTTTCGCGCCCGCTTCGGCAATCCGTACGCGGTGATCCACCGCGCCGACGTGCACCGCTCGCTGCTCGAAGGCGTGCGCGCGCAGGACAGCGTCGAGGTGCTGACGTCCACCCGCGTCACCGGCTTCGAGCCGACCGCGGACGGCGTCGTCGTCTTCGACGCGGGCGGCGGACGCCACGTTGGCATCGCCCTCGTCGGCTGCGACGGCGTCAAGTCGGCGGTGCGCGCGCAGACCGTCGGCGATGACGTCCGCGTTTCCGGGCACGTCGTCTATCGCGCGGTCGTCGACGTCGCCGACTTTCCGGCCGACCTGCGCTGGAACGCGGCGTCGGTCTGGGCCGGACCGAACTGCCACCTCGTCCACTATCCGCTGCGCGGCGGCGAGCAGTACAACGTCGTCGTCACGTTCCACAGCCGCAAGCCTGAGACGTGGAGCGTCAGCGAAGGCAGCCAGGACGAGGTGCTGTCGTACTTCGAGGGCATCGCGCCGAGGCCGCGCCGACTGCTGCATCTGCCGAAGAGCTGGAAGCGCTGGGCGACCGCCGACCGGGCGCCGATCGCCGAGTGGACGCACGGCCGCGCAACGCTGCTCGGCGACGCCGCGCATCCGCTGCTGCAGTACCTCGCGCAGGGCGCCTGCATGGCGATCGAGGATGCGGTGACCCTCGGCCGCGCGCTCGCTGCGAGCGACGACGATCTCGACGCCGGCTTCGCGCTCTACCAGCGATCGCGCGTCGCGCGCACCGCGCGCGTCGTCCTCATGACGCGCGAGATGGGGCGCGTCTACCACGCCCATGGCGTCGAGCGCCTGGTGCGCAACGACCTCTGGCGCGGCCGCACGCCCGAGCGCTATTACGACGCGCTCGAGTGGCTCTACGGCTGGACCGCGGGGAGCTGCCTCGCGCGCTGATGGCGACGGACGCGACGACCGGTGCGCGCGACCGCCTCCGCGGATACACGGTCGCGCGGAGGTGAGCGTGGTCTCGGTGTTCGTCAGCCATCCGCAGCCGCGGCTCGAGATGTACTACGGCCAGCGCGCGCTCGCCGCGCTGCGCGAGATCGCCGACGTGCATCTCAATACGGCCGCGCACGATTTGCCGACGCCGCAGCTGATCGAAGCGGCGCGCGACTGCGACGTGCTGATCGGCTACCGGCAGACGCCCGCACCGGCGGCGTTGTTCGCCGCGCTGCCGCGGCTCGCGGCGTTCCTGCGCTGCGCGATGGACATCCGCACCGTCGACGTCGATGCCGCCGGTGCCCATGGCGTGCTGGTGACGCGCGCAAGCGCCGGCTTTCAGACCGCGGTCGCGGAATGGATCGTCGCGATGACGATCAACCTCGGGCGCGGCCTCGTGCAACAGGCGGCTGCGTACCAGCGCGGCGAGTTGCCGGCGCCGCAGATGGGTCGCGAGTTGCGCGAAGCCACCGTCGGCATCATCGGCTACGGCGCGATCGGGCAGCGCTTCGGCGAGCTCGCCCTCGCCTTCGGTGCAAGGCTGCTCGTGCACACGCCCGAGACGGTCGCTGCACGCGATCGCCTGTCGCCCGCGTCGCTCGACGCGCTGCTCGCGGCGTCCGACTTCGTCGTCTGCCTGGCACCGGCCAATCCGCAGACGGCGCGGATGATGAACGCGCGCGCCTTCGCGACGATGCGGCCCGGCGCGTTCTTCATCAACGCGTCGCGCGGCGAGCTCGTCGACGAAGCCGCCCTCCTGGCGGCGCTCGACAGCGGCCACCTCGGCGGCTGTGCGGTCGACGTCGGCATGGCGCCCGACCAGACGCCGTCGCCGCCGCTCGCGCGGCACCCGCGCGTGATCGCCACCCCGCACATCGGCGGACTGACGCCGCCGGCGATCGAGCACCAGGCGCTCGAAACCGTCGCGCAGTTGCGCTCGCTGCTCCAGGGCCGGGTCCCGGACGGCGCAGTGAACGCCGAGCGCGCGACGCGCTGGCAGCGGCTCGCTGCGGCACGCTGAAGGAACGCGCGTGCGCGCGGCTGCGCGGCGGGCGAGAATGCCCGCCCGGGCAAGCCGGGTCGGGAGAGCGAGATGGCCGTCGCACGCGAACGCCCCTACACCCAGTTCAACTTCCTCGTCGACCTCGGCGACGCAACGACCGACGGTCCGCACGCGGGCTTCCAGGAAGTGAGCGCGATCTCGACCGAGGTCGCCGTCGTCGAGTACCGCAACGGCAACTCGAAGGAGAACAGCCCGATGAAGATCACCGGGCTCAACAAGGCGACCGACGTCACGATGAAGCGCGGCGTGATCGGCGCGCTCGACCTCTACAACTGGCTGAACGACATCCGCAACGGCAACCAGAACGCCTTGCGCACGGTGACGATCCAGCTGCAGAGCGAGGACCACGGCCAGGTCGTGCAGACCTGGAAGCTGTTGCGGGCGCGGATCGTCAAGTACACGAGCGGCCCGTTCAACGCGCGCGGCAGCGACGTTGCGATCGAGGAGATCGTGCTCGCCTACGAGCGGCTCGAACTCGAGTAGGAACGGCGATGGCGAAGACCGCGGCGGCCCGGCGCGACCGCCCGCTCCTGAACGCGAACTTCGTCGTCGAGATCGGCGCCGGCAAGGGCAGCGGCTTCGCCGAGGTGGTCTTCGGCGCGTTCACGGCGAAGCCCGGCGCGGCGCTGCCGGCGGTCGCGGCGGCGGCGGCACCGCTCGCCGATCGCGTCCTGCTGCGGCGCGGCGCGACCGGCGCGCTCGATCTCTACGCGTGGTGGCGACAGGCACGCGACGGCCGCGCGCCGCCGCGCCGCACGGTGACGGTCAAGCTCCTCGCCGACGACCACGCGACCGTGCTCATGA
>Ga0068852_100001592_pt1 | contig 15444 bp, 9 predicted proteins | sample KBSCornC22_FD_66594 | JGI IMG/M metagenome (GOLD analysis project Ga0068852, IMG submission 66594) | Corn rhizosphere microbial communities from Kellogg Biological Station, Michigan, USA - KBS Corn C2-2 | ecosystem: Host-associated > Plants > Roots > Rhizosphere > Soil ... | reverse complement strand
CCCTTCGCCATCGACATCGGCAGGTACGGGATGCCGGTCTTCTCGACCAGCGCGCGGATGTCGGCGTCGGCCTGCGCGTAGGCTGCGCCCTTGCCGAGGATGATCAGCGGACGCTTCGCCGCCTTGAGCAGGTCCATCGCGCGCTTGACGCTGTCGGGCGCGGGAATCTGGCGCGGCGCGGGATCGACCACCTTGATCAGCGAGCGGCGGCCTGCCGCGGCGTCGATCGCCTGCGGGAACAGCTTGGCCGGCAGGTCGAGGTAGACGCCACCCGGACGGCCCGACACGGCGGCGCGGATCGCACGCGCGACGCCGACGCCGACGTCCTCGGCGTGCAGCACGCGGAACGCCGCCTTGCACAGCGGCTTGGCGATCGCGAGCTGGTCCATCTCCTCGTAGTCGCCCTGCTGCAGGTCGACCACCTCGCGCTCGCTGCTGCCGCTGATGAGGATCATCGGGAAGCAGTTGGTGGTCGCATGCGCCAGCGCGGTCAGCCCGTTCAGGAAGCCCGGCGCCGACACGGTGAGGCAGATGCCGGGCTTCTGCGTCATGAACCCGGCGATCGACGCGGCGTAGCCCGCGTTCTGCTCGTGGCGAAACGAGATCATGCGCACGCCCGCGGCCTGCAATTTGCGCGTGAGGTCGGTGATCGGGATGCCGGGCAGCCCGAAGACCGTGTCGATGCCGTTGAGCTTCAGCGCCTCGATGACGAGGTTGAAGCCGTCGATCTCCTGCGCCGGCGCTTCGTCCGCGACCTTGGTGGTCGCGTCCTGCGTCGCCTGCATTCCGGCGGGTGCCGGTTCCTTGCGCGTTGCGGTTACGCTGTCCATCGCATTCATCCCTTGATCAGGCCGGCGCCACGCGCCCACTTGTACTTCGCGCCGAGCACGTTCACCGGCATCTCGGTCGTGTACGGATACGCCGGGACGCCGTGATCGAACAGATACTCGGCGGCCTCTTCCACCTGCACGTCGCCCGCGAGCGACGCGACGATCGGCTTCTGAATGCCCTTGGCCTTGAACTCCTCCACGACTTCCGCCACGAGCTTGGCGAACACCATGGGCGGCGTGACGATCGTATGCCAGTAGCCGAGGATCAGCGCGTGGATGCGGTCGTCCTCGAGGCCCAGGCGGATCGTGTTCTGGTACGTCTTCGGCGGCTCGCCGCCGGTGATGTCGACCGGATTCCCCGACGCCCCGAACGGCGGAATGAACTTCTTGAACGCCGTGTCGAGGTCCGACGGAAACTTCATGAGCGACAGGCCGTTGTCGACGACCGCGTCGGACAGCAGCACGCCGGAGCCGCCCGCACCCGTGATGATCACGACGTTCTCGCCCTTCGGCGTGGGAAGCACGGGAATCGCGCGCGCGTATTCGAGCATGTCGCGCAGCGACCGGGCGCGGATCACGCCCGATTGCTTCAGCACGTCCTCGTAGATCTTGTCGTTGCCGGCGAGGGCACCGGTGTGCGAGCTCGCCGCGCGCGCGCCGAGGCTCGTGCGGCCCGCCTTCAGCACGACGATGGGCTTCTTCTTCGAGACGCGCTTCGCCACCTCGGCGAACGAGCGGCCGTCCTTCAGGTCCTCGCAGTGCTGCGCGATGATGTGCGTGTTGTCGTCCTGCTCGAAGAACGTGAGCAGATCGTCCTCGTCGAGGTCGGCCTTGTTGCCCAGGCCGACGATGGCCGACACGCCCATCTTCGCCGAGCGCGAGAAGCCGATGATCGCCATGCCGATGCCGCCCGATTGCGACGACAGCGCCGCGTGGCCCTTCACGTCGTACGGCGTGCAGAACGTGGCGCACAGGTTCTTCCACGTGTAGTAGAAGCCGTAGATGTTCGGCCCCATCAGGCGCACGTTGTACTTGCGCCCGATCGCCTGGATCTCCTTCTGCCCTTCGACGTTGCCCGTCTCGGCGAAGCCGGAGGGAATGAGCACCGCGCCGGGGATCTTCTTCTCGCCCACCTCGGTGAGGGCGCCCGCGACGAACTTCGCCGGGATGGCGAACACCGCGACGTCGATCTCGCCGGGCACGTCCTTCACGCTCTTGTACGCCTTGCGGCCCATGATCTCGGTGGCGGACGGATTGATCGGGTAGATCGTCCCCTGGTAGCCGCCGTTGATCAGGTTCTTCATGACCGAGTTGCCGATCTTGCCTTCCTCGGCCGAGGCGCCGATCACCGCCACCGAATCGGGCTTCATGATGCGGTTCATCTGGCGCACGATGTCCTGCTGGCTCGGCCGGTAGCGCTCTTCCTTCGGCGCGAAATCGACCACGATGCGAACGTCGGCGGCGATCGCGCCGTCCTTGCTCGCGAACACCGGATTCAGGTCCATCTCGGAGATCTCGGGGAAGTCCGAGACGAGCTGCGAGACGCGCTGGATGATGTCGGCCAGCGCGTCGCGATTGACCGGGTCCTGTCCGCGAACGCCCTTCAGCATCTCGGCCGCCTGGATGCCGTCGAGCATCGACATCGCGTCTTCCTTCGACGCGGGCGCGAGGCGGAACGTCGCGTCCTTCAGGACCTCGACCAGGATGCCGCCGAGACCGAACGCCACGAGCTTGCCGAACGACGGATCGGTGACGGCGCCGATGATCACTTCCTGGCCACCCTTCACCATCTGCTGGATCTGCACGCCCTGGATGCGCGCCTTGGCGTCGTACTTTTTCGCGTTGGCCACGATGGTGTCGTAGCCCTTCTGCACCTCGTCGGCGCTCTTGAGGCCCACCAGCACGCCGCCCGCCTCGGTCTTGTGCAGGATCTCGGGCGAGACGATCTTCGCCACCACCGGGAAGCCCATCTCGCCCGCGAGACGCGCCGCCTCGGCAGCGGAAGTCGCCACGCCTTCCTTCGGCACCGCGATGCCATACGCGTCGCACACCGCCTTGCCTTCCGGCGCGGTCAGCGCCGTGCGGCCTTCCGCCTTGACGCGGTCGAGAACCTGCCGGACCTGATCCTTGTTCGTCGTCATTGCATTCCTCTCAAATCGCGCCTTCGGCGCGCAGCGCCGCGATGTCGTCCTTGCCGTAGCCGAGCTCGGCCATCACTTCCTCGGTGTGCTCGCCGAGCAGCGGCGAGCGCTTCACGTCGCTCGGGCTCCCGGACAGCTTGATGGGGTTGCCCACCGACAGGTACTTGCCGCGCGTGGGATGGTCAACCTCCACCACCGTGCCCGTGTCGCGCAGGCTTTGCTCCTCGAGCAGCTCCTTCATCGACAGGATCGGACCGCAGGGAATGTCATGCCCGTTGAGGATCTCCATGGCCTCGAACTTGGTCTTGGTCATGGTCCATTGCTCGATGCGCTCGAAGATCTCGTTGAGGTGCGGCAGCCGCGCTTCCGGCTTGGCGTAGTTGGGATGCGTCTTCCAGCCCGGCTCGCCGATCACGTCGCAGATCGCCTCCCATACCGGCGCCTGGGTGATGAAGTAGAGGTAGGCGTTGGGGTCGTTCTCCCAGCCCTTGCACTTCAGGATCCGTCCCGGCTGGCCGCCGCCCGAATCGTTGCCGGCGCGCGGCACCGCGTCGCCGAAGGGAATTCCCTCGCCGTACTGGCTGTATTCCTTGAGCGGACCGTGCGCGAGGCGCTGCTGGTCGCGCAGCTTGACGCGGCAGAGGTTGAGGACGCCGTCCTGCATCGCGCAGGTCACGCGCTGCCCCTTGCCGCTGTGCGTACGATGGTACAGCGCGGTGACGATGCCGAGCGCGAGGTGCAGGCCCGTGCCCGAGTCACCGATCTGCGCGCCGGTCACGAGCGGAAGGCCGTCGCGAAAACCGGTCGTCGACGCCGCGCCGCCGGCGCACTGAGCGACGTTCTCGTAGACCTTGCAGTCCTCGTACGGACCCGGGCCGAAGCCCTTGATCGACGCGACGATCATCCTGGGGTTGAGCTGCTGGATCCGCTCCCAGGTGAAGCCCATGCGGTCGAGCGCGCCCGGCGCGAAGTTCTCGACGAGCACGTCGCACTCCTTGATGAGCCGTTCGAGCACGGCCTTGCCCTTGGGGTTCTTGGTGTCGAGCGTGATCGAGCGCTTGTTGTGGTTCAGCATCGTGAAATAGAGGCTGTCCACGTTCGGGATGTCGCGAAGCTGCCCGCGCGTGATGTCGCCGACGCCGGCGCGCTCGACCTTGATCACGTCCGCGCCGAACCACGCGAGGAGTTGCGTGCACGTCGGTCCCGATTGCACGTGCGTGAAGTCAAGGATCTTCACGCCTTCCAATGCCTTGCTCATAGGTCCTCGTTCCAGTGTCGAAAGGGCGCCGCCGTGGCGGTCGCCGCGTGTGTCATCGGCTGGTCAGGGGAACGGCGCAAGCGGTGCGGCGCGATGCCCCGTGCCGGCATGGCCGCCGGCTGCCGCCGGCCTGCCGCGTCGCGACGTGCGACGGCAGGCCTCATTCGCTTGCATTGCGAACCCTCCAGACGTGGTCTGCAGCGATCGGCCGGGGACCGTCGCTTGGTTTCTTTGTTCGTTTGGCGTAGAGTATTTGGTATATCAAATACAGTCAATGAAAAATGTGCCCCCGCTCCGCCCCGGAGCGTGGGTGGAGGAGCTCGACCGGCGCCACTTTGAGCGGGCGGTTCGAGGCCGGGTATCACGACCGGGCATCATCCGAGGTAGCAATGGCAGAGCTTGCCGAAACCACCGCGCCGGCGCCCCCGACGCTGCATCTGCGTCCCATCAATACGAACATCAGCCTCCGCGACCAGGCGTACGCGGCGCTGAAGCAAGCGATCACTAACGCGGACATCTACGCCCATCCGGAAGAGATCCGGCTCGACGAGCGCCAGCTCTCCGAGTCGCTGGGGGTCTCGCGCACGCCGATCCGCGAGGCCATGACGCTCCTCGAGCGCGAGGGCTTCCTGCGCACGGTTCCCCGCCGCGGGATCTTCATCGTGCGCAAGACGAAGCGCCAGATCGTCGAGATGATCGAGATGTGGGCGGCGCTGGAGAGCATGGCGGCGCGGCTCGCGACGCTGAACGCCTCCGACGACGAGATCGGCGAGCTGCGCCACATGTTCGACGAGTTCCGCAACACGACGCCCGCCGAGCACATCCAGGAATACTCCGACGCCAACATCGCGTTCCACCAGGCGATCATCCGGCTCTCCGGGTCGCACCTGATGGGGCAGACCATCGACAACCTGTTCCTCCACGTGCGCGCGATCCGGCGGCTGACGATCTCGCAGAGCGACCGCGCGGCGCGCTCGATCGAGGATCACATGCGCATCATCGAGGCGATCGAGAAGCGCGACACCGAGCTCGCGGAGCGCCTCGTGCGCCAGCATTCCCTCGACCTCGCCGCATACGTGGACAAGTACTGCGACTTCCTGCACTGATGGCTACCGTTCCCGTCGACATTTCGCGCCTCGGCCCGCGCCGGGGCGTTCGTGCGCATCCCAAGGGCCGCCCCGTCGACCCCGAGGCGCTCTCGCAGGTGCGCGAGCTGCTGGGCGACGCGCCGCGCCGCCGCGACCTGCTGATCGAGCACCTGCACCGCATCCAGGACCGGTACGGCTGCCTGCGCGCCGCGCATCTCGTCGCGCTCGCGCAGGAGATGCGCCTCGCGATGACCGAGGTGTACGAAGTGGCGTCGTTCTATCACCATTTCGACATCGTCAAGGAAGGCGACACGCCGCCGCCGCCGATCACCGTGCGCGTCTGCGAGACGCTGTCGTGCGCCATGGCGGGCGCGGATGCGCTTCGCGTCGAGGCGGCGAAGGCCCTGGGTGGCGAGGTCCGTGTCATCGGCGCGCCGTGCATCGGACGGTGCGAGCACGCGCCGGCGGTGGTGGTCGGACGCAATCCGGTGGACGAGGCGAGCGTCGAGTCCATCGTGAGCGCCGTTCGCGCCAAGGCCACCGAGCCCGCGACCTCACCGTACGTGGATTACGCCGCGTACCGCGCATCCGGTGGCTACCGCACGTGGGGCGCATGCCTCTCGGGAGAGCGCAGCGTCGACAGCGTGATCTCGACGCTCGAGAATTCGGCGCTGCGCGGCCTCGGCGGCGCGGGCTTCCCTGCCGGCCGCAAGTGGAAGATCGTGCGCGCCGAGCCGGCGCCGCGACTGATGGCCGTCAACATCGATGAAGGCGAGCCGGGCACGTTCAAGGACCGCCACTATCTCGAGCGCGACCCGCATCGCTTTCTCGAGGGCATGCTGATCGCCGCATGGGCCGTCGGCATCGAAGCCGTCTACATCTACCTGCGCGACGAGTACGCGGGCTGCCGTGCCATCCTGACGCGCGAGTTGGACGCGCTCCGCGCCGATCCGCCCGCGGCGCTGCCGCACATCGAGCTGCGCCGCGGCGCCGGCGCGTACATCTGCGGGGAAGAATCGGCGATGATCGAGTCGATCGAAGGCAAGCGCGGGATGCCGCGCCTGCGTCCGCCGTATGTCGCGCAAGTCGGGCTGTTCGACCGCCCGACGCTCGAGCACAACTTCGAGACGCTCTACTGGGTGCCCGACATTCTGCAGAAGGGCGCGGAGTGGTTCGCGGGACAGGGCCGTCATGGCCGCAAGGGCCTGCGCTCGTTCTCCGTATCAGGACGCGTGCAGAAGCCGGGGGTCCACCTCGCGCCGGCAGGGATCACGCTGCGCGAGCTGGTCGACGAGTATTGCGGCGGCATGCTGCCGGGCCACGAGCTCTACGCGTATCTCCCCGGCGGCGCCTCCGGCGGCATACTGCCCGCGACCATGTCCGACATTCCGCTCGACTTCGACACGCTGCAGCCACACGGCTGCTTCATCGGCTCGGCCGCGATCGTCGTGCTGTCGCAGCACGACCGCGCGCGCGACGCCGCGGCGAACCTCATGCGCTTCTTCGCGCACGAATCGTGCGGACAGTGCACGCCATGCCGCGTCGGCACCGACAAGGCCGTGGCGCTGATGGAGCGCCCGAAGTGGGACGTGCCGCTCCTGGAGGCGCTGTCGCAGGTCATGTCGGACGCGTCGATCTGCGGTCTCGGCCAGGCGGCGCCGAATCCGATCGCCTGCGTCGTCAAGTATTTCGGTAAGGAGCTCGAATGAACGCACCACTGCCACGTGAACTGACGCAAGGGGTGACGTTCAAGCTCAACGGCGACGATATCGTCGCGCTGCCCGGCGAGACGATCATCGAGGCGGCCGACCGGCTCGGCGTGTCGATCCCGCGCCTCTGCTACAAGCCCGGCATGCGGCCCGACGGCAACTGCCGCGCGTGCGTGGTCGAGATCAAGGGCGAGCGCGTGCTCGCGCCGTCGTGCTGCCGGCGGCCGGCCGAAGGCATGGACGTCCAGAGCGACAGTGAGCGCGCACTGCGCTCGCAGAAGCTCGTGCTCGAGCTGCTCGCCTCGGACATGCCCGAGAAGGTCTACAAGCCGGGCGACGAGCTTGCCTACTGGCGCCGCCAGCTCGGCGTCGAGACGGCGCGCTTTCCGTCACGGCACCAGCCACCGGCGGACCTTTCGCATCCGGCCATGGCGGTGAACCTCGACGCGTGCATCCAGTGCACGCGTTGCGTGCGGGCGTGCCGCGAGGTGCAGGTCAACGACGTGATCGGCTATGCCTTCCGCGGCGCCGACTCGAAGCCGGTGTTCGACCTCGACGATCCGATGGGCGAATCGACCTGCGTTGCGTGCGGCGAGTGCGTGCAGGCGTGTCCGACCGGTGCGCTTGCGCCGGCGCACGATGCGTACCTGCAGCCCGTCGACAAGCAGGTGTCCTCCGTGTGTCCGTACTGCGGCGTGGGCTGCCAGCTCACGTATCACGTGCAGGACAATCGCATCGTCCGCGTGGAAGGCCGCGACGGCATCGCAAACGAAGAGCGGCTGTGCGTGAAAGGCCGCTTCGGCTTCGACTACGTGGGCCACCCGCATCGCCTCACGAAGCCGCTGATCCGCAAGCCGGGCGTCCCCAAGACGGCGGAGTTCACGGTGGATCCCGCGAACCCCTGGGAAGTGTTTCGCGAGGCGACGTGGGAAGAGGCGCTGGCCCTTGCCGGCGGCACCCTGAAGAACATCCGCGACACCCGTGGCCCGCGCGCACTGGCGGGCTTCGGCTCCGCGAAGGGCAGCAACGAGGAAGCCTATCTTTTCCAGAAGCTCGTGCGCACCGGCTTCGGCAGCAACAACGTCGACCATTGCACGCGCCTGTGCCATGCGTCGAGCGTTGCGGCGCTGCTCGAAGGCATCGGCTCGGGCGCCGTCTCCAACCCGGTGATGGACGTGCTGAAGGCCGAAGTGGTGATCGTCATCGGCGCGAATCCGGTCGTCAACCATCCCGTGGCCGCGACCTGGATCAAGAACGCCGTCAAGCGCGGGACGCAGCTGATCCTCGCCGATCCGCGCCGCTCGGAGCTCGCGCGTCACGCCGCGTATTACCTGCAGTTCAAGCCGGACACGGACGTCGCGCTGCTGAACGCGATGATGCATGTCATCGTCGAGGAAGGCCTCGTCGATCCGGCGTTCATTGCCGACCGCACCAGCGGCTACGAGGCGCTCAAGGAGAACGTCGCGAATTACAGCCCCGACGCGATGGCGCCGATCTGCGGCATTCCGGCCGACACGATCCGCGAGGTCGCGCGGCTCTACGCGAAGTCCGAGGCGTCCATGATCCTGTGGGGCATGGGCATCTCGCAGCACGTCCACGGCACCGACAACGCGCGCTGCCTGATCGCGCTCGCCATGATGACCGGCCAGATCGGACGCCCGGGCACGGGCCTCCACCCGCTGCGCGGGCAGAACAACGTCCAGGGCGCGAGCGACGTGGGGCTCATCCCGATGGTCTTCCCGGACTACCAGCCGGTCGGCGACGACAAGTCGCGCGCGCTGTTCGAGTCCCTGTGGGGCGCGAAGCTCGACGACCAGCCCGGGCTGACGGTCGTGGAGATCATGCACGCCATCCTGGCGGGCGACATCCGCGGCATGTACATCATGGGCGAGAACCCTGCCATGTCCGACCCCGACGCCCATCACGCGCGCCAGGCGCTCGCCAAGCTCGACATGCTCGTCGTGCAGGACATCTTCCTGACCGAGACCGGCTATCTCGCGGACGTGATCCTGCCGGCGTCGGCATTCCCCGAGAAGACCGGCACGTTCACCAACACCGATCGCGCCGTGCAGCTCGGCCGGCAGGCGCTGGAACCGCCCGGTGACGCGCGCCAGGACCTCGCGATCATCGTCGCGATGGCGCGCGAGCTCGGGCTCGACTGGTCGTACGAGCATCCGCGCGAAGTGTTCGACGAGATGCGCAAGGGCATGCCGTCGATCGCCGGGATCACGTGGGACCGCCTGGAGGCCGAAAGCGCCGTCACGTATCCATGCGAGCACGAAGGCGACCCGGGCGAGCGCGTGGTGTTCACCGAGGACTTCCCGACGCCCACGGGTCGCGCCAAGCTGGTGCCGGCCGACATCATTCCCGCCGCCGAGCGGCCCGACGACGCGTATCCGTACGTGCTGATCACCGGGCGGCAGCTGGAGCACTGGCACACCGGCAGCATGACGCGACGCACCGAGGCGCTCGATGCGATCGAGCCGGCGCCGGTTGCGTCGATCAATCCGGCCGACCTTCGCAAGCTCGGCGCGCTGCCTGGCGATACGGTCACCATCGCGTCACGGCGCGGCAGCGTGTCGCTCTACGCCCGTGCCGACGACGGCATGCCGCCCGGCGCCGTGTTCATCCCGTTCTGTTACTACGAGGCGGCCGCGAACCTGCTGACCAATCCGGTTCTCGATCCGTTCGGCAAGATTCCGGAGTTCAAGTACTGTGCCGTGAGCCTTGCGCGCGGCGGCGAGGCGGCGGTCAACACGGGCTACGACGCCGAACCGGTTCTTCCCGCGCAGGCGACCGAGACAGTCTGATACATTCTGTTACAACGCGCCTGCGGGTAGCGTTGGCAAGGTCGGTTGAATCGACTCAAACTACGGATCGCGAGGAGCACCTCACAAGCGACATTAGGCCGAGCGATTTGTCCGCAGGAGCACGTTGCGACATGCGCGGCGCGAGGCCCGGTCCATCATCGAAGCACGTTCACCGCCGTCGACATCGTTCACCACGAGGAACGGGCGTCGGCTCCATCAGGAGGAGCACCATGTCCCAATGTATCCGGGCGCCGTTCGCGGTCGCACCCACGGCCGCGCAGCGCCTGCGCCTGCGCGCCGCGGTCATCACCGCCATCGCCGCGGGAGGCACGCTCATCGCCGCCCCCGCCGCCGACGCACGCATCACCAGGATCGACGTCACCAGCACCGAGTCGCCGACCTTCGGCGGCTATTCGTGGCCCGGGGTCGGTCAGTACGAGAAGCTCGTCGGCAAGGCCTACGGCGAGATCAGCCCGACCGATCCCAAGAACTCGGTGATCGTCGACCTCAACCTGGCACCGCGCAACGCCAACGGCAACGTCGAGTACGCCGTCGACTTCTACATCCTGAAGCCGATCGACCTCTCGAAGGGCAATCACAAGATGATGTACGAGCCGCCGAACCGCGGCCGCAAGACGTGGAACGCGCTTGCACGCATGCCGGCGGGCAACGACCCCGGCTCGGTGACGGATAACGCGACGCTCGCCCAGTCGTTCCTGATGCCGCGCGGCTACACGATCGTGTTCAGCGGCTGGGACTTCTCGGCTGGCACCGACAACTCCAACTTCAACACGACCATCACGCTGCCGGTCGCGAAGAATCCGGACGGCTCGACCATCACGGGACCGAGCTACGAGTACTTCATCGGGCCCGCAAGCTCGTACACGCTGAACTATCCGGCGGCAACGCTCGACCAGTCGGCCGCGACGCTCACGCATCGCGTGCACCTCGACGACACGCCCGAGGTCGTGCCGGCGAGCGGATGGCAATACGGCGCGGACGGCAAGAGCATCTCGCTCACCGGCGGCGCGAACTTCGTCGCCAACGACATCTACGAGTTCTCGTACACCGCCAAGGATCCGACGGTGAACGGCGTGGGCTTCGCGGCCATCCGCGACTTCGTCTCGTTCCTGCGGTACGACACGCAGGACGACGAGGGCAACGACAATCCGCTCGCCGGTGACGTGCAGTTCATCACCACCGAGATCTCGTCGCAGCCCGGACGCCTGCTGAACGACTTCGATCACCTCGGCTTCAACCAGTCCGAGAACGGCAAGAAGGTGTTCGACGCGCACATGAACTGGATCGCGGCGGGCGACGGCATCAACATGAACCTCCGGTTCTCGCAGCCGGGGCGCACCAATCGCAATCGCCAGGACCTGCTGTACATCGAAGGCCGCTTCCCGTTCGCGAGCGTGTCGACGACCGACCCGATCAGCGGCGAGACCGACGGCCGGTACGTCAAATGCGCGGCGACCAACACCTGTCCGCTGGTGGCGCAGATCTACTCGGCCAACGAGTACTGGGTCAAGGCCGCATCGCTGCTGCATACGACCCCGGACGGCAAGACCGACCTGGCCGACGCACCGAACGAGCGCAACTACTTCATCTCGAGCCATCAGCACGGGACGGGTAGCGCGACGTCCAAGGGTGCGTGCCAGCAGTTCCAGAACCCGCTCGATTCCTCGCCGGTGCAGCGCTCGCTGTTCCTGGCGCTCGACGACTGGGGGAACAAGCACATCATGCCGCCGCCGAGCATGGTGCCCAAGATCGCCGACGGCACGCTCGCGAAGTCGACGAGCCAGGCCGACGTTGGCTTCCCGACCATCCCGGGAGTTACGTACACGGGATTGAAGACGACGCGCTATCGCTTCGACTACGGTCCGAACTTCTATGCCACCGGCATCATGACCATCGATCCGCCGACCGGCAGCGGGCCGATGGAGGACAACCCGGCGTGGGGACCGATCTACCCGAGCTTCGTGCCGGCCACCGACGCGGACGGCAACGACATCGCGGGCGTGCGCCTGCCCGACGTGACGGTGCCGCTCGCGACGTACACCGGCTGGGCGCTTCGCGCCGGACCGCAAGCCAACGACGGGTGCGAGGGCTCGGGCCAGTTCATCCCGTTCGCCAAGACCGCCGCGGATCGCGCGGCGAGCGGCGACCCGCGCAAGTCGATCGAGGAGCGGTATCCGAACTTCTCGTCGTACTACTTCAAGGTGAACCAGGCGATCAACAGCTTCGTCGCCAACCGCTGGATGCTGCCCGAGGATGCGAACAGCGCGCTGAACCGCATGCTCAACGCCGGCTACAAGACCGGCGCCATCAAGATGGACGACAAGTGGGCGGCCGTGGTGAAGGACGTGCAGGCGCAGGTGGAAGCCGAGTCCGCCATCCTCGACGGCGCGCGCAACGGCCAGGCGGCGGTCGCGAGGTAATGCGGTAGGACTCCGCTCGACTCCGTCCCTCTGCCCTCCGGGGCAGGGGGACGGAATGCAAGGCGGCTAGGCCGGTCCCGCCAGCTTCTCGATGATCTTCCACTCGGCGGGCGTGACGGGCGTCACCGACAGGCGATTGCCTCGCCGCAACGTCACCATGTCCTCGAGGCCGTGCGTCCCGCGCAACTCCGCGATCGGAATCAATCGGGTCTTGCGTACCAGCTTCACGTCGACGTTCTGCCAGCGCGGCTTGTCGCGCGACGACTTGGCGTCGTAGTACTCGCTCTTCGGATCGAACTGCGACGCGTCCGGATAAGCCAGCCTGCTCACCTCGACGATCCCGGCGATGCCGGGCTCGGCACAGCTCGAGTGATAGAAGAACGCGCGATCGCCGACCTGCATCTCGCACATGAAGTTGCGCGCCTGGTAGTTGCGCACGCCGAACCACGGAGTGGTCTGGCCCTTCGCCTTCGCGAGGTCATCGATCGAGAACTCGTCCGGCTCCGATTTCATCAGCCAGTATTTCATCGCGCTACCTTCGCCATCGCAACGAATCGGGGTTGCGATTCTACTGGAGCGGTCTCACCGCCGACGCGAAGGTGAAAGACAGATCCGCTGAGCTTTGCGCGACACGCTCGGCGATGATGCCGGCCTGCTGGTACTCGCCGACATCGCCGCCGCGCTGATCCGAAAGGCGTGTTCGCGGAGCTCGAGTTCGAGCTGGCCTGCGCGCTGCGCAATCCCATCGCCCGCTCGAGCGACTGGGCCAATGCAGCGTGCCTTGACCGCGCTGAGGCGCTCGCCCTCACTCCACCGCCATGCCCTTGTCCGCGAGCTCCTTGCGCGCCCCGGTGTTCTTCGTGAGGTGCGACAGCTTCATGCCGCGCAACACGTTCGGGGCCTTGGAGAACTGCACGTTGTCGTAGCCGACGATCTCCACGCGATTGCCCCAGGGATCGCGAAAGTCGAGGAAAGGCCCGGGAACGAGCTCGACCCCTGCAGCGATGAGCGCCTGCCGCGCGGTTTCCTTGTCGTCGACGACGAGACCGAAATGGCGTCCGTCGTCCGCCGGCTGCCTGCGGCCCTTCTGCAGCGCGATGAACTGATCGCCGAGGTCGATGAACGCCTGCGAGTCGTCTCTGCCTCTCAGCTCGAATTGGAAGATGCGGCCGTAGAACGCCAGTGCTTCATCGATGTCGCCGACCTCGAGGGCGACGTGATTGAACCCGACCATGCGGGCCTTGGGTGCCTCGGTCATGAATGCCTCCGTGTCGCAATCAAACGATCGTCGCTCGAACGTCGCGCATTGTCCAGCCGGCTCGCGGGAAGTGCCCGCGCTTCGCGCGGTGCGCCGCGTGTGCGAAGATCGGTGGCCGGTTCCACGTCGCATATTTTTTCCACACTGCACCCGCGCCCCGATGTCCGACTCGAGCGAACCCCGCGTAACCCTCGTGATGACGGCCCGCGAGCGGTACTCGCTCACCGAGGGCGTCATCGACGGCATCGTCGCCGACACGACGGCGCCCTACCGATTCATGTATCTCGATTGCGCGTCCCCGCGCTGGCTGCGCGACATCCTCGACGCGCGGGCCGCCGAATGGAACCTCGACGTGGTGCGCTTCGACGAGCCGCTCTGGCCACAGCAGGCGCGCGACCGCATCATCGGCCGCATCGCGACGGAATACGTCGTATTCCTGGACAACGATCTCACCGTCGAGCCGGGCTGGCTGGAAGCGCTCATCGCGTGCGCCGACGAAACGCGTGCCGGTATCGTGGCGCCGCTGTACCTGCTGGGGGATGGCGTTCGGCCGGCGATGGTCCATATGGCGGGTGGCACGCTGGTCCGCCAACACTTGCCCGAAGGCGTGGTGCTCGAGGAATCGCATCGGCTGCAGGATACGGATCCCCGGCAGGTGCGGCTCGAGCGGGGGCCGTGCGACTTCGGGGAGTTTCACTGCATGCTCGTGCGCAGCTCGCTCCTGCACGACGGCGCGCTCGATCCGGAAATCCTCTGCGTGCACGAGCACATCGATCTCGCGCTCTCCAGCAAGGCCCGCGGTTACGACGTGTACCTGGAGCCGGACGCCCGCGTCACATACCTCGGTCTCGCCGAGTACATGCTGGACGATCTCGATTTCCTGCGCAAACGCTGGGCGCCACGCGACGTCGACACGAGCATTGCCGCGTTCTGCCGCAAACATGGCGTCGTCGACGACGAGCGGTCGTTCGGCGATGCGCGCAGATTCACCGACCGGCACGTCGCGCTCGTGGACCCCGTGCATCGGCGGCACCGTGCGCGCGGCGGCGCGGTGATGACGCGCGACGAGCACCGCCAGACGCGCTCCGGCTTGATGGACCTCGCGCTCGACTGCGGTTACCTGCCGGACGAGCTGACGCTGATCGCGAATTCCCATCGGCTCGCGCACGTTCTGATGAGCGGCGGATACCGGCCATGCGGGCGCCCTTTCGTCGATCATCTCGTCGGTACCGCAAGCGTGCTGGTTCGCTACGGTTTCCGGGCCGACGTCGTCGCTGCGGGGTTGCTGCATGCGGCGTACACGCACGCGCCGGCGCGCCTCGGGCAGGGGCAGGCCGCCGTCGACGCGATCAGCGAATCGCTCGGCGGCGAGGGCTCGGCCATCGAAAGCCGCGTGCGCGCCTATACGCGTCGCGAGTCGGCCGGCAGCGGCGCACCGCCCGTCGACGTCCCGAGGCTGTCGCTGCAGGAGGCCGAAATCATCGCGATCGTCGCCGCGAACGAGATCGATCTTCACCTGAGCGGCGAGCTCAAGTACTGCGGGCGCACGGACGCGCTGAGCGAGGCGCGCATGCGGGAAATCGGCAGCGTGTGCCGCCTGATCGGCGTCGAAGGTCTGCACGCGACCTTGTGCGAGGCGCGTGAGCACTTCGTGCTCGCGCAGGATTGGCTCCAGACGCAGGTGCAGTCGAGCTATCGCATCGCACGCGGTGACGCGCGCGTCATGCCGATGTACAACAACGTGCTGAGCGCCGCGCAGGCACGAGGCGATCGCTAGGCGCATCGCCTCGGCTGCGTTCCACTCATTTGGGGGGTGTCTGCGTGCCCTGCGGCTGCGGTTCGGCCGACGCCTGCGCATCGTTGCTCGCGGAAGCTGCGCTGCCCTGGCCGCTCGACGACTGCGCCGCCG